>Ga0315298_1005709_pt1 | contig 17453 bp, 22 predicted proteins | sample WHS_1_MG_FD_203077 | JGI IMG/M metagenome (GOLD analysis project Ga0315298, IMG submission 203077) | Extremophilic microbial mat communities from Washburn Hot Springs, YNP, Wyoming, USA - WHS_1_MG | ecosystem: Environmental > Aquatic > Thermal springs > Hot (42-90C) | place: USA: Wyoming...
CGCCTTCCTGCCATGCACACGCTCATAGGCCTGGCAGAACGGGCAAATGTGGCCCTCGACGTTTTTCACGAGCCGATATGCCGCGCCGGTTTGCCGCCGGCGGGCGGTGCGGCAAACCGGGCAGTTCTCACAGACTTTCGCCAGAGCGCGGTCCAGTTTGGTTGGTTTCATTGCGGTCAATGGTCGCAAAGATTTACGCCGCTGACCAGTGTGCCGGTCAAATACGCAGTAACCAGATTCTCCGGCGTGTCCACCGGCACGCCGACTACAACCTGCACACCATTTTGCGCGAACAACTGCTGTGCGCGCTGCCCCATGCCGCCGGCAATGATCAAGTTCGCGCCTTGCTCGTGCAACCAGCGCGGCAACACGCCCGGCTCGTGTGGCGGTCATGTCAATGACGCGGGCGCTGGTATTGGTTTTGGCGGCGAGTTGCCGGTAGAGCGGCGCGGGCGAACACCACGTGCCGCCGTAGTTGCCGGGCGAACTGACCCACCGGTACCGCTCGGCCATCTGGGCCGGCACGGCTTCGCCTTTGCCTTGCTGGAAATGGAAGCCATCGGTGATCTTGTTGTAATCGTGGCAGCCGCTCGTGCCACAGGTTTGCTTCGGCGAGTAGGGCGCGGTGGCGTTGATGCCTTGCACGGGATCAATCACGTTGCCGGCTTCGTCCTTGAGTTGGAACGGCGGGCACACGCCCATCGGCGGTTTGGTTTCCGCGCCGGCAATGACCGTTGAGATGACCAATTGCGCGACGACGCACAAGAAAGTTAGCAATAGACCATCAGACCTTCTGCGACCGGACTGGGCGTCGTGTCGCGTCCGATTGGGAGGATTATTTAGTGGTCGGTTCATAGTATGTTTCCTGTTGTTGAATCTGTGTTTGCCAACGGTGGACCGTGGTCAATGATCAGCACGCCGTTGAGGTGGTCGGTTTCGTGTTGGATAACGCGCGCCCAAAGCCCGGTGGCAGGCCATTGTTGTTTCTGGCCGCGTTCGTCGTAGCCGGTGGCCACAATGCTGTCAGGACGGCTGACCTCGACTTCGACGCCCGGCAGACTCAGGCAACCCTCGCAGAGGGTCGCTTCGCCCGGCAGGAGTTGAATCGTCGGGTTGACCACGCACAGCGGGCGGTCTTCGATCTCGGCGACGAACAGGCGTTGACGCAGACCGGCCTGTGGGGCGGCCAGTCCGATGCCCTTGCGCGTTCGCATCAAGACCAGCATTTCCGCCAGCAGATCACGGAGCGTGCTGTCGAATCGTTCGACGGGCGCGCATTGCTCCCGCAAAACGGCATCAGGAAACACGCGCAACGACAGCCGCGACACTGCGTGTCGGCGCGCGAGGATTTCGGGATGATGGTTCATGGTTGGCTGGGTTCAGTGTTTGGAATTGTACACAGCGGATCGGAGATCAGCAGGAAAGTCACGCCAGTCTTGGAGTCAATCTCAGGAATGTCTGTATCCTTTGGGATTAACCGATAGGTGCCGGTGTTGAAGGCTTGTCCTGCAGTTTCGTAACAGCCTTCGACGATGAAATGTTGGATCGCGGAATCATGGTGGTGGGCTAGGATTTGTCCGCCTGCCGGCATCTTGACCAGCATAGTCTTCGCGCCGGACCGGAAGTCCATGCGCAGAATCTTTACCTCGACGCCGCTAGGGAAACCACGCATTTCCTGCCAGCTCATGTCCGCCGTGCGATACGCGCTGCCAGTCCAAGTGTTTGATGGTGGGGTGGTGCTCATGATTTTTATTCGGGCGTGCTACTCGATCAGCCACACGGTGAATCCAGTCGGGTGGCGCAGTAGTTTCTCTTCGGCATCGCCGGCAAAGAACTCGCTCACCATGGACTTGTGATGGCGCGCCATCACAATCGTGTCGCAGCCATGCCGGCGGGCAGATTCGAGGATGTCGGGGACAATCCGCTGGGATTCCTCGGCGATCTCCTCGGTGAGGATGTCATTGCTTACGCCGTGTGCTACAAGCTGCTGGCGGACGTCGGCCAAACATCTCACCGCGCGCTCGCGTGTCTCGGTCTCGAACTTGTCGCGTTGGGTGCTGGCATCGCCCGACTCGCCGCCTTCGATCCACGGTGGGAGTCCCGTCTGTTGGGTGAACAAAACAATGTGCGCCTGCGGGCCGGTCGCACCGGCATAGGCCCGCGCCACGTACTCGGCCACTTTCACCGCCGTGGGGCCGGCTTCGATAACAACCAAGAGTTTGTGTTGCATGGCAGTCTCCTTTCAGTTTGCTCTGTGTGAGGGGATCGCCCGCAGATAGAAGCGGTGGCCCTCGTATTCGGTTTCGGTTAATTGGCCCGTCGCCACCAACCGCTGGACTGTTGTCGCGTCCGCGCGGCACTTGGCCAGCAGCGCCTGCACGGCGTCGTCGCGCAACGGATGAACGGCGGTGATGCTCAACAAATCAGTCGTCAGGTCGCCCGTGGAGGAAAAGGCGTCGCCTTCGTAACCGGTCAGCAATTCCACAGTGGCACAATGATGGGAGAAAATCTGGTAGGCAGAGTTCAGCGTTTCTTCCGTGGGCGGTTCGACCCACGGCTCGGCGGGCGGCCGGGTCGGCACGGCGAGATAGGCGGTCGCCGGTTTCAACTCGGCGACAAACCGCGCGACGGCCTCGATTTGATCGGGACTGTCGTTGAGCATGCGCACGAGCATGGTCTCCGTCTTCAGCGTGCCCCGGAACTGTGCCGCGAACTGACGCATGCCGGCCATGATTTCGTCCAAACGCAAGGACGCATCCGGGCGATTGATATTGAGCCACATGCGCGGCTGAACGGTGTCCACTTTCAACGACACCCAGTCTGCACCCCGCAGTTCGTCGCGCACCTCGGCTTGGCTGATCAGGCTGGCATTGGTGATCACGGCGATCTTCACGCCGAGCGGTCGCAACTGGGTGATGAGTGAGCCGAGATGCCGGTCGAGAGTGGGTTCGCCGTCGGCCACGAACGTCAGATAATCCACTGGCTGATTCGTCACACACAGTTCGTCCACCCGGTGGGCGACTTCCTCAACAATCTGTTCGGGCGGATAAAACTGACGGCGCTCGTGGCTGAGATGTTGGGTTTGACCCAACTGACAGTACGCGCAGGAGTAGCTGCAATGCTTGGGCGGGATATTGTTGATGCCCAAACTGCGCCCCAACCGCCGCGATGGTACTGGTCCAAAGATAATCATATTTGTTATCCGGTAACTAATTTTCCGAACTGATAAACGAGCGCCGTGATGGTCCACGCGAGCACGGTCAGACCGCCCCATTGCAGCGCCACCCATTTCCAAGAACCGGTCTCTTGTTTCGTGACGGCTACGGTCGCCAAACAGGGCATGCCGATCAGGCAAAACAGCATGATGCAGAAACCTTGCAGTGGTGTGTACGCAGCTTGAAGTTTGGCGCGCAACGTCGCGGATGTCTCCTCGGTCGCAGCCACGCGGTGAACGATCCCCATCTGCGCGACGAACAATTCCTTCGCCGCGAAGGCGCTCAGCAGAGACGTGGACACTTTCCAGTCAAAACCCAGCGGCTGGAATACCGGGGCGATGCCTTTCCCGATGCGTCCGATGGCGGAATGTTCCAGTTGCTGTTCCGGCCGGTCGGTTCGCGGCCAGACCGACAACGCCCAGAGCACGATGGCAAAACCAAGGATGATGGTGCCGGCCTTTCTGACGAACAGCCAGCCGCGTTCCCCCATATGCTGGAGCAACCCGCGCCACGTCGGCAGCCGGTAGGGCGGCAGTTCCATGACGAAGGGCACCGGTTCACCCGCGAACAACGTCACCCGCAGCAATTTCGCCAGCCCGACCGCCAGCGCAATCCCGATGATGTACAACAGCCACAGCACCGGGGCTTGCCAAGCCGGCGGAAAAAACGCCGGAATGAACAGCGCGTAGATCAGCAGGCGCGCCCCGCAACTCATCAACGGCAGCACGAGAATCGTCGTCAACCGATCCCGCCGGGTTTCCAGTGTCCGCGTGGCCATGATGGCCGGCACCGTGCAACCAAAACCAATCAGCATCGGAATGAAACTTTTACCGTGCAGCCCGATCTTGTGCATCCACCGGTCCGTGATGAACACCGCCCGCGCCATGTAACCGGTGTCCTCCAACAGCGCGATGGCCAGGAACAGCAGCAGAATGTTCGGCAGGAAAACCAACACGCTACCCACGCCGCCGCCAATGCCGTCCACCAACAAACTTTTCAGAAGACTGCGCGAACCCACCGGCCACCACGAACTGACAAAACCGCCGATTTGCCCGAACAGCATTTCCAGCCCTTTGGTCAGCGGCGCGGCAAGCGCGAACGTGAGGTAAAACAAGGCATACATCAGCACCGCAAAAATCGGCAGGCCCAGCCAGCGATTCAACACCACCCGGTCCATCCGTTCGCTCCGGGACAACCGGGTTTCCGCTGTTTCCACCTGTGAAACCGCCTTAGCGCAAGCACCCGCAATGAACCCGTACCGGGCATCGGTCAATACGATGCCGATGTCTGCGCCGCTAATGCGCTCGATGTGCGCGCGCAGACGGGCCGCTTCCCGGTTCACGTCATCGTCGTGACCGGTCAGCCCGTCTCCCGCGAGCAATTGCAGCGCGTGCCAACGAGCGTGCTCCGATCCCGCTCCGCGCCGGCGGATCGCGGCAGTCAATTGTTCGACGTGCGGTTCAACTTCGTGGCCGTAGTCCACTTGCCGGGTGCTGAGTGATTGTGAGTCGAGTTTTTGGCAGACCTCCGCAACCGCCTGCAGCAACTCCGGTATGCCCCGACCGGTGTGTCCTTCCGTCGGCACGACGGGCACGCCCAACAGCTTCGCCAGTTTCGTGTGGTTGATGCGGAAACCCTTGGCGCGGGCGACATCGGACATGTTCAGCGCCAGCACCAGCGGCACGCCCAGTTCCATGAGTTGAACGGCTAGATAGAGATGCCGTTCCAGATTCGAGGCGTCCACGATGTCCACCACCACGTCTGGTTGCTCGGCGAGGAGGAAGTCGCGGGTAACGATCTCTTCCAAGCTGCCGGCGGACAAGCTGTACGTGCCGGGCAGGTCCACCACCGTGAAAGTTGTCCCGCCAAAATTTGCCACGCCTTCCTTCTTTTCAACGGTCACGCCCGGATAGTTGCCGACGTGTTGCCGACCGCCCGTAAGCGCGTTGAAGATCGTTGTCTTGCCGGCATTCGGATTGCCGGCCAGGGCGATCCTGAACGTCTTGGGTTTTGCCGGTAACGAGGTCGGATACATGGCGATCCCCTTGTTCATTTCAATCATGCTCCCCGGCGCACGAAAAGGCGGCCCACCATGCCGTGGCCCAGAATCAGGCGTGCGCCTTTGACGACGATCACACACGGGCCTTGCCGGCCACTGGTCTCCACGACAAACCGCGAGCCCGCACCCAGTCCCATCTCCGCCAAGCGACGCTGCAAACCCAAGCCGCCCCGGCAAGTCACCATTTCAACTGTTTCTCCCGGCCGGGCGCAGGACAAGGGCATCAATGGCTCGCGGCTACCGGATGCGGTGGGGGCCGGTGGTTGATGCGACAGGTTGGTGATGTTGTTTGCGCTGGTGGTCATGGACGTTTTCGCGCGATCTGGCACCCCGCACATTCCGCGTTTTGTTGATGCTGCCCGCAATATTCCCGAAACGCTTGCGGCAATTTCTGGGCGGGCACTTTGCTGCCGGACATGAACTCGACGAAACAATTCAAGCGCCGCATCACGCCGTCGCCCACCGCATGTTCAATGCAACACGCCGTCTCGTCAGCGACTTGTTCGTCCACATCGAGCACGTTGGTGAAAAACTCGCTGAACGCCTTGTGGCGGGCGGAAATCCGCTCAGCGAGCGCCTGTCCTTTGGGGGTGAGTCGCACCAACTGATACGGTTCGTACTCGGCCAATCCCGCCTTCGCCAATCCGCGCAGGGCGACCGTGACCGATGGCTTGGCCACGTTCATCTGCTGGGCGATGTCCCGCACGCGGGCGCTGCCAGTTTGGTCCACGAGTTGCAGGATCACTTCCAAGTAATCCTCCTGCGACGCGGTTGGCTCAACGGATGGACGAATGGTTTTCATAAGTTAGCCTGCTCTAACATAGTTGCCAGCGTGCAACTCTGCAAGAAAAAACTGGTTTTCTGGTGGCGCGCGACCGGCGGTTACGAAGTCTGGAAGAATTCCTCCAGCCCGACGAAGACCGCGTGGTCGGCGCCGTGCTGCCGCACCGCCAACACGTCCTCCAGCTTTTGGAGTTGCTTGATCATCTGCTCCAGCCGGGCATCTTCGTTCACCCGCAGCCAGATCCGGCTCTGCCGGCCGTCGCCGACCGGCATACAGAGGATGCCTTCGACGTTGAACGCGCGCCGGGCAAACAGGCCGCAGACGTGCGACATCACACCGGGATGGTTGTTCACGGTCAATTCAAGCGTGTGCATGAGAATCTCCTCCGATCATATCCTTGTTCGCTGCTCCGGCAGGAACGATGGGCAGCACGTGTTCCGTTGCGTCAATGGACGCGTGAACCAGACACGGTCCATCGTGCGTCCAGGCCGCGTCGAGGTCGGCCAATTCAAACCCGGGCACGCCAAACCCTTCGGCAATCTTCAGAAAATCCAACCGCGTTTGGTAATGCGCGCTGAAAACGCGCCGGCCGTAGAACTGGTTCTGATGCTGCCGGATCATTCCGAGGCCGTTGTTGTTCATCAGAATGATCTTCACGTTGACGCCCAGTTCGGCGGCGGTGGCCAGTTCCTGAATGTTCATCAACAGGCTGCCGTCGCCGCTGAAACAGACGACCGTCCGGTCGGGACAGGCCAGCGCCGCGCCAATGGCGGTCGGCAAGCCGAAACCCATTGTGCCCAGCCCGCCCGAAGTGAACCACTGGCGCGGTTTTTGGAACGGATAGGCCTGCGCCACCCACATTTGGTGTTGGCCGACATCGGTGGCGATCAGCGCATCGGCTCCGGCCAGCTTGGCGACGGTGGCGATGACATCGTACGCGCTACCGGTCCTGTTGAGCGGATGGCGGCGTTTCAATTCCGCGATGCGCGCCCGCCATTCCCGGCGCGGATTGGCCGCGACGAGCGGCATCAACGCCGCCAACGCTTCGCCGGCGTCCGCAACGATGCCGACGTGGGCGGTCTTGATCTTGTCGAGTTCGCTGGCGTCAATGTCCACGTGAATGATCTGCGCTTGCGGACAGAATTGCGCGACCTTGCCGGTCACGCGGTCATCGAACCGCGCGCCGACGGCGATCAGGAGGTCGCATTCTTCAAGCGCGAAGTTGGTGAACCGGGCCGCGTGCATTCCGGGCATGCCCAGCGACAATTGGTGGTCGGCCGGCAGCGCGCCGAGCGCCATTAACGTCATCGTGGCCGGCACCCCGGCTTTCTCGGCGAGTTGCCGGGCCAGCGTTGCCGCTTGGGAATGAATGACCCCGCCTCCGAGGTACAGAATGGGACGGTGCGCCGCATTGATCATCGTGGCGGCGCGTTCGATGCCGGTCAGGTCCAGCGGTGGCCGTGGGTCCGGCACGCCCGGCGCGGGCCAGTCGGCGAACTCGACGGTTTGGAGTTGGACATCCTTCGGCACGTCAATCAACACCGGTCCCGGTCGGCCTGACATCGCGATGCGAAAGGCGTCGGGAATCACGTCGAGCAGTTCAGCAGCGCTGCGAACGAGGAAGTTGTGTTTGGTGATCGGGATGCTCATCCCGTAGGTATCCACTTCCTGAAACGCATCAGTGCCGATCAATGCTGTCGGGACCTGCCCGGTGATGCAGACAACGGGGATCGAGTCGAGTTTCGCGTCGGCAATGGCGGTGAGGATGTTGGTGGCACCGGGGCCGCTGGTGGCGAGGCAGACGGCGGGTTGGCCGCTGGCCCGGGCCATGCCCTGGGCAATAAAGCCCGCGCCCTGTTCGTGGCGGGCGAGGACGTGACGGATTTTGGTGCTCTGGGAGAGCGCGTCGTACAAGGGCAGGTACGCTCCGCCGGGGATGCCGGCCACGGTGCGGATTCCTTGGCGTTCGAGGAGCGCAACAATGAGTTGCGCGCCGTTCATGCGATTCATGTTTGGTTTTTCCTTTCGCGGTTGTCCCGCGACGAAGGCCGGCCAAGGTGGGCGTCACAAAACGCAAACCCCCGCCAGCTTGCGCCGGCGGGGGTTGAAATGCTTTTTCTGACCCGCTACGGCGCAAGCATGCGCACTACCACCACGACGTTCAGGATGAACGGGCGGGTCTCACTGTTCTGGTTGTGGCGCTGTTGGCGTTGCATAACGTGTCAGTTATTGATTGCGACGGTCATGTACTTGAAAGTTGTCGGTTTGTCAAATGGCCCGCTCAGTTCGCATTGTTTCATTCGTGCTTTGCGGCTCCAAAAACTTGGCTGAAGCGGTGGCTTTGACTTGGCCGTCCTGAATCAGTTCGGCTTCGAGAATGTGGAGCGGCCCGTGCGAGTGTTTCCGTCGGGCGCGCGCGATCACCGGTGTCCCGATGCGGATCGGGTGCCGGTAACGGATCGTCAGTTGCGCGGTCACGGCGCTGATGTCGTGCGCAAAAAGGCAGTGCGTCATGATCCCGTCGAGCAGCGCCGCGGTGACGCCGCCGTGCAGGATGCCGGTGTAGCCTTGGAACTTCACATCGCAGGGAAAGACGGCTTCGACGCTGCCGTCGGCGCGTAATTCCGGGCGTAACTGCAAGCCTGCCGGATTTGTCGGGCTGCACACGACGCAATCCGGATGTTCCTGCCCGCATCGGTCGCAGAGCGCAATGCTGTTAGGTTGAGTCGTCATTTTCTCATGGGTTTTGGAGAAGGCGGGTGATTTCGCTGGGCCGGTCGTACCCGTTTTTGTCGGCTAATTGGCGGAAGGTGTCCGTGCCGAGGGCCTTGATGCCGCTGGCTTGCAGCCGGGCCAGGGTGGTGTCGAGATTCAGTCCCTGTTCGGCGCAATACTGCGCGAGAGTCTTCTGGCCGAAACCGCCGCCCTGCCGGGACTCACCGCCTGTTTCTGCGGGCGGTGACATCGCACCGTGAGAATGACTGCCGTGAAATGTGGCACGCCAGTCCAACAGCGATGAGAACGGCGGCGCTTTCCTTCGCACTCCCACGAAGACCACGACGGACAACATCAGAGCAACGATCCATTCCCACCGAAATCCCGGTCGTTGCGTGGCGCGGTTCTTCAAGTAGGTCACCAGCGGTCGCCAGTTGAAGAAGGTGTGGAGCACGGCAACGATCAGGAAGAGCGCGCTGAAGACCAGATGGAGATCCAGCCACGCCGACTTGTTCAATCCGCACATCTGCCAGTTCGTGTCGCGTGCCAGCCGCATGGATGGCGAGAGAAACAACACGATGCCGCTGCTGACCATGACGGTGAACGATAGGGCCACACAAAGCGAGGTCAGCGCGCGCCATGAAAAACGAGGTTTAGTTTGTGAGTTCATGGTTGAAGGCTCATGGTGCATGAAATCGGGCGGTGCCGGGTTGGGCCGGCACCGCTCGCGCGGAGTTGATCGTTATTTCTTCGGGAACTTCTTCAAGCACATGAACCAGTCGAGACACGTCACGTCGGGATCGGGTTTCTCGACCCGTTCTTTGGCGACGCCACAGGAGCCGGGGGGTGGAATAATCACATCGTCGCCGGGTTGCCAATTGGCGGGCGTGGCGATGTTGAATTTGTCGGAGTACTGCATCGCAATGAGCAGCCGTTTGATTTCGTCCATGTTGCGGCCATTCGACAACGGGTAGTAGAGGATGGCGCGGATGATGGCGTTTGGGTCAACAATGAACACGGCGCGCACGGCCTGCGTGTTGCTCGCGCCGGGCTGCAACATGCCGTAGGCTTTGGCCACCTCCATCGTCAGGTCGGCAATCACCGGGAAGGTGACCTCGATGTTCTTCATGCCCTTGTACTGGATCTTTTCCTTGATCGTCCGCAGCCAGGCGATGTGGCTGTAATGGCTGTCAATCGAGAGGCCGAGCAGCTTGCAATTCAGCTTCTCGAAGTCCTTTTGCATCGCGGCGAACGTCATGAACTCCGTGGTGCAGACCGGTGTGAAATCCGCCGGGTGCGAGAAGAACACGACCCATTTCCCCTTGAAATCCTCGGGGAAATTGATCGGTCCTTGCGTAGTATGCGCCTTGAACGCCGGCGCTTTCTCGCCGATCAACGGCAGCCGGCCGGGTGTCGCAACTGTTTCATTCATGTTGTGCGTTTCCTTTCATTTGGTTTGCTATGGGTCATTGAGCCGCAGTGCGGCGGAAAGTTACAGGCGGCGGCTCGTGCGCTTTGCGGCCATGCACACGCTCATAGGCCTGGCAGAACGGGCAAATGTGGCCCTCGACGTTTTTCACGAGCCGATATGCCGCGCCGGTTTGCCGCCGGCGGGCGGTGCGGCAAACCGGGCAGTTCTCACAGACTTTCGCCAGAGCGCGGTCCAGTTTGGTTGGTTTCATTGCGGTCAATGGTCGCAAAGATTTACGCCGCTGACCAGTGTGCCGGTCAAATACGCAGTAACCAGATTCTCCGGCGTGTCCACCGGCACGCCGACTACAACCTGCACACCATTTTGCGCGAACAACTGCTGTGCGCGCTGGCCCATGCCGCCGGCAATGATCAAGTTCGCGCCTTGCTCGTGCAACCAGCGCGGCAACACGCCCGGCTCGTGCGGCGGTGGGGTGAGATATTTCGTGGACTGAATCTGTTTTGTGGCCGGGTCGGCCTCGACGAGCGCGAACTGTTCGCAATGCCCGAAATGGGCGCAGAGCTTGCCGTTGGCAAGAGGGATGGCGATTAACATATGTGTTTTTCCTTTGGGGTTGTGGTTTGGTTTTGAGAATTGTCATTCTGAGCGAAGCGAAGAATCTCTGGTGTTCCGGCAAGAGACCCTTCGCTACGCTCAGGGTGACGAGACTGAGCAGCAGCAAATTCAAAAATTGCGCCCGCACCAGCAGAGCCGTAACGGTTGGCGAATGCCGTGGCCAATGCTTCCATCGCCGAAGGGCCGGTGCAATGCGCGGGCGCAAGCACGCCGGGATGGCGTTGCTGCAACTGCGCAATCGTCCACGTCAGCCTTGCCGGGCTGGCGGCGCGCAAGTGCATTCCGCCAATCACGGCCAACAGCGGCGCCTGGCCGGTCAGTTCGCGGATGTAGTCGAGCGTGTTGATCACGCCGGCATGGGCACAGCCGAGCAACACGATGACACCGTGACCGGTCACGATGTAGAGCGCTTGGTCGTCCACGAGCGGATCGGGTTGCTGGCCGCTCGGATCGAGGAAAAACGGCTCCGGCTCAGCCGCTTCCTCGGGATGCCGGCGCGGCACGTAACCGCTCACCCAGATGCCCGGCGCAATTTCCGTCGGCGCATTGGTGTAGCGAAGCGATCCCATGTGTTGCGCGGTCAACTCGCGCACCGCGCGGGGCATGCTGAGGACTTTCATGCCGGTCGAGCTGACGCGATACCGGTTGGCTAACGCCCCGGCGTGGAGGAACAGCGGTGTTTTGTCCGGTGTCATCCACGCTTCCGGTAATCCGCCCGTATGATCGTAATGACCGTGGCTGAGCGCAATGGCTTCCGCTTGTTCGACCGGCACGCCGAGTGCGGTGGCATTGGCGCGCAGCACTTGTCCCGCGCCGGTATCGAACAAAACCTTGTGCCCGTCCGCTTCCACCCAACAAGCAAACCCGTGCTCCGTCCGCACATCAGGCCGGTGCGCCGTGTTGTCGGCAATGATGGTGATGCGAATCATGGGTTCTGGTGGGACAACCATCCTGGTTGTCCGTTGTTAGCGACGGACAAGCTGGAAGCTTGTCCCACGATACGTAAATCCTCCCAGAGTTGACGAATGCTTTGCGCTGCCGGGCCGGTGCTGTAGGCGACAACCGGCAGGCCATTCACCTGCGCGGCGGTGACCGCCCGGTCGTAGGGAATCCGCCCGACCACGCGCGCACCGGCCGCAACGGCTTGTTGTTCGATTTGTTCTGTCATGGCGGGATTGATATCCCACTTGTTGACGCAGACAAACGTGGGCACATCGAAATGTTTTGCCAGCTTGAGTACGCGCGACAAATCATGCGCGCCGGATACGGTCGGTTCGGTCACCGCCAGCACGGCGCTCGCGCCGGTCACGGAAGCGATCACGGGACAACCGATGCCCGGCGGGCCGTCCACGATGATCCTCTCGCGCCCGTCGCGTTCGGCCAATTGTCGCGCGGCGGTGCGGACTTGCGTGACGAGTTTGCCGGAGTTCTCCCCGGAAGGGCGAAGCCGGGCATGAACCATCGGGCCGTACCGGGTTTGCGACACGTACCATTCGCCGCAACTGCGTTCGGGGAAATCAATCGCTTCCGCCGGACACAACTCGACGCAGACGCCGCAGCCTTCACAGGCGGACGGGTCAATGGTAAATGTCGCCTCACCGGCGGCTTTGCCGTCCATCTGCACCGCCTCGAACCGGCAATGCGCCAGACACGCGCCGCAGCGCAGACAATCCTCCTGTCGGATGATCGCTTCGTGGCCGCTGCGAAAGTCGTGTCGGCTTTGGATTTCAGGATTCAGCACCAGATGCAGATCGGCGGCGTCCACATCGGCGTCGGCGATCACGGCGTTCTGCGCCAGCGCGGCAAACGATGCCGTCACGCTGGTCTTGCCGGTACCGCCTTTACCGCTGAGGATGACGAGTTCTGTCATTCGAGCACCTCTGCCAGCAACCGCCGAAAATCCTCGCGCAATCCCGGTACCGCCGCAAGAACTGTCGCGCCGCGCGAATAGGCCTCGGCGATGCGCCGGTCTTCGGGGATTTGGAGTCGTACCGGAATGTTTTCCGTCCGGCAGTAGTCCACCACGCGACCATCACCGGCATCGGCGCGATTGATGACGACACTGAACGACCGGCCCAACTCGCGCACGGTGTCCACGGCCAGTTTCAAGTCGTGCAACCCGAATGGCGTCGGCTCGGTCACGAGCAATACATGATCGGCATCGCGCACAGTCGCCACCATGGCGCAGGAAGTGCCGGGTGGGGAATCGAGAATCGTCAAGTGAGTCGGGGCAACATGACGTTTCACAGCGCGGATTACGGCGGGCGCGAGCGGTTGGCCGATGTTGAGGTTGCCGGTGACAAGTTCGATGCCGTTCGTTGCGCCATGTTCGACAAATCCGATCTCTCGTTCGACTTCGTGGATGGCGCCGGTCGGGCAAATTTTCGCGCAGCCGCCGCAACTGTGGCACAGCTCCGGGAAGATGACGGCCTTGCTTTTGAGCATCGCGATTGCGTTGGACTGGCACAGTTGCCGGCATTTCCCGCAGCCGTTGCATTTCGCCGCGTCCACCACCGGCACTGGTACAGTGACCGGTTCGCGCCGGTGGATTTGCGGCTTGAGGAACAGATGGCAATTCGGTTCTTCGACATCACAATCGAGCAAGCGCACCGGTCCCTCGGCAGAGAGCGCGAGACAAAGTGCCACCGTTGTCTTGCCGGTGCCGCCTTTGCCGCTGGCAACGGCCAGTTTCATGTGTGGCCTCCGTGAGGTTGTGGGGCGTCTTTCGCCCAGAGCAGCGGGAACACAATGTCGCTGGTGCAACAAGGTAACCAGACGGCCAGAAACAGGAACACAGCGATCAACACCATCATGACAGCGCTCATCTCCGTGCCCAACGCCATCGTGATGTGAAACAGCGATGCCCACGTGCTCAACAAGACGTGGCCGGCATGGGTGAAATGCGTGTGTGGCCAGAAATAACCCCACGCAATGCCGATGAGCGCCAGAGGATTGACCAGCCACCACTTTTCGATAAAACCAAGATGGACTCCCCGATTCGGCAGCTGCAACAGCCATTCGCCCACATACGGAAGGATCGAATCGCTCAACGTGGCAGGACCAATCGTGCCGACGTAACCGATGACCAGCGTGCGCCACCAGTTGCCGGTGGAATGACGCCGGTACATCGCGGCAGTCACCAGCGCGCTCAACAACACGTGCAGCGGATGCGTCGTCCAAAAGAGCGTGACGGAAATCTCGCGCGGGATTTGCAGCACGACGATAAGCGCCATGATCACAATGCCGGTCAGCGTTCCCAACGCTGTGTACGGCGCGTGAACCCGCAATTCGTTGGCAATCACCCGTGTTGACATTGGCTATTGTCCTCCCCGTGTGCGCTGGATGACTTGTGTGCCGACCGGCACGCCGACGTGGCGCGCCACGACTGAACATTTGGCTTTGAACAGAAAAAAAATATCGCGCGGCTCGTCGTTGAGCGTCTCGAAATTGCCCTGTCCTTTGGCGACGATCAGATCGGCGCTGTCAAACCGCTGCCGGAACTCCGCAGAACACTCCTTAAGAATCATGCCCGGCGCGTCCGAGCCGTTGTCAATGATCGGAAATAATTGATCCAAGCCCGCGGCACGCGCGTCGTCTCGTGTCGCGTCATTGAGGATGGGCGCGCCACGCACAGCGACGGTGATGCGCGCCGGTGCCAGTTGTTGAATCAGCAGCCGGTCGAACACAATCTCGCCCGCATTGTCGGCCAGATAGAGGATGTTTCCGGCACGGGCGACGGCGGTGCGAAACGCCTCCAGTTCGCCTGTGAACGGTTCATCCAACGCCTGACGGATGGCGCGGTGCAGGTCGGCTTCCGTCACGCTGCCATTGACGCCAAGATCAATGATATTGCCGGCAATGGCCAACCGCACCGCCATCGCCAATGGATCGGCGGCATCTTTCACCATGGCCTCTAGGTCCGGCAGCAGACGCAAGGCCGTTTGGTTCCAATGATCTTTGGCCGCGCGATACGGATCTGTGACACCGGTCAGTTCGCGAATCCGGCGATGAATGCGCTGTGCCACGGCGGGCGGCGATTCATTCAGGTTCATTTCCGCCGTCCAACGCAATACCTCTCGCAGTATTTTTTCGTGAACCGCCGGGTCAGGGGACACAACCCGGACCGCTTCCAGCGTTTGCCGTAAAAAACACGGAATGCAGTCGAGAGCCGTCTTCATGGGGCGCGGCGCGCTCCTCGTTGCTGCGCCGTGGCGTCGTCCACTTCATCCTGCCAGCTGTTGCGCGTGTTGGGAATGCAGTCGAACCGGGCACAGTATGGTTTGATGTCGAGCAACGGCGTGCCATCGAGGATGTCGAGACCGTCCAGATAGAGGACGTTGCCTTCTCGCCGCTCTAGTTTGACGATGCTCAGGCCGATCGGGTTGGGCCGAGCCGGCGAGCGCGTGGCGAACACGCCGTGTTCCACGTCCTGCAGGAATGGTTTGACCAGCAGCTTGGCCGGCGGAGCTTGGTGCAGCTGATAAATCAGATAGATGTGCGAGAAGCCTTCCAAATCACGCAATCCGTCGGACAACTCCGGAAAAATCTCCGCCCGGCCCCGGCAGCCGCCCGCGTACACCGGTTGAATCGGCACGCACTCCGGCCGGGTGTGCTCGCTGCGAATGACGCCGATGGGCTGGTAGGTGATGATTTTCTCGCTCATATTTTTTGCTTCGATGTTTGGACACGATAAAAGACTTCGTTTCCGTGTCGCACGATTTCGATGTCGCCACGCGCGGCCAGTGACTCCAACCGCTTGAGAATTTCCAGTCGGTTCACGTTCAATCCCTTCGCCACGTCGCCGGCAGTGCAGGGCCGCCGCCGCAACAAATCCAGCACCGCATTCGCGCCCGCCTTCCACGATTGGTGAGTCAGCCGCGACGGCTGCTCGACCACCACCTCGGCGCGAGGACGAAATCGCTCTGCCAACTCCGCCAGTTTTTCCGGCGCCACGCGCATGGCGAATTCCTCGGCCGGCGGGCGCGCGACAGTGTTGAGTTGCACGCGGTCAGGCTGAATTTGTTTAACCACGGCGGCGATGCGATCCACGTCAGCCGGGGTGGCCGTGTAGCCCGCCAATAGAAACACTTCGAGCCAGTACTGTCCTTTGAACTCGCGGCGCAAGGCAATCAACCCCTCGATCATCTGGTCAAGCGAAAGGCTGGGATGCGGACGGTTGACGCAGTCGAATGTGGTTGCATCAACGGCATCAAGCGACGGCAGCACCACATCGGCCAGCGCGACCTGCTCGCGCACTTCTTTTTGCCACAGCAACGAGCCGTTGGTGAGAACCGCCACCGGCACAGTGGTCATGGCTCGGATGTGCTCGATGATTTCACCCAGCCGCGAATGTAACGTCGGTTCGCCGGAACCACTGAGCGTGATGTAATCGGGCTGGCTGACGAGATGCTGTTTCACTTCGTCCAACACCGCTTCCATCGGCACCCATTCTTTGCGCTCGACCGTTTTGCGAGTGGTGCGGCCCAACTGGCAGTAGATGCAATCGTAGCTGCAGGTTTTGAACGGAACCAAATCCACGCCCAGCGACCGGCCCAGCCGGCGAGAGGGGACCGGGCCGAAGACGTGTTTGGGATTCTCGTTCATGGCGTCGAATATCCTAATTCAAACCGCATGTCCCGTTGCTGCAACAGGTGGGGCACGATTCGCCGATGGATTTGGCCGAGTGGGAACCTCCGCCCTTGACGATCAGCCCGACGCCGGCACCAATCAGGCGACGCACCGGCTGTCCGCATTTCGGGCAGGTCTTCAATGGTTCGTCGGACATGCTTTGGCGTTTTTCAAAGTGATGTCCGCAACTTTCGCATTGATATTCGTAGGTTGGCATCTTGTTGCTCCTTTCGTTATTTGTTTCTGTCTCAAAATACCGAGAACTTGAAATTCATGAACCGCATGATGTCCTCCACCTCGAGGTTCACTTTTTCGATGATCCGTTCCGTTTCGCCGCCGAAGAGTTTGCCCATGATGGCGCCATTGGCGGTGGCGACATAGACCTGTCCATCGGATTTTTCATAGACGGCAAAAGACTTGGGCAGCATGGCACCCATGCGCTTCCGGTCATCCGCCCCCAGCATTTGTGAGGCGTAGAAGCCATTGCAGAATTTGATGATGGTGAACTTGCCAATGGGCTTGCCACCGTGTTCGGTCACCTCCTTGTTTTCGTCCGTCACTTCGACCAGATGCCAGCCCGGCTGATGGTTGATTCGATCCTGAATCATCTCCACCGTTTTCTGGTAGTCGTAGGGGCTTTTCATTTCGGTGAGCATCAGGTACCGGGCGGAAATGTTGAGAGCCGCTCCGGTGAAAATCATTCCCCCCAGAAAACCCATGACCAGGAAGACGATCGCTATGATTTTGGTTTTCATTGGCACTTTCCTTTCGTGATGTTGTTAGAAGCGGTTTCATAAGTTTTTTGATGTAAGTATTTTTCTCTGGCACCTTTACGAGGATTATGTGAAAAGCTGGGGATGCCAAAGCCATTCCTGACCGACGCACAGTGGGACCGAATTGAACCGTTGCTGCCGAAAACCAAGTCGCGAGGACGACCTTGGCGCGACCATCGGCAGGTCGTCGAGGGCATTCTCTGGGTGCTCAAGACTGGCGCGCGCTGGCGCG
>Ga0315298_1005712_pt1 | contig 17441 bp, 15 predicted proteins | sample WHS_1_MG_FD_203077 | JGI IMG/M metagenome (GOLD analysis project Ga0315298, IMG submission 203077) | Extremophilic microbial mat communities from Washburn Hot Springs, YNP, Wyoming, USA - WHS_1_MG | ecosystem: Environmental > Aquatic > Thermal springs > Hot (42-90C) | place: USA: Wyoming...
AGGCATGACTATGGCCCGAGAGCGAAAGGGGGTCCACCATGGGCTAGCAGAGGCCCAAACGCCGGTATCAGGAAGGGTGCTCGCGCCAACAGAGGCTCTCTAACGCCTCGTCGTCCTTGAGAAAACCAGGCAAGCGTGGTCTAGCCAGCATTACCCCACTCTTGTTCAACACGCTCTGAGCGGTTGGTTGCCACTGATTTGCAGCTCATCTACCACAGAAAGCCTACAGCCGCCACTTGTCGCCAGTGTTGCCCAGTACCGGTCAACAAGGCTGTAGACTCGATGCGCCGTTCAATGCCCTCGCCCGCCACAGAGAACCCTTTCCTGCCAGTTGCTGCCAGGATTGCTGCCAGTCTGCTTGACCGCTAAGCCAAAAGCAGGCAAGAAGGCACAAAATATAGCGCTTAAGCATTCACTCAAGCGCTATATCTTGGTGAGCCGTCCGGGACTCGAACCCGGGACACCCTGATTAAAAGTCAGGTGCTCTTCCACTGAGCTAACGGCCCCCGGTCGGCTTCGCGCAAAGAAGCACCTGATTTCTTCTCGGTTCTTCGAGATTCAGGTGCCCGCGAACCACAGTACATTATACCGGAGATCCTCCTCGCTGGCAAGCCGAATCGGGCGCTCTGTGCGCTAACGTTCCAAGACGAGGGGATGATACTCGCCTGCTGCGGCAGGACAAAGGGGCGAAAAAAGAATAGCCGCCGAGGGCAATGATCGCCGACGGACTAGTAAGGAAGTCCCCTTGTCCGAAGCCCTTCCTGAGACAATGATGGCACATATGGAACAACTTGGCCTGGTCCTCGAACTGGAAGCGCGGCGTCTAATCGGAGGATTGCGCGAATCAGTCATCGGCTTGGGGCAGCGATCAGCTTCGCCGAGGCTTCCTATTGGTTATGGAGATGAGCCCGGAGACGGTGCTTCAGCAGACCGAAGGGGAGGGGCAGAGGATCGGAGGGCTGCAGCGGACGGCAAGCAAGGAGGTGGCGAAGAGCCAAGAGACAGCTGCGCCCCTTGACCCAACCCCGGCGACGCTACTAGCAGAGGCTGATGGGATAATGGTGCGTTAAGTGGATGGACTATGCGCTATTTCAGATCCAAAGGTTGCTCATGGGCTCGGGAGGGATCGAATTGAGCGCCAAGCATCCCGTCCGGGAGCGCGTGGAGAGGCCCGGCGCACACTGGTCGGACAGAGGAGCCCACGTGGTCCTCAAGGTCCGCAGCTACCAGCTCTCTGGCTTGCCGATAGCCTGACCAAATGCCTGCAGAGATTGGTCGCACCCCTGGACGAAAGACCAGAAAACTCATCTCGCCGCGGACGGATAAGACACGTTTAGGCTGACCGGACGTGAGCAGCCATAGCTCAGTTGGAGGCGACCGATTGCCGGCAAGCAAGGTCGAGGCGACTCGATCTCCTGACACGATTGGCTGCCGGTCGAGAGGTCGTTGGCACATCTTGTGCTAGAGGCGTCGGATGTGTCGAGACATGAGTGAGCAGGAGCTGGAGCTATGCGTGTCAGAAGAACGATCATCTTCGTCACAGTGGGCGGTGCGGTGCTCATTCTAGCTTTTGCGGCGGGCATCTATCTCAGGCGTCCTCCTGCACCGCCGGTGAAGCCTAACCCGAGGCTATTGTGGAACGGGCAGACTTACTACTGGGCAGGAGTGAACTATCCATGGAAGACCTATCAGGACTTCGGGACAGGCGCGTGGGGGCATGGGGGCGTAAGCCAAGCGACCACGTACGCCGAGATCGACACCGACTTCACCAACATGGCTGCGCAGGGAGTCAAAGTGGTCAAGTGGCGTGTCTTCGGCGATGGCCGCTACAGCCCGGAATTTGACGCCAAGGGCAACGTCACTGGCCTCGATGACAAGTTCTTTCCCGATATCGATGCGGCAGTGGAGATTGCGCGGAAACACGACATGTACTTGGTGTTTTCGCTCTTCTCCAGTGGCCTCTGGACTACAGACTGTGAGAAAAAAGGGGTCCGGTTCGGTGCCGGGCCGGCGATTGTCGCTGACGGAGGGCGGCGTGCAGCTCTGGTGAATAAAGCGGTCGTGCCTTTGCTCCGGCATCTGGGGAAGAATGACCGGGTGCTCGCGTATGAAATCATCGCCGAACCGGAATGGGGTATCAAGGAGTTCAACACGGAGAATGACTACCGGGCGAAGGTACCTCACTCCGCCGTGCGGGCGGTAGTCAAGGATATTGCCAGCGCTATCCACAAGTATACGCCGGCATTGGCGACAGTAGAAGCCAACCGGCCACGAAACGTAAAGTACTGGAAGGGGCTGGGCCTAGATTATTATAGCTTCAGTTGGTACGACTGGATGGCCGAATGGGACCCACTCGATGTCGACGTCATGTCGTATGAGGCTGACCGTCCGGTGGTGGTTGGCGAGTTCCCGGTCAACAGCCGGCATTACGAGGTGGATCAAGTTCTCGATATCGCTTATAGGCGCGGTTTGGCGGGGGTCTTTCTCTGGAGCTATACTGCGGGAGATCGCTTTAGCGAATGGACCAAGGCCCAGCCGGCTTACACTGCATGGATGCAGGCTCACTGGCCCGAAGTGAGCTTCACATTGCAGCCCGGCCCGCCGCCCCAGGCCAATCCACCAGTCAAAGCCCAGCCCTTTGGGTATGACCGTCTCAGATTGTCCGCGTATGGCAACTCTCTGTCCGTGGGCCTGGACCTGCTAGTCCGAGATGGCGGCATCTATGTCGCCAAGCTGTTCCTAGCGAAACCCGACGACCCGTCCCCTGGGCTCGAACAGGAGCAGCTCACGGTATTCTCGAACACCACCCGCTTGCCACTGACGGTCAACTTCAACAATCTCACCGAAGGGCAGGAGTACCAGCTCAACCTTGGCATCTTTGGCCCGTCGTTCAACCTCGTGAAGTGGTTCGATGGTATTGCCGTCCTTGTACTGAAAGATGGCAAGGTTGAGCTACCGGAACCCAGCCTGGCAGACGTGGAAAATCCTTGCCGGTAGCTGAGCCAACGCGCTCAGCAGAGCGTGCGGTCGCAGGCACGGGTGGCCTACCTTTCTTATGGCTGGACTGGTCCTTTGGGGGGGTACGCAATCGGCCAGGCGCTGGCCGCGCTAGGGACCGCTTGCGAATGGCACGATTCTTGCCAAACAGGAGAGTAAGAAGCGTACGGTAGAGACTAGCTGACCTGCTCAGGAGGTCATCGGTTCAAGACCAACATATGGCAGTGCTGGAACCCATTCTGACCAGCCGGCGAAAGAAAACTCAGTGTGGTCTAAGACGTGTGGCGGTGGGCACAGGCGCAGCGGTGCCGGGCGAAAACTGCTGTGCTTTTTCTTTGCCTTGCCACTGTGATACCAGCCATGCCTTTGAACATACAGGAGAAATTCGGAGCCACGGAGGCGGCTATTTACAGGGCTGCCTCTAAGGGGCCATCCCCCAACCCAGCAGGTTGTGGGAGGGATCTGTGCCCGGTAGACGTGGGACGGAGAACTCGATGGCAAAACAACAAAGACAAAGAACTCTGGAACGCGTGCGTTATGGCCACGATCTGCCCGAGCCGACATGTGAAGGACGAAGCGAACTGATGATCGAGCAGAGGCGGAGAGGAATCAATGATGAAATACTTTGCCTCGCAAGGACGAGGTCTCGATATCCTGTTCAAGTTCGTCAAGTTCGGAATAGTCGGTCTTGGCGGTATCCTAGTAAACACCCTAGTTCTTTTCCTTCTATATCAGATAGCACGTCTGCCACTGGTGATGGCATCGGCAGCAGCCGTCGAGGCGGCGATCGTTAACAATTTCGTTTGGAACAACCACTGGACCTTCGAAGAGCGTGGTATCTCTCTTCATCGGTTTGCCAAGTTCAACTTCGTCTCCCTCGGCGGCCTGGTCATCACGACTCTCGTCCTCTACTATCTGGTTTCCTCCATGAGTGTGCACTACTTGGTGGCCAACCTGTTAGCCGTCGGCGCGGGCACATTATGGAATTTCGGCTTGAGCCTTTACTGGACATGGGGTTAGAGACAGTGAACTTGGTCGTTGCCGGGGCATTGGCGTTCTCGATCCTATTGGTGCTTCAAGCGGGATATACAGTCTATTTGATGTTGTACACGTGGGACCAGGTGGTGGACCACGAAAAGGCCAAGGCGCCTTTTCCCTTCCTGCCACCCAAGCTCTCCTTCGCTGTGCTGCTCCCCGCTCGGCACGAAGAAGAGGTGATCCAGGACACCATCGAGCGAGTAGTGCGCGCCAACTATCCCCAGAACCTGATCGAGGCTGTGGTGATCTGCGAAAGCGGTGATACAGGCACCATCGCCAAAGCAGAAGAGAAAATCGAACAACTGCGCCTCAAAGGGATTGGCAATGCCCGTGTTGCCGTCTTTAACGATCGGCCGATCAATAAGCCACACGGCCTCAACGTCGGTTTCCGACAGACCACCAACGAAGTAATCACCATCTTCGACGCCGAAGATGAAATCCATCCCGACATCTTCAACATCGTGAATACGGTAATGCTTCAAGAGAGCGTTCGGGTGGTGCAATGCGGCGTGCAACTGATGAACTATGACTCTTCCTGGTACTCTGTTCTGAACGTCTTGGAGTATTTCTTCTGGTTCAAGTCGCGACTTCACTACCACGCCCGCCAAGGAATGATTCCTCTTGGCGGCAACACGGTCTTCTTCGCCCGAGAGGTGATGGATAGGATCGGCGGTTGGGACGAGAGTAATCTGACCGAAGATGCCGATGTCGGCATTCGGATTAGCGCGATGCGCGAAAAAGTAAGGGTGGTCTACGACGACAAATATGTTACCAAAGAGGAAACGCCTCCCACCTTGGGTCACTTCATCCGACAAAGGACTCGCTGGAGCCAAGGCTTCCTGCAGACTCTTCGGAAGGGTACTTGGCGCCAGCTGCCCACTCTGTCGCAGCGTTTTCTCGCCGTCTACACTCTCGCGTTCCCGCCATTGCAGGCCATGCTAGCCCTATACGTACCACTGGCGGTATGGATGATGTTCAATATCAGGCTACCCGTACTCGTAGCCATAACCCTTCTCTCTCCAGCGTACCTTCTAGCGGCCCACTATGTAATCAGCGTAGTTGGCCTGTACGAATTCGCCGAAGCACACCAATTGAAACCGACGATCAAGACCCCGATTATCATGCTGCTTGGCTATCTGCCATATCAGTGGGTGTTAGGCTATGCGGCCTTGAGGGCTTCGGTGCGAGAGATCAGAGGAGTAAAGAATTGGGAGAAGACAGCACACGTGGGCGCACATCGAAAGAATGCGGCCTAATCCAATATCTTAAACCCTCATTGTTCGCGTCCTAAGCCCGGCGGCCACCGCAAGTCCCAGTGCCAGACGGGGTGTTGCGGAAAGCGAGCATTCGAGGAGAAAGCGAAGGACATGAAATGAAAAAGAAATTGGCAGCAGGCATCGCTATAGTCGCCGTTCTAGCCATCATTGGCCTGGTGATGGCTCAGCCTGGCAACGTGGACAACGGCCAAATCGCAGCCGGCGGGGCGAGCCAGGCTACCGACAAGCCAACGACTTCACAGACTCCCGCGATTGGGGGAGTCGGCAGCCAAAAGACGCCAACTGCGGGAGCAGGAGGCCAGGTCAGTTCCACTATTCAGGTCGATCCTAGCAAGATCGTCACTGAGCGCAATGCCTTTATCTTACTCAATCCATCCACTGGTACGCCTGGCTCGAGCATCGGCGTTACCGGTGGTGGCTTTGATCCGGGTACTACAGTTGATCTGACCCTGCGGCGCAACCAGAGCGATCAGCCTCAAGACATCGGCTTCGCACAAGTCGATCAAGGTGGCGGCTTCGGTGGATTCAGCTTCACGCTGCCTGATAGCATGGTCAACGGCAGCTTCGTCGTCACTGCTAAGCAGAAAGGGGGGGCGAAGACCGCCGATGCTACAGGCCAGGTCCGAGGCAACAGCCCGGTGATCAAATTCGGTACGCAGGTTGGGAAACCGGGCGATCAGATCACTTACTCCGCCAAGGGTTTTGCTCCCCAAGAAGACGTGAAGATCTATTTCAACAGCCTTGCCACGCCGCCGGTAGATACAGTGAAGAGCGATGGCAGCGGAGGCATACAGCGCGCTGCGGTTACTGTGCCTTACGGCGCAGTGGGCAACAACTCCTTCATCTTTGTGGGGGACAAGAGTCAGTCACCGGTCACGGTCCAGTTCCTGATGCTTAGTCTCTATCCCACAGTCGGCTTGAGTTCCTACGCTGCGAAAGCTGATACGACGCTGACTTTTACGGGCACGGACTTTGGCCCAAATGAAGACGTGAAGGTCTTTCTCAATAGCGCCAGCGCCCCGCCAGTGGCCTTGCTGAAGACCGATGGCACTGGCGCATTCAAGGACGCTGGAAGCTTCCTGATCCCCTTTGAACTGAAGGGGAAGAATACCTTCATCTTTGTAGGTGACAAGAGCCAAGCCACCACCACTTCCAGCTTCGACGTCCTGCCATACACGCCAAGCGCCGATCCCAGCACCTACGGTGGTAGGCCTGGTACTTCAGTGACCTTCTACGGTGCCGGCTTCGCTCGGAACGAGATCGTGCGCGTATACATTGGCAGGACCCAGACCAGCAGCGGCAAGGAAGTGGCCTGCTTCAAGACGAACGACCAGGGTGCGATCGTTGGCGGCGGCACGGCGTATACCATTCAGCCGAACACCCAGGCCGGTGAGATGGTCTTCTCCCTAATCGGCGACAAGAGCCAAGCAGCGGCTGTCGCCCAGGTAGAAATCATGGAAGCTACCGGGCCGGTGCAGGGCGGAGGGACTGCCGAACAGAAAGAGTACGTATGTCCGTATGACCTCGAAGGCCAAGGATCACCAACGCCTGCTAGTCAGACACAGCCAGCGGTGAGTCCGAACAATACCCCGGCGAGCCCTACTCCAGTTCCAGCCAACACGCCCCTACCGGCGGTCACTCCCACGCCGGTCGGTAAGCAATGAGCCGGCTCAGGCGAGAAGAGACATCAGGTTACTCTTCGCGAAAAGGGCGTCGTGGTGTCTCTCCTCGGCCAAACCAATGGTGCCTAGGTGCGCTGGGCAACACTCAGGGAACAGAGGAGTAGAAGGAGCTAGGGAATGAGGTCCTTGATCATCATACCAACTTACAATGAGCGAGAGAACTTGCCTGTGCTCATTGAGCGCGTTCTATCCGTCACTTCGCATGCTGTGCTTGTGATCGACGACAACTCGCCCGATGGCACCGGTGAACTAGCAGATGCACTGAAGGCTACCCGCCCGCGTCGGATCGAGGTGATCCACCGGCCATTCAAGCAAGGATTGGGCACCGCCTATTTGACCGGTTTCAAGCATGCCCTAGGGCGGGGCTACGATTACGTCTTCCAGATGGATGCCGACTTTTCGCACCGTCCGGAGGACTTGCCAAGACTCGTGGCCGCGCTGGACCAGGGCGCCGATCTGGCGCTGGGTTCAAGGTATGTGGATGGCGGCAGAACGATAGGCCGTTCTGCCCTGCGGGAGATGATCAGTCGGGGGGGGTCAAGGTACGCCGGGCTGGTCCTGGGACTTCCCTTCAAGGACCTGACGGGAGGGTTCAAAGGCTACCGGCGCGAAGCACTCTCCCAACTGGACCTCGAAGCGGTTCGGTCCAGTGGTTTCTCCTTTCAGATCGAGACGACCTACCAGTTGGCCAAGAAAGGGCTAAAGATCGTGGAGGTACCCATCGAATTCGCCGATCGGCGGGCCGGGGAATCGAAGATGAGTGGCAAGATCATGTGGGAAGCGCTGTGGGTGGTCTGGCGCCTGCGGCTATCTAGCGCCGGTGAGAAATCGCCATGGACCAGCGCTCGCCAAAAGGCGAGCAAAGGAGACTCACGGGGACAAGCCAAGGTGTAAGCGAGGAAGTTGAATGAGAAGGCTCCTACCGATCATCGGGACCATCGCAGTGATCGCCCTCTTCCTTATTGGCTCACGCCTGACGAGTGATCCTCAAGAACGAACTCCCGGCCGCCTGCCGCAGGCGCCAGGCTCCGGCAATGTGTTAGGTACTCCGGCGAATGCACCGGCGCCTGCAACAGCGGCGGCGACGCCGACCAGGAAGCCGGTGCGCGTGCCAGCGCCACCCACTATCGGGTCTTCAGGGCTAGTGACTGAGCCGGCGCCCATCATCTATTTGACTGCAGCCAACGCCACTTACCAGGCTTCCCTTAGCCTTTCCGGGCAAGGATTCGAACCGGGCGAGGATATCCACATGATACTGGATGACCAGGATCAGAAGGGTGGCACCGAACTCGGGTGGGCAACTGCGGATAAGGACGGCAATTTCGGTGGGTTTAGCTTCAGCCTAGACTGGAATATGAAGCCTGGTGAGCACAAGATCACGGCTGAAGGCTCAGCCAGCGGCATGGTGGCGACCACAACCGTAAACCTGCTGACCGGCTACCCTTGGGTGAACCCTAGTGTGTACTCTGCAACACCCAACCAAACGATTGCGCTCAAGGGCGGGAGCTTTACCCCCGGCGAAGAGGTGCAGGTCCATTTTCGCAGCATGAACGACCCACCCATCGCCACGATAAAGGCGGATCAGTATGGCAACGTGGACGCGAAAGACGTAGTAGTGCCGTTTGCGCCAGAGGGCAACAGCTCCTTTATCGTGGTGGGCAAAGAGAGCAATGCCCCTGTCACGGTGCCGTTTACGATCCTAGGCTTTTACCCTTGGGTTGGCCTCAGTTCTTACACTCCACACCCTCAGGAAATGGTCGGATTCTCAGGGCAAGATTTCGCCCCCAACGAGCCAGTACAGGTCTTCTTGAACGGCCTAGGCAAGAATCCGATAGCCACCGTTTACAGCGATACCAAGGGACACTTTGAAACAGCCGGAGTGTACGAGATCCCGCTGGAGCTCGCGGGCAAGAATACGTTTGACTTCCTTGGACAGAAGAGTGGGAAGCCCGTGTCGGTCGCTTTTGAAGTACGACCTTTGGAACCAGTGCTGGAATTGACGACTTACGCCGGGAAGCCAGGCACCCAGGTAGGGTTTGTTGGAAACGGATACGCGAAGGGTGAGACAATCAATGCCTATCTCGGCAAAGTTGGCAGCCAGCCGCCAATCTCGACGTTCAAGGCCGAGACAGATGGAACCCTGAAAGGCGCAGGAGTGTTCACCATACCGCTCGGCACAGCCCCTGGATCGCTGACCATTACTGCCGTGGGCGACCAAAGCAAAGCGTCGGTGACGCTACAGTTCGAGGTACTCGCCTTCACGCCGGTGGCGCTCCTAAGCGACTATGCAGGGCTACCAGGCTTGACTATCCACTTTGAAGGTCGGGACTTCGCTCCGGGTGAGACCGTCAGCATCTATTTGAAGAGTGTGGAATCGCAGCCGGTGGCCACCGCCGAAGCGGATGAGAACGGTGCTTTCAAAGACGCGGGGGAATTCAGTATCCCGGTTCAAGGAAAGGGATCTCTGTCGTTCGTATTTGTCGGTCAGGAAAGCGGGGCGAAGGCAACAGTAGACTTCACCGTGCTCGAAATACAGACGGTGGCACCTGGCGAAGGAATCGAATCCACTCCAGGTCCAACTGAGACGCCCAAAGGGGGTGCACCCAGTTGAGCGTAGTGCACAGCAGATGGGCGGACCAACGCCACCTGCTCGATCTCGGAGTGTTAGTGGCCGGCCTTTTCCTGTTTGCTATTCGGCAGACAGTCCCGCTCATCCTTCTGCTCGGCCTGTTCATTTCCATAGGCGCTTGGCACCACAGCATCAGCGGAGCGCTACGCCGTCTGGCACTAGTGTTACCACTGACCGCCGCTCACTTTGGCCTGCTCGCATGGGAAGGCGCGTTGGAAGCCCAAGACTATCTCGCCGTATCGCTCGCCCTGGTCACCATGCCCATCGTCACCCTAGGGGCCAACGGACGCTGGCGGCTTCGCGCAGAGGCTCTCCGGTTGCAGCAGGCGCTGGCTGAGCGGGAATTGGAACTCGTGAAGGCGTCAAAGGAATCTGAACGTCTGGCGTCGCTCAACAAGATCTATCAGACCATCAACTCTCCGCTGGAGATCGAGAAGATATTCGCTGCCTTCGCGACCGAAGTGAAAGGCCTGATTGACTACGATCGTCTCGTGATCGAGATCTTTGAGCAAGCAGGGACACAGTTGGAGGTGGTCGCCATGACCGCCAACAGCGATGGCATTTCCACGAAGAGGGTACGGATGCCATTTCTTCATTCAGCATCAGGTTGGGTGGCCGTCAATCAGCAACCGTTGGTTAGGAGCGATCTGAACGACGAGGGGGGATTCCCTCTCGATCGCGAAAGCATCGACGCAGGCCTGCGCTCCGAGATCATCGTGCCTCTCACCGCAACGGGCGGTATTGTGGGAATCATTGGGCTCAGTAGCCGGGAGAAGAACAAGTACTTGGCCAGGGATGTCGACATGGTGGAACAGATTGGCAGGCAGGTAGCGACGTCCGTTGGCAGCACTCGCCTGCATCAGCGCAGCCGCGAGATGGCCATGGTCGAGGAACGGAACCGCCTCGCCCGAGAGATCCATGATTCGATCGCTCAGGGACTGATTGCCCTCATCCTTCAGCTCGAGGCCGTGCGAACCCTACTGCCCAAAAACGCGATCGAGGCCATGGCGGAACTGCGCCGGGCGGAGGATCTAGCTCGCTTGAGCTTGGAAGAAGCCCGGCGATCGGTATGGGACCTCCGTCCATCGCCGCTGGAGAGTCTCTCCTTGTCGCAAGCTATCGCCCACGAGCTCAATGGAGTGACACGTCAGGCTGGTTTCTCGGCATACTTCGCCGTGCGTGGTGAGGAAAAGCCGCTGACCGCCGAACAAGAGGCGGTGTTGTTTCGGATCGCCCAGGAGGCCATCCGCAATTCTCGAAAACACGGCGTGCCACGGCGGGCTGAAGGGACTCTCGAATTCACGGAGAGCGAGGTCGTCTTGGTGATCCAAGATGACGGGGTTGCGTTTGACGTCGGTCATGCCTTGGCGGAGGCGCCGGAACAGGACGCCAGCCACGTGCTTACTAGCATGCAGGAAAGAATGGCAATGCTAGGAGGTCAGCTGCAGATCGAGCGCAGTCCCGATGGCGGTACCAGCGTTCGGGCAAGAATCCCATATCGCGGCCCAATGGGCGGTAACATTTATCAAGGCGAGATGCCTCCGCTACCGACTACCGGTCTGTCGGCGACTCCAGAGCGCTTGGTGCCGCGAGAGGACCTTCGTGACGAACTGACGCCCCGAGAGCGAGAGGTCCTGCGATTGATCGCCACGGGGGCGCGCAACAAAGAAATAGGGCAACGGCTATCCATAAGCGAGAAGACAGTCAAGTTCCATATTGCGAATATCTTTCAGAAGCTAGGAGTGGAAAGCCGGACCGAAGCGATGAGCCGTGCATTGGAGAGAGGACTGTGGGAACCATAAGCCAACCGATTAAGATCCTCATTGCCGACGATGATCGACTGGTCCGTCGCAGCCTCCGTCTCCTGCTGCAAAGGGAGGAGGACATCGCGGTCGTCGGCGAGGCCGCGGACGGATTGGAAGCGGTATCAAGGACAGCCAGGGCGTGTCCCGACGTCGTCCTGATGGACGCGGGGATGCCGCGCGTAGATGGCATTGAGGCCACCCGGATGGTCAAAGAGATCTGCCCAAAGGTGAAGGTGATCGTGCTGACAGTGTACGGCGACCGCCTTCTGGAGGCACTTCTTGCCGGGGCTAGCCACTACCTACTCAAAGACTGTGCGCGTGAGGAACTTCTGGTCAGGATCCGGGAGAGCATTCACCAAAGAAGCGCAGTCTAAGGGGGAAGATGGAATTGGGTACATATCGTTCTTGGGTTAATGGCCGCACTCTGCTCTTGTTAGTGCTAGGAGCAGCCTTTGCCTCTCACGCCTACAACATGTTCCGCTACCCCATCTACCTTGGCGACGAAGGTATCTACATGGAGCAGGCCTGGGCAATTCTGCGCGAGTTTCGCCTTGCTCCCTACACCTACTTCTATGACCATGCCCCTGTCGGCTGGATCATGATCGCCGGCTGGGTCTTGGCGTTGCCACGGCAGTTTCTCACCTTCGGCATGGCGATCAACAGCGGGCGCCTGTTTATGCTAGTCCTGCACCTCCTCTCGGTATTCCTGCTTTTCCGGGTAACGCAAAAGTTCTCGGGTTCTAACCGAGCGGCCTTTCTGGTGTCCCTAATCTTCTCCTTGTCACCACTTGCTCTGTACTACCAGCGCATGGTGTTACTAGATAATATCATGGTCTTCTGGTTCTTGTTGTCGTTGTACCTAGTGATGTACGGTGGCCAGCGACTTATGGCCCTCTTGGCCAGTGGGGCGGCGCTAGGCTTGGCTGTACTTTCAAAAGAGAACGGGATCTTTTTTGTCCCCGTACTAGGATACCTGTTGTACAGTGAGGTGAAGGATAGTCACCATCGGCGTTTCGCCATGGCAGGCTGGGCCTTCACCGGTTCGGCCGTGGTCTCGATCTACGTGCTTTACGCTTTCTTGAAGGACGAACTCTTCCCGGCCGGCGGTGTACCTTTGGTGAGTAGCAGCCCAGGAGAGCACGTGTCTTTGATCGGGACCGTGTTGTGGCAACTTTCCCGACGCGGCGGTGGCATCATGGACCCCGGCAGTGATTTCTGGGTGTTCTTCAACACCCGTTGGTGGCCCCGTGACGGGTTCATCATTGCGGCCGGGACGTTCGCGATGTTCGCTAGTCTGGCGCTCGGACTCAGTGATCGACAGCGGAACAGGGAATACCTCATGGCCTCTTTGCTGGCTCTGCCATTTGCCTTCTATCTGACCCGCGGCAGCGTGCTGCTAGAATTCTACATGGTGCCAGTGATCCCCTTCTATGCCCTGTGCATCGGTCTGTTAGCAGAGAAGGTCTTCCGTTCCCTGCCAGGAAACGCGGGCAACTTGCTCTTTGTGGTGGGCGTAGCAGTCTTAGCCAGTTTCTATGTGTATCAGGCACGAGACCATTACACTCTGAATATCACTCAAGTACAGTACAGACAACTGCAGTATATCCGGGAGGTGATCCCGAAAGACGCAGTGATATCGGTGGACGACGATCTCTGGGTGGATCTTCATGAAGCGGAACAGGGCATACCGGTCTATGCGAACGCCCAGTCCCATTGGAAGGTAGAGGGAGATCCGGCCATTAGAGACAAGATATTGCACAACGATTGGCGCTCGCTAGACTATCTAATCATGTCGAACAAGTTATATGAGAACCTGCATCCGGGGGCCGATGATTTCATCCTAGCGGCCTACAGCCACACCCAACTCATGGCGCGGTTCGTCAAAGGCGATGTCGCAGTAGAGGTGCGAAAGATCGTGAAATAGGGGCTTGTCCGGCGCTACGGTTGGCTGGGCGCCGGAAAACGATGGACAGTGAGCGTCATTGTCGAGACAAAGGACAAGAGAGATGAAAGTACGCAAAGCAGTGATTCCGGCAGCGGGCTGGGGAACTAGGTTCCTCCCTGCTACTAAAGCGCTCCCCAAGGAGATGCTCCCGATTATAGACAAGCCGGTGATCCAGCTTGTCGTGGAGGAAGCAGTTGACGCGGGCATTGAGCAAGTGATCGTTATCACCGCTAGTGGGAAGCGGGCAGTAGAGGACCATTTCGATAGAGCGCGGGATCTGGAACAGGTGCTGGAAAAGAAGGGTGACGGACGGCGGCTGGCCGAGGTCGAACGCGTCAGCCGTCTTGCCGACATCGTCTTTGTCCGGCAGAAGGATCAGCTGGGTCTCGGGCATGCGGTGCTGACTGCCAAACGGCTGGTGGGTGATGAGCCGTTTGCCGTGCTCTTACCAGACGATCTGATCGACAGTGAGATCCCTGCGATTGGGCAATTGATCGAGGTGTATGACGAGCACAAGTCCGGGGTAGTGGGCGTTCTTCCGGTGAAACGGGAGGAAATTCCAAGCTATGGGATTATCACCCCAAAATCGTTGACTAGGCGCGTCTACGAGATCCTTGACCTTGTGGAGAAGCCAGCGATCGAAAAGGCTTCCTCGAATCTCGGCATCGTCGGCCGGTACGTGCTGCCGCCGGAGGTTTTCGAGGCACTAGAGAATACAGGGGCAGGTAGAGGGGGTGAGATCCAACTCACCGATGGTTTACGCTTCCTGCTGCGGCAGCAAAGGCTGCTTGCCTGTGAGCTTCGTGGCATTCGCTACGACGTGGGCATGCCTTTGGGCTTCATCAAGGCCTCGGTGGATTTCGGTCTGAGTCATCCGGTCATCGGTCCAGAATTGCGAGCCTATCTTGTGAAAGCGCTGGGACTTGTCGAACCGGGGGAAGAGTTCCCGAGTACGGTAGCGCTTGGCGAGCAAGGCGGCGAGCCTTGGCCGGATGTCCAACCGTGAAGGGAGATCGACTGGGGCATCTTGTTGCAGTTCGAACAGTTGTCAAAGATGTCTCTTTGCTTAGGAGTATGGATATGCACGCAATAATCCTTGCTGGCGGCAAAGGTGAACGGTTGCGTCCAATGACGGACCACAAGCCAAAGCCCATGGTGGAGGTCGCCGGTAAACCGATCCTAGAATATCAAGTCGAGTGGCTCCGCGCTGAAGGCGTCACATCTGTGGCTGTCTCATGCGGCTACCGGCACGAGGTGATCCAGCAGTACTTCGGCAATGGTGCCAAGTGGGGGCTGGAAATGCACTACGCGGTTGAGAGCACGCCTCTCGGCCGCGGCGGCGGTATCAAGAAGGCGCTCGCAACGTTGTCTGAGAGCAGCCTGCTCGACCCAGTAGTAGTCACGAATGGAGATATCATCACCGATCTCAGGCTTGCATCAGTGCTGTCCCAGCACGTGGTCACGGGCGCGATTGCTACAGTGGTGCTGGCCCCGTTTCATAGTCCTTACGGGGTCGTCGAGATAGACTCCCGTGATCGCATCTTGGGCTTCAAGGAGAAGCCAGAGTTGCCCTATTGGGTCAATGGCGGTATCTACCTCCTTGACCGAGAAGTATACGAGTACCTGCCCGACGTGGGTGACATAGAAGACGAGACTTTCCCCCGCCTGGCCAATGACGGGCGCCTGGCAGCCTACCGGTATCGGGGGTTCTGGCGGACGATCGATACCGCCAAGGACCTTGCCACGGTCGGCGAGGAGCTCCGGCGAGCGCAGGCGGCGTAGACCGATTGAGGCAAGACAACGGATGAATGCAGAAAGGAACCAGAGTATCAACCTGACCCTTGCCGGGGACGTGATGCTCGGGCGGTGGGTGAACGAGTTCATTCGCGCTTATGGTCCAGCGTATCCCTGGGGTAATATGCTGCCCTTCTTGCAGCATGCCGATCTGTCGCTCATCAATCTCGAATGTGTGATCGCCAGGGATGGTCACCCTTGGACCAGAACGCCAAAGGTTTTCCACTTTCGCGCCGATCCTTCCGCCATCGAGGTTCTCCGTCTGGCAGGCATCGACTGCGTGTCTCTCGCGAACAATCATACGCTGGACTTTGAAGAACCGGCGCTATTGGAGACTCTCGAACTACTGGAGGCTAACGGGATCGCCTACGCCGGTGCGGGCCGGAACAGCGCAGAAGCGCAACGTCCGGCGTTTCTGCAAGCGAGCGGAATAAAGGTCGCGGTCGTCGCCTTCACCGATAACGAGCCCGCCTGGGCGGCTACCGCGACGACGCCGGGCGTCAACTACCTATACGTCAGCACGCGGGGTCCTTACATCGATCAGCTAGCCAAGGCGATCGAGTCTGCCCGCCTGGGCGGTGCGGATCTGGTAGTCGTCTCTGCCCACTGGGGTCCGAATATGCGGGAGAGGCCGACAAAGCGCTTTTGTCATTTTGCCCACGCCGTGATTGATGCCGGCGCCGACATATTCCAAGGGCATAGCGCCCACATCTTTCAAGGCATCGAGATCTACCGTGGCAAGCCCATCTTCTATGACACCGGTGACTTCGTAGACGACTACGCTGTGGACGAGGTCTTGCGGAACGATCAAGCGTTGCTGTTCAACTTGTCAGTGAGCAAAGCGGGTACGGAAGGGATCGACCTGATCCCCGCCTTGATCTCCGACTGCCAGGTGAACCGGGCCGTGGGCAATGACTTTGACCAGATCGCACGGCGGATCAAGATGCTCTCTCAAGAGATGGGCACCGAAATCGAGCGGGTGGGCGATCATCTGGAAGTGAGCCTGCACCGCAGGAGGCAGGCTCTCTCCGCTTGAGTCCGTTATGCCTGCCACATTTCCCTCCCGCCCACGTTACTACTGGATCGAGGGGAGCGCAACATCGTGGCCCCCTATCACATCCGAAAGGGACGGACCGATGCGATCACTTGTTCGCCAACTTATCGCTCTAGCCCAACTTTCGCAGTTTGAGTAGGAGACGGGTTTTTGAGGAGTTTTGCCACGCTTGGAAACAGGCTGAGGGTGGTAGTTGCTGAGCGTGGAGAGTTAGGAAAAGGCGATGTAGTGTGAACTTTTTGCCCGGCAGAACGCGCTATAATGTCGGCATGTATCTGAGACGATGCCGCGCCACCAAGAGCAAGACCGATCAGGTCTATTGGGAAGTGGTCGAGTCCTACCGTACGGAACGAGGACCCTGACAACGCGTGGTCGCCTACTTAGGAGAGATGACCCCACCCGAGCGTGATGGGGTGATGCAAGCGGCGACGAATGGTGCCGGTTCTTGGCAAAGCCGGCTTTTCGAAGAAAAAGTAAACGATGATCGTCTCTATCGGGCTCTCGACAGATTCCTTCCCCACAAGGAGGCGTTGGGGAAGCATCTGAAAGACCGGTTAAGAAAGCTCTTCCAATTAGAGTATGAGCTGCTCTTGTACGATATCACCTCCACCCATTTCGAGGGAGAGTGGCGCTGGCAACGACCAAGCCCGCAGAGGCTATTTGCGGGACCAGCGGCGAAGAGCCAGTTGAAACGGTTCGAGAAGGAGCTTTTGACGAAGGACTGGCAGGAGATCCGGGAAGGGCTGGAGGTGAAGCGGTGTGCTTCACCCGAGGGAGAAAAAGAGTCTCATCCTCTGTCGTAGCAAGGCGAGAGCGGCGAAGGAGAAGGCCATCCACGAACGCTTCGAGCAACGGATCGAGAAACGGCTGGAGAAGCTAGTGGCGGTATGCCAGGCGAAGAAGCATAAAGTAGGCTTGATCGAATGGTGGGTAGGCTGGATCTTGGGAGCCAATGGACGGGCGGCAGGCTTATTCAAGGTGGCAGTGAGCAAGAGAGAAGACGATGGGGCGTCGGTAAAGTGGCAAAAGGTAGAGGAATGGCGGCAATGGGCGAAACAGAACGAAGGGTGCTACCTGTTACGGAGCAACATCGCCGATTGGGAGGCCGAGGAACTCTGCCAAGCCTATATCCAAGAGATCGCCCAGATCAAGGTCGTGGACGTGGTGATGCCGACGAAGCAGGGGGCGGTGATCCGTCGACGTTGCATCGCCCAGCCGAC
>Ga0315298_1005713_pt1 | contig 17441 bp, 15 predicted proteins | sample WHS_1_MG_FD_203077 | JGI IMG/M metagenome (GOLD analysis project Ga0315298, IMG submission 203077) | Extremophilic microbial mat communities from Washburn Hot Springs, YNP, Wyoming, USA - WHS_1_MG | ecosystem: Environmental > Aquatic > Thermal springs > Hot (42-90C) | place: USA: Wyoming...
GTCGCCGAACGGGCGTAAGACAATGGGTCCGTTGACCGAGACTACATGGATGATCGCTGAGCGGCCAACTTGAAGTCGCCAAAAGGCTTTCGCGACGTCGCCAAGGCCGCTGACGCAGGACAACCCCAGTGCACACGATATGCCAGGCCTGCTAGACAGACTGTCCGCCGGAATCGCCTACCGCCACGCACGCCGCGTGTACGAACGCTTCCTGGCCGGCGCGGCCGACGCCGTCCGCGTCCAGGAGCGGGTGCTCGCCGCTCGGATCCGCCGCCACGCCGGCAGCGCCTTCGGCCGCGATCACGGCCTTGACCAGGTCCGCGACTACGCCGGCTTCGTCCGGCGCGTGCCGGTCCGCCGTTACGACGACCTGCGGGCGTACGTCGACCGGGTCGTGGCCGGCGACGTCGGCGCCCTGTTCGGGCCGCGCCAGAAGGTGTTGATGTTCGCCCTGACCAGCGGCACCACCGCCGAGCCCAAGCACATCCCGGTGACCGGAGAGTTCCTCGCGCAGTACCGTGCGGGTTGGAACGCGTGGGGCCTGAAGGCCCTGCTGGATCACCCGCGGGCGGTCCTGCGCGGCATCCTCCAGATGGCCAGCCCGATGGATGAGCGCACCAGCCCGACGGGCATCCCCTGCGGCGCGATTACCGGCCTGACCGCCCGCACGCAGAAGCGGCTGGTTCGAAAATACTACGTTGTCCCGCTCGACGTCGCGTACATCGCCGACGGGGCCGCCCGATACTACGCGGCGATGCGGTTTGCCGCCGCACGCGACGTCGCCTGGCTGATCGCCGCCAATCCCGCCACCCTGATCCGTCTGGCCGAAACCGCCGACGCGCACGCGCAGAGCCTCATCCGCGATATCCACGACGGCACGCTGACTCCGCCCGGCAACGTGCCCGACCCGCTCCTTGCAGGCCTTCGCCGCCTGGCGCGGCCGGACCCGCGCCGCGCCGCCCAGCTCGAACAGTGTATCCGCGCCGCCGGCAAGCTCCGCCCGGCCGACTACTGGGATGTCCGCTTCCTGGCCTGCTGGACCGGCGGCACGATGGGCCTGTACCTCAAGGACCTGGCGCCCTGGTTCGGCCAGATCCCCGTCCGAGACGTGGGCCTGATCGCCAGCGAAGGCCGCATGAGCATCCCCATCGCCGACGGCACGCCGGCCGGCATCCTCGACGTGGCGGCCGCCTTTTACGAGTTCATCCCCGCCGACCAGATCGACTCGGCCGACCCCACCGTGCTCCGCTGCCATCAGCTCGACAAGGGAGCCGAGTATTATCTCGTTCTGACCACCGCCTCCGGGCTGTTCCGTTACAGTATTATGGACCTGGTCCGCGTTCGCGACTATTACGGACAGAGCCCCGTCATTGAATTCCTCAGCAAGGGCCAGCGGATCTGTTCGCTGGCCGGCGAGAAGCTCACCGAGAACCAGGTCGTGCTGGCCGCCCAGCAGGTCGAACGGCAGCTGGCGGTCCGGCTTGAGGATTTTGCCGTCTGCCCGTCCTGGGGCTCGCCGCCGGGCTATGTCCTGTACCTCGACGGCAGTTGGCAGGGTGAACTCGAACGGGTTGCCGCCTGCTTTGACGAGGCCCTCCGCGCGATCAGCATCGAGTACGCCTCCAAGCGCAAGACGCTCCGGCTGGCGGCCGTGCAGGCCCGCCGGCTCGTCCCCGGTTACCTGGCGGACCTCGACCGGCAAGCCCTGGTCCGCGGCCAGGGCCGCGCCGAGCAATTCAAGCGCCGTTTCCTGTATAATATGCCCGGAGCTGACGCCGCATGGCCGCGTTGCGGTGAACGTACCGACCTTTGACGCAGGAAAGGCCGAGCCCGCTCGTACAGGAGCCGTTTATGTCCGTTCAAGGAGTTGTCGCCGGGCGCCGCACCCGCCTGCTGGTTGGGGTCGGCTTGGCGAGCGCGTTGGTGTCCGCCGCCCTGCCGGCCGCCTGCCAGCGCTCCAAACCTCCGACCCCGTCCCACACCTGCCTGATCGTCGGGATCGGCGAGGACGACCCTCTCTGGCCCCTTATCAAAGCCGGCGCCCAGTGCTACGCCGGCACCACCCGCAGCCTTAACCTCAAGATGATCGCACCGGCGAAGTCCGACCCCGCCGCCCAGGCGGACCTCGCCCGTGGCGGACTCGATCGCACCGTCACCGCCGTCTGCCTGCAATCGACCGGCCATGCCCTGACCGCCCAGCTGGTCAAGGACCTGACGATCGGCGGAACCCCCGTCATACTGATCGGCGAGGATATCCCGAACTCCGGCCGCTTCGGCCAAGTCGGCTGGGACGATTTTGAGGCCGGCAAGTCGCTGGCGACGGCACTGAGCGAGTCGCTGGGCGACCGGACGACGTTCATGCTTATATACGCGGACCGCGCCGGTGAGATCTACTTGTCCCGCCTGAACGGTTTCGTCGTCGGCATGCAGGACTACACGTTCTTGCGGGAGCTGCACCGCTTCGACTGCCAGGCCGATCCCGCCGAGGTCCTTAAGATCATAGCCGAACAAGGTCGCCGGTACCCGCGACTGGGCGCCTGGGCCTGCGTCGGCGACTGGCCGGCGGCCATCCGGATCGAGGACCTGCGAGGCGGCCTGCCCGCCGGCGTCGGGCTGGCGGTGATCGGCGGACTGCCGAGCGTCTGGCCGCTGCTGGAGCAGGGCCTGTGCCCCGCGGCCGTCGCCACCGATTACGGCCGCTGGGGATACGAGGCCGTCAGCCTTTCGGAACTCGCGTTCCACCGCGCCGTCAAGCCCGGCGAGGTCCGCCTGACCCCGCCGCGAATCGTCCGGGCGCGCGACCTGGACCAGTTCAAGCGCGACTGGGCCGACTGGGCCGAGGGCAAGATCACCGCCAGCCGCGTCCCCGGCCCGCCGCGGGTCGTCAGCATCCCGCGTTAGCCCGCGTGCAGGAACCGGTCAGCGGTTCGGGGGGATTGTGACACCATCAGCTCGCCGCCGTCCGCACCCTGGGCCTGCGTCGTTGTTCCTCTGTCTCTTGGCCTCCGGGTCTGTTTGTCTGCTGTTCACCTGCCTGCAAAACGCCTACAATGTCTGGCGGACCGGGCCGGTTGGCCCGGGACCTTGCGAGGAACGCCTGGAATGTTCTTCCTGCTTCGCATATGCCTGATGGCCATGAACGCCCTGCGGGCGAACCTGTTGCGCTCGCTGCTGGCCACCCTCGGCGTGATCATGGGCGTGGCCGGCGTCATCACCGCCATGTCCATCCTCGAGGGCACCAGCCGCGAGATCATGAGCACGATCCAGTCCTTCGGCGCCGACCAGGTGATCATCTGGCCGGCCCGCACCAGCGCCGGCGGCCGGGCCGTCCGCAACGCCGAGACACTGACCATCGAGGACGCCCAGGCCCTCGCCAGCGGCGGAAGCGAGCTCATCGTCCGGGCCACCCCCGAGGTCCAGATCCCCGAGGTCGTCGTCAAACACGGCAACCGCAACCGGCACTACTGGCTGCTGGGCACCAACGAGAACTACCCGGCCATCAACCGCTACAAGATCGCCCAAGGCGAGTTCATCAATCCCAGTCAGGTCCTGGGCGAGGATAAGGTCGTGGTCCTGGGCTACCAGGTGGCCCGCGACCTGTTCGGCAACGCCGACCCGCTCGGTTTCATCGTCAAGATCCACGGCATGGGCTTCCGCGTCATCGGCGTGATGGAGAAGAAGGGCAACCTCGGCTTTCGCAACGTGGACAACCAGGTCGTCGTCCCGGTCAGCACCGCCATGCGGCGCCTGCTGGGCACCAAGACCCTCTCCGACATCGTTGTCCAGACCCGCGATGCCAGCACCCTGAACGACTGCCAGGACGAGATCAAGAGGATTCTGCGCAAGCGCCACCGCCTCAGCCCCGGCCAGCCCAACGACTTCGAGATGTTCACCCAGGAGGCGACCCGCAAGCAGTTCGCCCAGACCATGCGGCTGCTGGCCGTCGTGCTCTACAGCATCTCCATTCTCAGCCTGGTCGTCGGCGGCATCGGCATCATGAACATCATGCTGGTCAGCGTCACCGAGCGGACCCGCGAGATCGGCGTGCGGATCGCGGTCGGCGCCCAGCGGTGGGACATCCTGCGCCAATTCATTATCGAATCCAGCATCATCAGCCTGCTGGGCGGCCTGTTCGGCGTGCTGCTGGGCATGGGCTTCAACAATCTGGTCGAAAAGGTCACCCAGGTCCTGACCACCTACACCCCCCCGCGGATCATCGTCATCGCCGTGTCCATGGCCGTCCTGACCGGTCTGTTCAGCGGAATCTATCCCGCCTATAAGGCAAGTCGCCTGGATCCCGTCGAGGCGCTTCGCTACGAGTAACGACTGTTAGTTGTTAGTGGTTCGTTGTTAGTTGTAACGGCCACAGACTCCTCTTGGCACGATGCTGTGTCAGCGCGGACGGCCAGGCCGCTGCGGCCGGATGGCTTCTTACTCACGGCCTTCGGACCGCTTTCGTATCGACTTCAGATAGGCGTTCAGGCGCGGTCCCAATTCGTCCGTGAGGGCCTTCAACCGCTCGATCTGCTCCTTCTTCAGCAGACTGCGAGTACAGGCCCGGCGCAGCCAATGGACCGTCTCGTTCAAGGAACCCCTCGCGACCGTTACAAGCCGACAATTGTCCTTGTACGTGCCGCGACCGACTCCTTCAGCAATGTGGGCGCCCACGGAGTCGGCGACCCGGGCAATCTGTAACCCGACCGTGCTGCGGTCAAACGGCGCCCAATCCTGTACGACGCGGTATACCTCGTCCGCCCGCTTCTCCCAATTGGTACACCTGCAACCGCCGAAAGTCTGCTCGTGCCATTGAAGAACCCGCCAAAGACAAACGAACGTGGCAAACCAAGACCTCTGCCCCAAGACCGTTACAACGAACAACTAACGACTAACAGCCGTTCACGGCCCTCACCCACGCCTCCACGTTCTCGAACGGCGCGTCGTTCTCGACCTCCACGTAGTGGATCGCCCCGCCCCCGAGCCGCCGGTGAATGTCCGTGTACCGCCTGACCGTCTCGCGGATTTGCCCCGGCGTGCCCAGCGGGATCAGCCGCTGGCGGTCCATGTGCAGGAACAGCACCGTCCGGTTCGCGGCCGCCTGCCTTGCGAACGCCTCCGCGTCGTACAGCCCGATCTGATGCCACAGGCCGTTGATGCCGATCTCGACCAGATCCTCGTACAGCGGGTACACCGCCCCGCAGGAATGGTAGAAGATTTTGCGCCCCGCCCGCTTGACCGGCGCCATGAGGGCAGCGAGACGCGGCTTGAACACGCGTCGGAAAACTTCCGGAGAGATCAACAGCGAGTCCTGCGTCCCCCAGTCATCCCCGAACATGATCACGTCCGTCCCGACCGCCAACGCGTATTCCAGGGTCCCCCGCTGGTATTCGACTAGCCGGTCCAGCAGCCGAATCGTCGCCGGTTCCCCCGCCGTCACGTCCATCAGCACCTCTTCGAACGGCCGCAACGCGTGCAGCCGCTCGAAGATCGACACCCCTCCCCCGAACACCAGGTACGTCTGCTTGAGCTGCTCGATCCGCCGCCGCTCCCGCTCGAATGCCTCGCCGCTGCACGCCGGCACCGCCGGAAACTCGTACCGGTCGATATCCGCCGCTGACGGGATCGCGTACTCGCGGGGATGCCCGGCCACGCCGACGATCCGGTACTCCCAGACCGTCCCCAACTCATCCTTCTTGAACTCGTGATATCGGCCGTCCGCGTCGAACGCCTCGGGGGCCGGCCGCGGAATCTCGAATGTCACGGCGTTGTCCGGCGGGTATTCGCGGAACAGGTCGAGCAGTTTCTGCCCGTGCACGTACAGCCCGGCCGGCGACGGGTGATAGAACACCGGCAGCCGGTCGGGATCGTCAAACGCAAAGGCCTTGAGCATCCGTTCCCGCGGGGTCACGAACCCCTCCTTTCCCCCCCTCAAGTACGGGCCGCCCCAATCTCCACTCCTGAGGTCAATGATGTCGCCCGTTTGACCTTGCGATTGCGCAAGCCGCCTCCGATCAACGATTCTCAACGAGCTTGCCGGACGGCGTCAAGCGTCTTCTTCCTGGAGTTTCCCCCCAGTTGCTGCGGACACAGATTCCCCCCGGATCGTGCGTTACACGCGCCGACCGGCCGTAACAGCATCTAATCGCCAGGCGAGCCCTTTTCCGATTATCGGATTGGAGAGCCGGCAAGCACGAACTCAGCACCGAGCGAGGCAAAGCATGCCTTCGGGCACCCAAAGACCGCCGGGCGGCGTCTGGCGCGCAGCGCCTTCCTCTGGGGCCAGGACGGTCAGAAGTATCTGAAAACGCGGGTCCAAGCCGCGTGGTGAAGATGTCGTCTTGCTGGAAAAGGACGGAAACTCCAGGTTGCAATCCGTTGACCCGCCCATTCCCTGCAGTTATAATAGTGTCTGTAGGCGCGCGGCTCATGCGAACCGTCTGCGGGTCGACTCGAGAGTGGCACAGGGAGGCTTAAAATGGAAGTGAAGCGCTATGACTTCACACGGTGCATCTACTGCGTCAGCCGATCGAACCTCGCCTTCGAATCAAAAGAGATGGTGTGGAAGTACATCAACAGGAAGTGGGGCATCCAACATGACCAAATAGAGTCGTTCGAGTTCGCGGCCGGAGACTTCCAGTCGGGCGCCGACATACAGACGCTCATGATCAACGGCCAAGAGGCAAAGATCGTCTGCCGGAGAGTGGTCACGGACGAGAATCTGGATGCCGCGATCGCACAGGGCTGGTAATGAACGACGGGCAGTTTGTGCGCAGCGCACGGTCCGGCTTGCCACGGTAAGCCGTCGGGACAGGCGCCTCAACGTGTTCTTGGAGCAACTCACATGAGCAAGATAGGGGTAATCGATCTGGAAACTACCGGGGTCCCCGCAGCGGCGAACCACCGTATAGTGGAGCTGGCGGTCGTAGTTGTACATCCACACAGATCCATTGAGTCTGTTGAGTCTGTGTTCGAGTCGCTATTCAACCCTGAGCGCGACGTTGGTGCCACTGACACGCATGGCCTAACGGCACGGGATCTCAAGGACGCGCCGCCATTCCGCGAACTCGCCTGGCGGGTTGTTGAAACACTTCGCGGGTGCGTTGCTCTGGCAGGTCACAATGTCGAGTTTGATATCTCATTCCTTAAGAGCGAGTTCAGGCGTTTGGGAACGGAGTTTCCGTCCTGCCCTCTTCTCGACACTCACGAGTTGGCAGGAGGAGGAAAACTGGAGACCTGTTGTGCGGAGCATGACATCGAGCTTGATGGCCCTGCACACTACGCCATCCATGACGCTCGTGCTACCGCTCGCCTGTTGCTGCGCATCCTACGAGACCGCGCAGACGAACTGTGTCGGCTGTCAGGCCTGCGGCCTATCGAGTGGCCAACGTTTAAGCAGACTGCGGCGGTTCCTTTGACAAGGACTGAGGCAAGAGCCCGGCGCTCGCCGACCGCGGAGCACGCGGATGCTCACGCTGACGACGGCCCGCCCCTCACGCGCGAAGAGTTGAGCGGCAAGACAGTCTGCTTCACGGGATTCAATGATAAGAGGGGCAACCAATCTCGGTGCTCCCTAAGGGGCAATCCCATGAACGAGGAGAGAGCATGGGATCTCGCGGTTGCGTGCGGGATGAAAGTATCGAAGAGGATGACCAAGAGGGACGTGGATATTCTCGTTGTTGCGGATCGATACACAGAGTCAAGGAAAGCCCTCGACGCGCGAAAATGGGGCAAGCGCATAATTCATGAACCGGACTTCTGGCGAATGCTGGGGCTGCCCGGAGTCGAAAGGTCCGGCAACTGAATTGCAGACTAGGAGGTTTCAAATGAGGAAGCAAGACGGCTTCTTCGGCAAGACCTTTGACCAGCAAGTCGAGCTTCTTGGCGACAAAGTCCTGGCGGCGGACATCTCGCCCAACTGCATGATCCGCGCCGAAGTGGTGCTTGAGCCGCTAGGGCCTCGGATCAGGGTCACTGCCCGTGACGAATGCCACAGGGTGCTGTGGGGGTTCGTGGCGTGCAAGGGAATGCTTGACCAACACCCCTGCCCGGTTGCTATCTACGACACGCTTCGAGACCTTGTCAGCCAGCAGCTTAAGAAACTCGGGCAGCCGGCACCGGAACACGGGGACCCGTCGGTGGAAGCCAGGCGCGCCATCAGCAGACTCGAGGATACCCTGAAGTGGCTAAGGGAGTCGCTGGACGTGAAAAAGGTCAGCCAGGCCACCGCAGAGCGAGCCAGGTCCATCGCACGCATTGCGGCTGATGCCGATCGACAGGTTACGCTTGACGCGGCAAGTCTAAAAGGCATGAAGCCGAGGACAGGGGAGAGCCTTCAGACCGACGCCACTACAGGCAGGGAGTGACGCGTCGAAGGCTATTCGCTATCCACCTGATACTGCCAGGACAAGGAAAAGGGGCCGGACCCCGCGTCGGGAAATCCGGCCCCCGTGCCCCTCCGCCCCTTGGGAGCGAGAAATCCGCCTGCCGGGCTGGACCCCGTACCCCCTCAACACGCGTTAGTAGTCCTGGCTTTCGTCGAGCCGGTGTGCGGCTGTGTTACCCGAGACCCGAAACCCCAGACCCGGATCCCGACTCTTCTTCCCGCCGGAAGACCCGCGACGGCCCGGACGTATCGGCCGCGAGGCCCCGGCTGGTGTTTCCCGGCGCCGGCTGCAACAGCGGCAGATGCGCCCGGCCGGCCACCAGGTCCGCCAGCCACTGCCGCGCGGCCGTCGCCTTCAGCCGGATATCCTCCGGCACCGGCGGCTGCCGCGCGTGCAGCCGGTACTCCGCCAAGTCCAGCGCCAGACCCTTCAGCAGCGCCGCCGCCTGCGGCTCGGTGGATACATCCACAGGCGTCCGGTAGCGCGCCGCCAATCGGCTGTCGACCTCCGCCTCCCCCGCCGCCAGGGCCTCCGCTGCGCGGGGGACGTTCGGGTTGCCCGTCCCCTCGTCATCCGTCAATTGCACGTACCGGACCGGCCCGAGCCGCAGGGCCAGGTCGTCGATTGTCGCGTACGCCATGGTCGTCCTCCAAAGGTCGCGGTTGTCAGTTGTCCGTGGTCAGCGGTCCGCTGTTCGTTGTCCGTTGGCAGTTGGTGGTTGGTAGTTGGTGGTCGTCAGGCCCCGCACATCCGCTGCTTCGTTGTTGCCGGGAACGAGCCCGAAGGGGCCTGGCACGGCGTAGCCGCTGTTTGGCGAAGCCAGCACTCAGGACTCAGCACTTATCTGTTCCTGGCAGGCCCGCGCCCCCGGACCCGCGGGCCCGAGGGCGCCGACCCACCCTCCCGGCTGTCCTACTCGTTACTCATCACTCATCACCACTTTCCGCATCTACGAGAACTGCACCGCCACCGCGTACTGCCAGTAGCCGTACGCCATCCGGTACCGCGCCCGGACCCCGTACAGGAACTTCTCCCGCCGGAACGCCTCGTCGCTGCTTTCCGCCAGCGACCCGAACTCCACCGGCTCGCGGTCCTGGAAGATTAGCGGCCGGACCACGCCGTCGGTCTTCAAGAGATACCAGCGGGTCGCGTCGGCCAGCCACGGCAGGGCGATCACGCGGGCGATCCCCTGGAGCACGTTGCTGGTGTTGGCGATCAGCGTCGCGCTGACGGCCTCCAGCGCGGTAAAGTACATCGACGGCGGCACGACGCAGTGCAATCCGCTGACGGCGAGCACCATCGGCGCGCCCTGGTCGTCCTTGAAGGTCAGCATCCGCGCGATCGCCTGGCGGATCGCGGTCTTGAATTCCTCGACCGTCGGGCTGGAGGCGCTGCCGATCTCCAGCGAAACGTTGTTGCTCTGCGCGCCGCTGGCCCCGCTGACGTGGGCGTCGTTGAAGAAGGTTACGCCGTCGTAGCTGTTGAAGCCGGCCGTCGCGCCGTTGGCCAGCAGATCACAGATCAGATAGTCCTTGTGCGTGGCCGCCCGCTGCGCCAGTTCGCCGATCCGCGGGCGGATCTGCCCGGTCCGGTCGTCGGCGATCTCGTCGCGGTCGATCTCCAGCGTCGCCTCGTACTTGAGGTTGGCGACGCTGTAGCTCTCGCTACGCAGCCCTTTGGCCAGCCGGCCCGTCCCCCACTCCCGCATCTGCGGCACCGTACCCAGCCAGCGGTACGTCTCGCCGTCGGACGTGCTGACGATCCGCGTCGCCAGGTCCTGGTAGTACGTCGGCGTCGAGCGGAACCGCTCGAAGAACTCGCTCCGCAACCCCCGCGTCAACAGCCCCGTGTTAATGACTGCCATATGTCCCTCCCGTTTGTTCCTGTCATTTTCGTTCCTGTCATTCCGAGCGCAGCGAGGGATCTCGCCGTTGTCCCCGTCCCTCCGTCCTGCTGTCCATCCCGTCCATGTTGTCTATCCCTGTTGTTTCCGGCCGTCGCTCCGTTTTCCTCGGCTGCTGTTCATCCTTGCCGCGCCTTGTCGTTGCTCCCGCCGTGTTCTACGATGTCTCCTGTCTTCTGCCTCCTGTCTTCTGTCTCCCGGTCGTTTACGCGACCACGTGATAGGTGTCCACCCGCAGGATGATCTGCCCCGCCGTCGGGCAATCCACGCACACGCCCACCAGGCTGTTGCCGGTCGCCGCGAACGTCAGCGTCGCGTCATCCGACGCGTAGACCGCCTTGCCGACATCCGTTCGAGCGGCCCCATCCAGCGGCAGCAGGAAGTCCCCCTGCGTGTACACCCGGACGCACCGCTGGCCGTCGCCCCCGTCGCCGTTGTCCGCCGCCTCGTAGGCCAGGCCCACGCACTTGTCGCTCGCAACCAATGCCCGGGCATACTTGGAGCTGTTCAGCCCCACGAACCCGCCCTTGAAGACCTCCGCGCCGGCCGCCAGCGGGTACCGCCGGATCTCCTGGTCCACGAAGTGATCCACGTCTCGATTCGCCGTTAGTGCCATACCGTCATTCCTCCCTTGTCGCCTTGCCACCTTGTCATCCGGTCATTCACTCTCCGTGTCGCCGCGTCTCCGCGTCACCGCGTCAACTGTTCCTGCTCCGCCAGCCGCTCGAGCCCCGCCTCCGCCAGCGCCTCGTCCACGTACGCCCGCCGGCCGGTCAGCTGCTGGAGCAGCGGGTTGGCCTCCCACTCGCCGCGGGCCGCTGCGATCACGGCCCGCCGCCGGGCCTGCTGGCCGTCGCCCGGCTCGCCCGCCTGCAGCGCCGGACGCTGCATCGGCACCACCACGGGCGCCTCCTTCACCCACTCCTCGAACCCCGCCGGGTCGCGCAGGGCGTACCGCGTCGCCCAGTCCTTTTGCGCCTCGCACACCTTGCCCGCCTGCATCGCGCAGGACACCCGCTCGACGGCCTCCCGCCGCCGCGACTGCTCGAGCAGCTCCGCCAGCCGGTTGCACGCCTGGCGCACCACGTCCGCCTCGCCCGCCTGCTCGTCCATCGACAGCAGAAGCCGCAACCGCTTCAACTCTTCCTGCATCGCTTCCTCCCTTGTGTTCTGAGGGTTGGCCTGCTCCCCGCGAGCACGGCCACCACCCGCCTCCACGAACGTGTCTGTCTCTGCCGGTCCTTCCACGACCCCCGCGTCACTCGCCGCGGCGCACATGCCGCTTGCCGGAGCCGAATCCTGGCTGTTGACCACCGGCCGCATCCCCGCGATCGCCGGCCGGTTCGTCAACGCCACCGAATCCAGCGCCGTCACCCTGCGATCCTCTCTGCGGACGATCACCACGGGCGAGCAGAACCGGTACTCCCGCCGCAGGACCCGCCGCGCCGCCGCCGGCGTCCAGCGAACGTGGCCCCAGATCCCCACGTCCGTCTCGATCTTTAGTGCCGTCACCCAGCCGGCCGCCGGCGCCAGGCCGTTCGGCGCTGCGTACCGGCCGCCGAGGCTCTGATGGTCGTAGTCGATCACCAGGTCGGTTCCCTGCTCTCGGAACCGCTGGACCACCGCCTCGGCCGCCTCTCGGTCGACCAGGAAATCCCCGTTGCTGCTGCGCACCCAGCCCCAAGGCAGCAACTGGATCCGCTCGGGCAGACTGGCCTCCGCCGCTGGCTGCTCCCCCACGAGAGCCACCGTCGCGCTTACGATCCGGATCACCTCCGACTCCTCTGTCGTTATCGTTGCCATGCCCCCTCCCTTCCTCTTCGCCACATTGCTGCTCCTGCCGTTGCTGCCTTTGCCGTTACCAGCCCGCAACCCCCAGCCCCCGGCCCCTGCCGTTGTCACATTGTCACGTTGTCAGGTTGTCACTTTGTCATTCTGTCTCCGCGTCCCCGTGTCCCCTTGTCGGCCGCGCCCGCCACACTCGCCTCCCCCTGCTCGCTCGCCGGGATCCCCAGCGCATTGTGCGCCCAACGCGCCGGCACCTTCAGCCCCAGCTGATTCACCGCCACCGCCAGCACGCGCGCCAGCGACTCCGTGTCGCGCGGGGCCTCCAGTGACCTCTTGAAGAACGGTACCGGCGCGGCCGGTCCGAACTTCAGCTGCACCAGCGGCCGCAGCAGGTGCCGGCGGATCGTCCGGCCCTCCTTGCGAATGTCGTCCTCCCGCAGGTCCTCGCGCACCCGCTCGTGGATCGAGGCCGTCGAGAAGGTCCCCGTGCTGCCGGAGGTGTCCGTCGTGAGCGTCTGGCCGAGCCACGCCTTGCTGATCTCGCGGTTGAGGAAATCGCAGAGCGTCTCATACGGCGTGCTACCGGCCGGCTTGATCGACTCCTTGATCTCCAGCTCGACCGCCTTGCTGAAAATGCCGACCGCGTCGGCCCCCAGACTCTTGAGCATTTCGAGCAGCTCGCGCTTCTCCTGCGGCGTCGCCTGCGGCTCGTACCGCGCGATCCGCACCGGCATGCCGAAGACCTCCGAAAAGATCAGCCAGTCCTTCAGCGCGTAGTGCTTGCCCAGAAACGCCATCGCCGTCACCCGCAGCAGCCCGCCGCGAGCCGGGTGTCCCGACAGGGCGTGCGGCGTGTGCACGACGAACTTGTTGGGTGGAAGCGGCACACCCTCAGCGAGGTCCTGGCCGGTCGCAATTCGCAGCTTGCCGAACTCATCGACGCTCAGTCGGCCGAACGGCACCGGCACGACACCGACCAGCCGGTGACCGCCGCCCTGCATGTCCCAGACCAGCTCCGCGGCCGCCACGTTCCGCCCCAGCGCCAGCGACAGGTGTTGCAGCGCCTCGTCGAAGTCCTCCAGGCCGACCAGAACCTCGCGGCAGTAGCTCGCCGCCTCGTCGGCCGGTCCACGGTCGATGCCATCGGCCACGTCCGCGGCTGACACCACCTGCCATGGCAGCCCCGTCAGCGCCAGCCGCCGGGTGCTCGCCACGCAGAACAGGTGCGCGTCCTTCTCCTCCATCTGCTCGTACAGGTCCATCGCCGCCTGCAAGTCGCCGGCGTCGGCCGCCTTGAGGATGCTCGCCAGCCGCCCGGGCGTCAGGCCGTCGGCCGGGTAGTCCCGCCAGGTATCCTGCGGGCTGGCCCGCACGATCTGCCCCGGACGCGGCTGGCTCACCTGTCCCCCGCCGCGCCCCAGCACCATCCGTATCCGATCCGTAATCCCCATCTGGCTCCCCCGTTCGCCGTTCGCCGTTCCGCCTTCGGGCAGGTGTCAGCTGTCTTTGCTGTCGTTGCTGCAGTTGTTGTGGCTGCCGCTGTTGGAGTCGCTGTTGTTGCTGCCGTTGCTCAGCACTCAGGACTCCGCACTTGCCTTTCACCACGTTCCCTTCCGCGCGAAGCGCAGCGGCCCCGCCGACAGATACTCCACCGGCCCCGTCACGCCGCCGTCCGCCGCATACACACCCAGTGCCGCCGCCCAGAACCGGTCGGCGTGCCCGCCCTCCCTCCGCGCCGAATCCAGCCGCAGCACCCCACCGGCGCTGACGATCCGCCGCACCGAGTGCCAGTCGTTGCGGATCGCCTCGTCGGCCGGGATCCGCAACCGGCCCTCCTCCGCCAGCCTTCGCACCTGTCCGGCCATCTGGCCCTTCAGGCCCGCGGTGACATTCACCGTCTCGACCCGGCCGCGCCCGCATTCCTGTTGCGCCCATTCCGCCAGCGGCAGGCCCATGCCGGTTGCGTCGATGCAGCACCGCCGCACGCACCGAAGCGCCAGCACCCGCCGGATTGCCTCCTGCTGCTCGGTGAACGGCGCGCCGCTCATCTCGATCAGGCCGACGCAGCGGAGCGACCAGTTCCTCTGCCGCGCGGCCGCGTCCATCCCGGCCGGCGCCTCCTGCAGCCGCCACAGCCAGATCACCGTGAAGTCTCGCTTTCGCCCCACGTCGATCCCGACATAGAGATCGCCCCGTTCCTCAAGCAGCGCCGGCCAGTCCGGATGCCTGTCGATGCCGCAATCCTCGCACGCCGCGATCACCCGGTACGGCAGGAACGCCTCGGACTCATCCAGGAACTCGCACAGGAATTCCTGGCGGAACAGCTCGTCGTCGCCCATCGCCGCCCGCACCGCGTCGATATCGAGGTCCAGCCCCTGCTCGATCGCCTGCGGCAGCGTGACGGTCGAACGGGCGAACGACTCGTTCGACCGAAGGTGATAGAACAGGTTGTCCTTGCCCTTGGGGGTGCTGGCCACGTCCAGCTGGCCGCCACCCCGCAGGATCGTCGGGAAGATCGCCGCCCAGATCGCCCGGTCGTCCTTGTGCATCGCGAACTCGTCCAGCGCCACATCGCCGGTAAAACCCCGCACCGTCTCGGGATTGGCCGGCAGCCCGATCAGCCGGACCCCGCTGGCCAGCTGGATCTGTGCACCGCCGGCCCGCCGCTGGCTGCCGCAGCCTGACTCAATCGGACCGGCCTGGATCCCCATCGCCTGGCAGTGCTGGCGCACCTTGAGCATCAGCTCGCGGGTCTGGCGAAGGCCGGCCGACAGGAACAACTGCGTCCGGCGGCGCACGACGCCATGCATGACCCGCCGCAGTGAGAGGGCAAAGCTCTTACCGGTCTGGCGGGCCCAGCAGATCCACGTGAACCGTGACTCGCTCCGCACGAGCTGTTCCTGGTACGGCAGCAGCTGGATACAGCTCGGCCCGGCCACCGCCTGACTCTCGCCTTCCTGAATCGCCGTTTCGCTCACGATTGCCCCCGCCGAACCGGCCAGGGTCGGCAAGCGGCCGGTTGCCCCCCCTCCCCCGCCGCACCCGCGGCTGCTCCTTGCAACCGGCCACTAAGGAAAAGGCTCCACGCGCCCATGGTCGGTAAGAAAGTAAGGCAGCGGCTCGTGGTCAGTGGCCAGTGGTTGGTCGTTGGTGTTTCGTGGTTGGTAGCAAGTGGCTTGTAGTCAGCGGTTGGCAGTCAGCTGCGAGTTGTCAGGCATCAGCAGGGACCACCGTCAGGATGCGACTTGCGGAGTGTAGCAGCGGCGGCGCCGCGTTGGATGGCGTCCGGACCCCCGAACCCCATTCGCTGTCGTTATTGCCCCCGCCGTTGCAGCTGTTTCACATGGTCACGTCGTCCCATTGTCACATTGTCAGCTGTCACCTTGCCCCCTGCCTGGGGTCACACTACTATGGCCGGCTACTCGGCAAAGGAGATTTCGGTTATGGCACGCGATCATGTGGTCGGTGTGGACCTGGGCGGAACCAACATCAAGGTGGGCGTGGTCACCACCAGCGGCAACGTCATCAGCAGTCTGTCGGTCCCCACCGAAGGCCAGCATGGACCCGACCACGTCGTCAACCGGATGGTCACCGCCGCCCTCAAAGCCATCGAGGCCGCCCAGCTGACGAAAGATCGCATCCTGGCCGTCGGCATCGGCGCGCCGGGCTCCATGAGCCACAAGCAGGGCGTCATCATCTCGCCGCCCAACCTGCCCGGCTGGAGCAACGTCCCCGTCCGCGACATGATCGCCAAGGGCACGGGCCTGCCCGCCAACCTCGAAAACGACGCCAACGCCGCCGCCTACGGCGAGTACTGGGCCGGCGGCGGCCGCGGCACTCGAGACATGGTCCTGTTTACCCTCGGCACCGGCATCGGCGGCGGCGTGATCATCGACGGCCAACTCGTCCGCGGCTTCTTCGACAACGGGGCCGAACTCGGCCACATGATCGTCCATCCGGGCGGCCGATTGTGCGGGTGCGGTCAGCACGGCTGCGTCGAGGCGTATGCCTCAGCGCACTATACGGCCGTGCGTGCCGTCGAAGCGATCAAGAACGGCGAGCCGTCGTCGCTCAAGGCCCGCCTGGACAAGGGCCTTACCATCGATGCGAGAAACGTCGAGGATGCCGCCAGGGCGGGCGATCCCCTGGCCCGTCGGATCTGGGACGAGACCTGCCGGTACCTGGCGATCGCCTGCGTGAACATGCAGCACTTCAGCAATCCGCAGAAGATCCTCTTGTCCGGCGGCATGATCGGGGCCGGCGCGTACCTGCTGGACCCGGTCCGCAAGTATTTCCTGGAACTCACGTGGAAGGCGGCCCAGGATTATCCCGCGATCGAGTTCGCCACGCTGGGCAACGACGCCGGCTTCATCGGCGCCGCCGGCCTGGCCATGGCCGAGGTCGGAGGCCAGGTAACGGCAAGGGCTGAGTCCTGAGGGCTGAGTGGCAAGTAGCGAGTGGCGAGCAGCGAGTGGTGAGCAGCGAGTGGTGAGCAGCCGGGAAAAACGAAACAAGTTGTCATCCTGAGCGCAGCAGCCTGCCCTGAGCGAAGTCAAAGGGAAGGATCTCGTTTTATGACGCGAGACCAGGCACTGGCCATCCTGCATGAGTTTGTCAGCAGCGACTCGCTCCGCAAGCACGCCCTGGCGGTCGAGGCGGCCATGCGCTATTACGCCCGCCAGTCCGGCCAGGACGAGGACCTCTGGGGTGTTGTCGGCCTGCTGCACGACTTTGACTACGAGAAATACCCCCAGCCGCCGCAGCACACGACGGCCGGGGCCGAAATCCTCCGCCGGCGCGGCGTCGATGAGACCATCGTCGGGGCCATCCTCTCGCACGCGGACTGGAACCAGGACCGTTACCCGCTGGACAGCCCCCTGCGCAAGACGCTGTACGCCTGCGACGAGCTGACCGGCTTCGTCGTGGCCTGCGCCCTGGTCCGGCCGACCCGCCTGGAGGGCATGACGGCCTCGAGCGTGACAAAGAAGATGAAACAGCCGTCCTTCGCCGCGGCCGTCTCGCGAGACCAGATCCGCCACGGCGCCGAGATCCTGGGCGTCGACCTGAACGAGCATATTGGCAACATCATCCAAGCCCTCAAGCCCGCCGCGAACGACCTCGGCCTTGCACCGCCGGCATAGTGCTGCCGGGTGCCATGCCAGGAGCCCGCGGTCGTTTGCGGGCGACGGGCATGCTGACCTTCGTCTGCGGGTGCACCCCGGCTGGGCTTCTTGTCGCCACGCACCTCTGCGAACTCCCCCCGACGCGTCATCGTTTCTCTTGCGGTTGCTGAGCCCCGTCCAGGCGATACACTATCCAGACCGCGATGCCGCCCGGGTCACCAGGAGCGCCCGGGCCGCCCCACGGAT
>Ga0315298_1005715_pt1 | contig 17438 bp, 11 predicted proteins | sample WHS_1_MG_FD_203077 | JGI IMG/M metagenome (GOLD analysis project Ga0315298, IMG submission 203077) | Extremophilic microbial mat communities from Washburn Hot Springs, YNP, Wyoming, USA - WHS_1_MG | ecosystem: Environmental > Aquatic > Thermal springs > Hot (42-90C) | place: USA: Wyoming...
GGTCTTCTAATATCTTTAGTTTTACTTCTATTTCTCTTTCTACATCTGATTTTGGTTTATAAAGCTCTCCATCGAAAAACGTCCTTCCATACTCTGCAATATAATATGAATCAGCTTTATCTGTTTTGACTCTTGTCATTTTAGCTTCCATAAACTTTTTTATTGAAAATGGATTTACTACTGCTACTTTATAACCATTTTCATACAGATAATTAGCAAGTTTTAAATGATAAACTCCAGTATGTTCCATTATAATAAGCATATCTGACTGCTTAAACTTTTTCAAGAATGGCTTTATTTTCATTTCAAACTCTACTGGGTCAGATTTAACTTCAAAATTTTCTTTTTTGTTATCATATAAAACTGTAGCAGTGAATGAGTTTTTAGATACATCTACTCCAACGACAATTTTGTAGCCATTCATAATAATACCCCCTTTCATAAAATACTTGACATGAGAGAAACTTCCTGATAACCTATCATCGTAGTTAAATACAGGCTTAAAAGCCTAATGTTCTGATTCAGGTTTTGGGAAGTAGAGGAAGGACAGTCTAAAACATTCTGATCGGTCTTAAAAGACCAATGACGATAACTTGATCTGTCCTTCCTTTTTTCTCCCATGCCTATAAATAATTATTATAATTCTTATTCTTTTTATAGTTTAAAAATTTTTGGTATCTTTAATATACGATGACAGCATTAGGTGGCTTTGTCATCCTGAGAACTTTAGTCTAAAAGATCTCCTCTTTTAAAAAATGAGAAAATAAGAAGTGAGAAGTAATAGGTAAGAAAGGGAGGAGATTCTTCGCAGGATACAAAATTAAAATAAAAAGTTTAATTAATTTTTTAGGCTTAGTTAAAATTTGAAAGCACTTTCTATTACTTTCCATTTTTCACTTTCTCACTTCTATTTAATTGATTGAACTTCTCTAATCTTTCTTGCAAGTTCTCTGATTGCATCTATTTCACTGTATCCTTTTTCTACAAGCTCTCTAACGAATTGCGCTTTTGCCAAAGTGTTTAATTTTTCTACTATATCACCGGATACCTTACATTCTTGAGGAGAAGGTTCACCATTTTTTAGAGTCTCATTTATACACATTTCAATTTCTTCTGGTGTAAACTTTTTCGCAATTTCTTTTATCTCATTCAAATTCATTTTTTATTCCCTCATCAATAAATTTTGTATAATATTACATTAATAAAATCCAGGTAATTTTCTATGAAAAAAAGCATAATTATAAAGGTTTAATGAATTGGAAGCGGTTGTTGCTATAACCATAGTTTACTATTTAATCTCTTTTCTTACAAATACAATTAAGCGAAAAGATATTTTTATTATATTAGCTATTTTAATATATATTATAGATTATTTACTCAAATATAAAGGAATAAATTTTGATGTTTTATCTTTATTCTTTTTATCTTTAATATTTCATACAAAATTCAAAAAAGAGAATGTTAAAATACTATCCATTGTCATCGCTTACTATATCAGTTTAACATTGATTATTAATTTTTTCCAAGATTTCAAATTTATAAAAGCTTTTTATTTTTTAGGATTGGTAATTTTAAATCAAAAATCTGAAACCATTGAAAAAATTTGGTTGAGTGTTATCTCTGTATCTTTTATTTTAAGTTTAATAAATTCAAATTTTGTTAGCTATGGTATTGCATTAATTTTATTATTTTTTGTATATTTAAAAATTTTGGAATATAAAGAAAATTTGGAAGAAAATCAAGAGGAATTTAAAAAGAAAATTGCAAGAACAATAGAGATAGAAGTAAAAAGAGAATATGAAAAACTTGAGCTTAAATTACAATTAGCCTATAAAAAACTAAAAGAGTTATTTAAGCTTAATACTTTTATTATAAAAGAGATTTCTTTGAATGAAATGGTTCAAAAAATTGCAGATGGTTTAATAAATTTAGGATATGCTGGCGCATACATTTATATTTCAAATGAAAATTTATCTAAGAAAGAAGGCTTTATCCCAAATTTAAAGATCATCACAGAAGAAATGAAAGATAAAACTATAGTATCGACCTTTGAAGACGAAAAATTAATTTATATACCTTTAAAAGATGAAAAAGATCTTGTAGGTTATCTGGTAGTTTATTCTAAAACTTCATTAACATCAGAAGAGATTGAATATTTGATTACATATGCTAATTCTATCTCAAATATTATTGCAAAAACAAATTACTTTTTGGAAATAGTTAAATTAAGGGATTTAATTTATAGAACTATAGAAGCTGTGAATATAGGCATTGTAGTTTTAGACAGAGATTTTAATATAGAAATTTTAAATAATTTTGCAAGAAAGTTTACAAACTTTGAAACTACGATTAACCAAAATTTATTTGAAGTTTTCCCATTTTTTGACTCAATAAAAGTATACTTGGAAGATGTCCTTTATACAAAAAAAGAATTTGAAATAAAAATTAAAGATCAAGCATTAAACAGAATTTTCGAGGTAAAAGCTTTTCCAATCTCTTCTGAAGAAGTATTAAATGGTTTGGTTATAGTCTTTGAAGATGTTACAGAAAAAGAAGAAATGGAGAATCAAATTATCCAGTCAGAAAAACTTGCAGTTATTGGTAGATTGGCTGCTGGTATTTCACATGAGATAAAAAATCCATTAGCAATTATAAATCAAAATGCTTTTATGGTAAAAAGAAGAATTCAAAAATTGTGTTCGAATGTTGAAAATATTGATAATATTTTAGAATCGATTGAAAGGATTGAAAGAAATGTAATTAGAGCAACGGATATAATAGAAAGATTATTAAATTTTTCTAAACCATACTATACAAAGGCTGAAAAAGTAAATCTTAGAGAAGTTGTTGAGGAAGCAATAAAATTAGCGATACTCCAAGCGCAGAAAAGTAATATTTCGTTTTCAAAGAAATTAGTGGATGCTTATGTAAAAGGTGATAAGAATGCATTAATACAACTATTTATTAATTTAATTTTAAATGCAATAGAGGCTATAGAAAATAAAGGTAAAATAACGATAAAGATTACGCCTCTTAAAAGAACTGAGAATGTAAGAGTTGTGATTAAAGATACTGGCAAAGGAATATCGGAAGATATTTTAGATAAGATTTTTGAACCATTTTTTACGACCAAAGAAAAGGGGACAGGACTTGGTCTTGCTGTGAGTTATAGAATTCTTCAGGATCATGGTGGTAAAATATTAGTCAATAGCAAAGAAGGCGAGGGAACTGAATTTATTCTAACATTCCCATTATTTAACGAGGAAAATTAATGGAAAAAGGATACATTCTTATAGTAGATGACGAAGAAGATTTATTAGTTTCTTTTAAAGAAATATTAGAGGAAGAAGGATATAGAGTAGATATAGAATCTGACCCTTTAAATGCTGTAGAGGTTGTTAAAACAAATGATTATGACCTTATTATTTCTGATTTAAAAATGCCAAACCTTGGCGGTAATGAATTTCTAAAAGAGATTAGAAAGTATAATAATTTTGTAAGCTTTATTATACTTACAGCCTACGGAACAGTTGATACAGCAGTGGAATGTATGAAAAATGGAGCATATGATTACATATCTAAACCTGTGGATTTTAATGACGAGAAGATTTGGAAGCTAATAGAAAATGCTGTTAAAAAGACTAAAGCAATTAAAGAAAGTCAGTACCATAAATCTCAATTAAACATCATTAAGTCAAGAGATAAGTTTAAAAATATAATAACGATTAATCCATTAATGCAAGAAATTATTGATTATTCAATAAAAATTGCAAACTTTGATTTTACTGTACTTATATACGGAGAAAGCGGTGTCGGTAAGGAACTTTTCGCAAGGGCAATACACGAAGCAAGTCAAAGAAGAAACAATGTTTTTTTACCGGTCAACTGTGCTACTATCTCTAAAGATGTTATGGAGTCAGAATTCTTCGGAGCTAAAAAAGGAGTATATACCGGTGCGGAAAACGATAGGCCGGGTATCTTAGAGCTTGCAGATGGTGGAACAATTTTCTTAGATGAAATTTCTGAGCTTCCATTAGATCTTCAAGCAAAATTTTTAAGATTTTTACAAGATAAGGAAGTTAGAAGGATAGGTGATGTAAGTGCTAAGAAAGTTGATGTAAGAGTCATTGCAGCAACAAACAAAGATTTAAAAGAATTGGTAAATCAGGGCAAGTTTAGAGAAGATTTATACTATAGATTAGAGGGTATAAAAATAGAAATTCTTCCACTTAGAGAAAGAAAAGAGGATATTCCTGTTCTTGCTTATTACTTTTTAGAAGAATTTAATAAAAAATACAACACTGATGTTAAAGGTTTTTCAAAAGATGCATTAGAGGCGCTTATAAATTATTCTTGGCCTGGAAACGTAAGGCAACTTCAAAACGTTGTAAATGAAGCATGTATAATTGCTTTTGCAAAGGGACAATTTATAGAATTAAATCATTTACCAAAAGAGATAACCGGAATTGAAGATAAACATGCAATGATTTTTGACTATAACTTGGCAAAGAAAATGAATGATACAAACTTTACAACTAAGTATTTAAGAAATCTATTATCCTTTACTAAAGGTAACATATCACAAGCAGCAAAACTTGCAAACATAGAAAGACAATCTCTTCAAAAATTGTTGAAAAAGTATAATGTAGACCCGCAGGAGTTTAGGAAGTGATGTCTGTATAAAAGTAGTTAGTTTTACATATTAGGTTAGAGTTGAATGATAAATTAGGAATTTTTATAAAATTTAATAAGTGATCCTTGGGGAAGACAAAGACCATACAATGATAACGTTCTAAAGTTACAATGAAAAATCTACACCTTTTCTTACAAAAATTAAGGACATAAGATTCTTTGCAACGTTCGGAAGCAAAAACGACGTTATTCTAAAAACCTATAACAATCTCCTGCTTAAGATATTCTTAAAATTTTAGCAATAGAAATAGGTTATACTGTTAAATGGTTTTATGGAAATTTGTCATATTTTAAAAGATTATAGCATGATATAATAATATAATAATATTCGAATATTTGAATAATTAATATAGAGGTAAGCTATGAAGAGGAAGATTGTTTTGGCGACGCTAACTGCTATTTCTGTTGGCTATGCTAAGGATTTGACGCTACAGGAAGCTATAGAAACAGGATTAAAGAACAACTATGAAGTAAAAGCAACAGAAAATCTTTTAAAGTCTAAAGAATATCAATATGAATCTGCCAAAGGAATGAGACTTCCAAGCTTAACATTTTCAGAAATGTTTATGAGAACAAATGAGCCGGGCTTTGCAATGTGGAACACTATGAGCCAAAAGAAGCTTGATTTTATGACTTCTTCAAAATTTGTTGATATGACAGCTATTCCTGGGTTGGGTGGAATGTTTTCTAAACCATCATATCCGGAAGTAAACGCATGGAAAACAAAGCTTGAGCTTCAACTTCCAATATACACAGGTGGAAAATTATCATCTGGAATAGATATGCAGAAAAAAGATTATGAAGCAACAAAAAAAGATTTAGTAAGAGCAAAAGAAAAGGCTATCTATGAAATATCAAAAGCTTACTATGGAGCTTTGCTTGCAAAAGAAGCAATTGACCTTGCAAATCAGGCATATAAAGATGCTGAAAAGCATTACAACACAGCTGTTAGCATGGTAAAAAATGGTCTTGCTATACCGGCAGATGAATTGAGAGCAAAAGTTTATCTGTCTGATATGAAGTCAAAAATAAAAGAAGCAGAAAATAATTACTTAGTAGCAAAAAGAGGACTACTTTTAGCGATGGGCTTGGATAAAGTAGACCCATCGGAAATAGATGTGGTAGGGCATCTTCAATGTGAAGCTGTAAATGGTTCTGTGGAAGATTATCAAAATTATGCACTATCTCATAGGTCAGACCTTATTGCTATCAGAGAAAAAGTTAAAATTGCAGAAAAGATGGTAGAGTTTAATAAAGCTGATATGCTTCCAACGATCGGGGCGTTTGCATCTTATGAATTAAACGATGGCAAATGGGCACTTGGCAACGAAGGGAAATGGTGGATGGCAGGCGTTGCTCTAAACTGGAAAATATTTGATGGTTTTCAATCTTTCAATAAATACAAAAGTGCAAAAGAAACTTATAATCAGTATAAACAACAAGAAAAAGGATTTGAAGAGTTTATAAAATTTAGCGTGTATAAAGCTTACAAAGACAACCAAACAGAGCAGGAAAAATTAAAGACTGCTGAGGAAAACTTAAAGTATGCACAAGAGATTTTAAAAATAACAGAAGTAAGATATAAAAATCAGCTTGCATCTATGATTGATTTACTTGATACACAAACAATGTATGACAAAATAAAGTTTGACAAGGCACAAGCAGAGTATAACTGCCAATTGTCAGTATTAGAACTAAAATATCAAACCGGAAAATTAATTGAAGAAAATCAAAAGAGAGGAGAGTAGAGATGAAAATGAGCGGACCTGTAAAGTTTATACTCTTTTTTGTTTTACCGATCGCTATCTTCATTTTATGGCTTGGAGGATTTTTATCTCATAGGGTTGAGCCGGGAGAAAAGAAAGAGGTTAAGGTTGTCAGCGGGCTACCTGTTTTAACAGTGGAAGAAAAACAAGCACCTAATTATTACAAAGCTGATGGTATGGTTTCGGCTGACAACAATGCAAAAGTGGCTACAAAATGGATGGGTCAGATATTAAAAATCTATGTCAAAGAAGGCGACTATGTAAAAGCCGGACAGGTTTTAGCAATTCTTGATGATTCTGAGATAAAACAGCAAAAAAATGAAGCTTTAGCCGGATTAGAGGAGCTTTCTAAGGCAAGAGAAGAGGCTTTAGCAGCAAGAAAAGCAGCTCTTGAAAACTATGAATTTGCAAAGAGAACTTATGAAAGATTTAAAAATCTTCATCAAGAAAATGCTATCTCAAAACAACAACTTGAAGAAATAGAAACAAAAATGATTGCTGCAAAATCTATGGTTGACCAAGTAGAAGCTAAATTAGGTCAGTTAAAAGCTAAGGAATCACAAGTCAAAGCTAAATTAGCTCAAGTTAATGTTATGCAAGGATATACAGTTATTAAGGCACCTTTTGATGGTTATGTTTTAAAGAAGATGAATGATGAAGGAGATATGGTAGCTCCCGGCATGCCGATTTTCATCATTGGAGAGAAAAAATTACAGTTTATAGCAAATCTTGATGAATCATTGCTTGATAAAGTAAAAGAAGGCGATGAGCTTGATATTGATTTAAATGGTAAAGTTGTAAAAGGAAAAGTTATTGAGAAAAACTCAAACATAGACCCAATGAACAGAACTTTTAAAGTTAAATTAGACATTCCTTTCTCAGAAAATATTACAACAGGTATGTACGGAAAATTATTAATACCTACAGATACAAAGCCAAAAATACTTATTCCTAAAACAGCCGTGTTTAAGTGGGGTCAGCTAAATGCAGTTTATACAGTTGATAAAGATAATATAATCAGACTAACCTACGTAAAACTTGGAGAAGATTATGGAGAATACGTAGAAGTTCTTTCTGGTTTAAAACCTAAAGACAGAATTATCCAATCTAACATAGAAAAAGCTTGTGATGGATGTAGGTTAGGAGGATAAAGAATGAACAATTTAGGACTTGCAGGTAGAATTGCTAAGTATTTTATAAACTCTAAGCTAACGCCGCTTTTGGTAGTGGCTTCTTTACTCCTTGGATTTTTTGCAGTATTCACAACGTCAAGGGATGAAGAGCCACAGATTGTGGTTCCGATGATTGATATTATGGTTCCATTTCCGGGAGCCAAATCAGGCACAGTTAACAATCTTATTGTAAAACCACTTGAAAAATTTATGTGGGAAATTCCGGATGTTGAGTACGTTTATTCTTATGCCGGGGATGGTTTTGGTATAGTAACAGTTAGATTTAAAGTAGGAGCAAATCCAGAAGATAGCTTAGTAAAACTATACAGCAAAGTAATGTCTAACTATTATAGAATGCCTGAAGGGGCGATGCAGCCTATTATAAAACCAAAATCTATTGATGATGTGCCTATCTTATCAATTTCATTACACAGCGATAAATACTCTTCTTATGATTTAAGGAGAATAGCGGAAGTTGTAGAAGACGAGATAAAACAGCTTCCAAATATATCAGAGACTACAATCATAGGTTCAAAACCAAAAGAAATAGATATTCTTTTTGACCCTGCAAAGTTAAACGCCTATAACATTATGCTTCCGCAGGTAGTTCAGGCTCTTCAAAATGCAAACCTTTCTCTTCCATCAGGAGAGTTTGATAAAGATAATTACAGATACAAAGTTAGAACAGGTCAGTTTTTAAAGTCAAAAGAAGATGTTGAAAATATAGTAGTTGCAGTTTATAACAATGCACCTATCAGAATTAAAGATATAGCAAAAGTTGAAGAAGGTGAAGGTGAGATAGAAAATTACGTTCAGTTTGGATACGGCGTAGCTTCAGATCAAGCTTCTAAACCGGTTGAAAATGCAGTATCCATTGCAGTAGCTAAAAAAACAGGAAGTAATGCTGTTGTAGTTGCTGAAAACGTTATTGAAAAATTAAACGAAATGAAAGGTAAAATCATTCCTTCTGATGTAAACTTTACAATCACAAGAAACTATGGAGAAACTGCATCAGAAAAAGCAAACGAACTAATAGAGCATTTACTTATAGCTACTTTTTCTATAGTTCTTTTGATTGCAGTAACTCTTGGATTTAGAGAATCTTTAATCGTTGCGGTAACAATTCCGGTTACACTTGCTATTGCACTATTTTTAAGCGAAATGTACGGATACTCATTAAACAGGGTTACACTTTTTGCACTTATTTTCTCCATTGGTATCCTTGTTGATAACTCTATCGTTGTACTTGAAAACATTCACAGATGGTTTTCTATGAGAAAACTTCCAATGGAAGATGCAGCAGTGGTAGCTACTGACGAGGTTGGAAACCCTACTATATTAGCAACCTTCGCGGTTATTGTTGCACTCCTTCCAATGGCGTTTGTTACTGGTCTTATGGGACCATATATGAGACCAATACCAATTAATTCATCTGTTGCAATGTTTTTCTCAATGCTTTTAGCATTTATCTTAACTCCTTACTTAGCCATTAGATGGCTAAAGCATGATGAAGCACACGAAAGCCCGGAAGCTTTAGAAAGAGAAGATGAAGCAAGAGCAGGCTTCTTGGTAAGATTATTTAATAAAATCTATATGCCACTTTTTAACAGCAGAGCTAAAAGATGGATTTTCCTCGGCTTTGCAGGAATGCTATTGGTTGTATCAGTATTACTCCTTGTAAGTAGAGCAGTTCTTGTGAAAATGCTACCATATGACAACAAAAGCGAATTGCAAGTTGTATTAGACATGCCAGAAGGAACACCTCTGCAAGAAACATATAGAGTAGCAAAGCAAATAGCAGGCTATATTAAAAACACTAACGAAGTTAAAAATTATGTTATCTATGTGGGTCAACCAGCACCATTTGACTTTAACGGTTTAGTAAGACACTACTACTTAAGAGAAGCTCCGAATTTAGCACAAATACATATTAATCTTATTGGTAAACACGATAGAAAAGCACAATCTCACGAGATAGCAGAAAGAATTAGAGATGAAGTAGCAAAAATTGCAAAAGCTAACGGAGCTAAATATGTAGCAGTAGTAGAACCACCACCAGGACCACCGGTATTATCTCCAATTGTTGCGGAAGTTTACGGACCAGACCATAAAGGACAGCTTGAAGTAGCTAATCAAATCAAAAAAATATTTGAAAATACACCCGGTATTATAGATGTTGGGATCTATGATAACTATCTACAAAGAGAATTTCAAATAGATATAGATAGGGAAAAAGTAAAAAGATACGGATTGTCAGAAGATGTTATTGTAAAAACAGTTAGAATTGCTTTAGCAGGACATAAAGTAGGATTAATCCATTCATCCGATGATTTGCATCCTGTCTCCATAGTTGTAAGATTAGATGAAAAATACAGAGGAAGCATTGAAGATATTTTATCTATGAAAATACCTACTCCTATGGGAGGAATACCGCTTAATTCTTTAGTAACCGTTAAACCTGCAACTACAGAACATGATATTTACAGAAAGAATCTACAACCAGTTGTTTATGTGATAGCAAACGTTAATGATAAACTTGGTAGCCCAGTTTACCCAATCCTTGACCTTTGGGACAAGATTAAAAATATTAAAACTCCTGATGGAAAAGGTGTAGAAGAGCTATTAACTCATCAGCCAGAATTGACTGATAGATACTATGTAAAATGGGATGGAGAATGGCAAGTAACCTATGAAACATTCAGAGATATGGGTATAGCGTTTGGAGTTGCTATTGTAGTTTTATACATTTTATTGGTTGGTTGGTTTAAATCTTTCAAAATGCCTGCAGTTATAATGTCTCCGATACCATTTACATTAGTTGGTATTGTACCAGGACACTTTTTAATGGGGGCATTCTTTACAGCTACATCAATGATAGGATTTATTGCATTAGCCGGCATCATTCTAAGAAACTCAATTCTTTTAGTAGAATTTGCAGAGCAGAAATTAAAAGAAGGATTATCATTAGAAGAGGCATTGTTAGAAGCTGGAATAGTAAGAACAAGACCAATTTTACTTACAGCTGCGGCAATAGTTGTTGGTGCGTTTGTCATCATCTTTGACCCAATCTTTAATGGTCTTGCAATTGCATTAATATTTGGTACAATTGCGTCAACTTTATTAACTCTTGTGGTTGTACCAGTGCTTTATTACATGATAGTTGGGGAAGAAAGAAAAATACACCTTTGCCCAGCAGTTCCAATTGATGCTAAAAAAGAAGAATGCTAATGATAATTTGGGGTCTTTGACCCCTCCTTTTTTGAATAGGTGATAAAATGGGTAAGTGAGATATGAAAAGATGAAAGAGAGTCTTGCCACTTTGTTTATCATCTTGGAATTTAAAGACAAAAGATTAGCATCTTGATGGTTTAATTTCTTTAATAGTAAAAGAGTAAAAAAAGATTCATTGCCGGCTTTAGAATGACGGAATAAGGTTACCCTTCCTTTAATGTTTATTATTCGATCTTTTCAAGCCATACTGAGAGTCTGAATCCGAAGGATCTCCTCTCTTAGAAAGTGGGAAAGGAACGAGATTTTACCCTTCATTTAGAATGACGTCAATTGTACAAAAAGGACTGAAGACCAAGACCTTTGCTTTATTGTATAGCGAATAAAAAAATAAAAAAAAGTTCTTTCTATACGCGGTGGTTAGAAATTCATTAAAATTCGGGGACTATTCTCGCGGCTTATGATTGATAAATAAAATCATTCTTTCTTTTTTGCTTATCAATCAATATTTGACCATTATTTTAAGAATGTAAGCCCAAAGGAGCCTTTTTAAATTCTATAAAAAACCACCAATTTCTCACCTAAGATATAATTAATTACTCTTAATGGAACATTAAGCAATTGCCACAATCCTTTAAATTGCTTAACTCTCATCTCTAACTTCTTGAAATAATTCCACCACCAAGTAAAGTATCACCATCATAAACAGCTAATATTTGACCGGGTGCAAACTTTGGCACTTTCTCTTCAAAAATTACAGTTAAGTTTTCTCTGTCCAAATGATATTCCTTGGCTTTTATAGGTTTTTGCTTATACCTTCCTTGAACTTCTATTTTTTTCCATTTTTCAAATGGCACTAAAAAGTTAAAATCCTTAGCAACGACTTTATTTGTAAGTAAATAATCTTTTTCACCCACTACTATTTTATTATTAAGCGCATCCTTTTCTATTACATATAAAGGCTCTTTCCATGCAATATTTAAACCTCTTCTTTGTCCGATAGTATAACTCTCTATGCCTTTATGCCTACCTAAAACTTTTCCAGAAATATGAACAATTTCTCCTTCATTAGTTTTTATATTCATTGTTTTAAAATATTCTTCCGGAGATTTGCCTTTTGTAAAGCAAATTTCAAAGCTTTCTTCTTTTTTACTAACAGGTATTCTATTTTCCTGTGCTATTTTTCTAACTTCTTCTTTTGTTAAGTTACCAAGCGGGAATATCAAAGTATCAACTACTTCTTTCTCCACTAAAGCCATAAAATATGATTGATCTTTATTTTTATCTATACCTCTTTTTAAAACTTTAATACCATCCTGAATATCTGTTCTTATGTAATGACCCGTTGCTAAGTAATCAAAACCTAAGCTTTTAATATATTTTGCAAAAAGTCCAGTTTTTACTTCTCTATTGCAGATACTACAAGGGTTTGGTGTCAAGCCGGATTTATAGACTTCTATAAAATAATTGATTACTTTTTTCTCAAAAATGTCCTTCCAATTGATTACATAATGAGGAATTTCTAAAAATTCAGCTACTTTTTTTGCATCTAAAATATCTTTATCAGAACAGCATACTTGCGTGTCAAGGTCACAGGAATATATGTCTGTAAATTTTAAGCTAATGCCAACAACTTCGTAACCTTGTTTTTTTAAAAGAAATGCAGCGGTAGAGCTGTCTACCCCACCGCTTAAACCAACAACAATTTTTTTCATTATTTAATGAGTTCACCCATTTTGAAGATTGGTAAGTATAATGCGATTAAAATAAATCCAACAATTCCACCAATGAATACCATCAGTAAAGGCTCTAAAGTAGAAATAAGCGCATCAACTTCCCTATCTACTTCGTCTTCGTAAAAATTGGCTATTGTATCAAGCATCTCATCTAATCTACCTGTGTTTTCACCTACCGCTGCCATAGCTATAAACATAGGTGGGAAGTATTTTTTGTCAAGAGACCCAGCAATAGGTTTACCTTTTTCTATTTCATCTTTGGTTTTTTGTAAAGATTCTTCAATTAATACATTGCCAACAGTAGTAGAGGCTATTTCAACCGACCTTAAAATAGGAACGCCGCCATTTATAAGCGTAGCGAATGTTCTTGCAAACTTAGCTAAAGCTCCTTTGTGAAGTATTTTTCCAATTAATGGAATTTTTAAAAATAATTTATGATAGAATTTCTTCCCATTGTATGTTTTGTAAATTAGTCTATTCATAATTACGAAAATGACAAAAAAACCTATTACATATAGAATATTTTCTTTAAGACTATTACTTATATTTATCAAAATTTGGGTTAAAAGTGGCAATTCTCCACCAAAGCTTGCATATATCTCTGCAAAAGTTGGAACTACAAAAGTTAGTAGTCCTAAGACAATTACTGTTGCTATTATTACTACTGCTGCTGGATACCAAGATGCACTTATTATCTTTCTTCTTATTGCAGCCAACTTTTCATAGTAAATAGTTGCTCTTTTTAAGATTTCATCAAGCTTACCAGATTCTTCTGCTGCAGCAATTAGGTTTATTAAAAACGGTGGAAATACTTTTGGGTGCTTTTGCATAGATTTTGACAAAGACATTCCTGTAATAACATCGTCTTTTACATTTATTAATGCTTCCTTTAAAGTTGGATTTGGCATCTGCTCCGAGAGTATTTCTAAAGCTTGAGCTATACCAATACCTGCACCAATCATTGCTCCAAGCTGCCTTGCGAATATAGCCAAATCTTCTTCTTTTACTTTCTTTTTAAGTATGGTTGTACTTTTACCTTTTAATTTTTGCTTTTCTTTTAAAGATTTAGTCTTTATGCTAACACTACTAAAACCTTGTTTTTTTAAGATTTCTTCTGCCTCTTCTGTTGAATTAGCTTCTATAACTCCGGTTTTTCTTATTCCGTATTTGTCTCTTGCGTCAAATTGAAATTCTCCCATCACTTAACTCCAAAAGTTGATATCATTCTTTTTAATTCTTCAGGATCTGGAGAAATTCTAAATGCATCCTCGACGGTTATTAGCTTTCTTTGCAATGCTTTTATTATTGATTGATTCATTGTTTGCATACCACTCTCTGCCTGACCTGTTTGCATTAGACCATAAATTTGATGAACCTTATTTTCTCTAATCAAGTTTCTTATTGCAATATTTGGAATCATGACTTCATGAATAAGAACTCTTCCACCACCAATTTTAGGTAAAAGTCTTTGAGATATAACACCTTGAAGAACAAAGCTTAATTCTGTTCTTACTTGATCTTGTTCTTCCATAGGGAATACGTTTATTATTCTGTTGATAGTTTGAACAGCCGTGTTTGTATGTAATGTTCCAAATACTAAGTGACCAGTTTCTGCTGCAGTCAATGCTGCCCTTATAGTTTCTAAATCTCTCATTTCACCGACAAGTATAACGTCCGGGTCTTCCCTTAAAGCATATTTTAATGCAAGAGCAAAAGAATCTGTATCAGTTCCTAATTCTCTTTGTGCTATGACGGATTTTTTATGTTGGTATATATATTCTATAGGGTCCTCGATAGTTATTATATGGTGAGGAAAGTTTGCGTTTATATAATCTATCATGGATGCTAAGGTTGTAGTTTTACCTGAACCAGTTGGACCAGTAACAAGAACTAGTCCCATAGAAAGATGACACAAATCTCTAACCTTAGGTATTAAACCTAATTCTTCCATTGGTTTAATTTCATATGGAATTCTTCTCAGTGCAGCTGCGACCGTGCCTCTTTGATAAAATACATTTACCCTAAACCTTCCAATGCCTTTTATTCCAAAAGAAAAATCAAGTTCTTTCTTTTCTTCAAAAGTCTTCTTCTGTTTTTCGTTCATAAATGAATATATAAATTCTTGAGTATCCTTTGGTGTCATTGGTGGATATCCGATTAATGGAATCAATCTACCATCTACCCTTATTATAGGTGGAACTCCTGCCGTAATATGTATGTCGGTGGCATTTCTATCAACAGCTTCTCTTGCTATTTCATCAATTCTAAAAGATTTAATTTCTTCCATTTTTACCTCCGTTTTTAACGTTAGACGTGAAAGGTGAAACGTGAAACGTAGGACTCTATTAATAAAGAATGACCTACTTACGTCTCACGTAAACGTCTCACTTCATCAATACTCTTTCTATTTCGGCTATATCTGTTAAGCCTTTTTTCATTTTTATTAATCCGTCTTTATACAAAGTTCTCATTCCAGTTTTTATTGCTATTTCTTTCAATTCGTCAGCTGTTTTACCTTCGTTTATAGCCTTTCTTATATTTTCGTCCAATTTTAGGATTTCATGAACTGCGGTTCTTCCTTTATATCCTGTCCCATTACATTTATCACAACCTTTTGGATGATGAACAAAAAATTGCCCCGTTTGTATATCCTCATCTGAAAATCCAAAAGTTTTTAAAACTTCAGGAGTATAATTGGCAGGCTCTTTACAATTATTGCATAATTTTCTAATAAGCCTTTGAGCAATTATTGTATGGACTGCTGTAGAAACTAAAAATTTATCAACTCCTATATCCACTAATCTTGTTATAGTTGATGGGGCATCGTTCGTATGTAGAGTAGAAAATACTAAGTGTCCTGTCAATGCTGCCTTTACTGCTATTTCAGCAGTTTCTCTATCCCTTATCTCACCAACTAAAATTATATCTGGGTCTTGTCTTAAAAATGCTCTTAGAGCTGCCGCAAAAGTAAGCCCTATCTCTTCTTTTACATGAACTTGATTAATACCTGGAATTGATACTTCAACAGGGTCTTCTACTGTCATTATGTTAACATCATCTGTGTTTCTCTCCATCAGTGCAGAGTATAAAGTAGTAGTTTTACCAGAGCCTGTTGGACCTGTAACAAGAACCATTCCCCATGGGGAATATATAGCTTCTCTTACAATTTTAAGGTCATCTTCTTCAAATCCTAAATTTTCAAGTTTTACATTTAAATAACTTTCTGCATCTTGAAGGCGCATAACAATTTTTTCTCCATAAACTGTTGGAAGAGTAGAAATCCTTAAATCGTATTTTCTATTATTTACTCTAAATCTAATCCTACCGTCTTGTGGAAGTCTTTTTTCTGAAATATCTAAATTTGCAAGTATCTTTATCCTTGCAGCAATTGCATCTTTAATATGTGCGGGCCAACTTTTATAAGTTCTCAATATACCATCAACTCTAAATCTGATTTTTAGTTCTTTTTCCATAGGTTCTATATGAATGTCCGAAGCACCTAAGTTTATAGCTTCAGCTATGATTGCATTTACAGCTTTTACAACTGGGCTATCTTGTGCTTCTTTTGATAATTCTTCAAAGGATGATTCTTTTTGCTCTTCTTCAGTCTGCACGTCAGCATTTAGATCTATTTCGTCCAAAAGTTTTTTGGCAGGAAATAAAGGAACAACTACTTTTTTAAGCTCCTCTATTTCTGAAAGAGTAGCGATATATGTTTCTACGGTTTTAACATTTGTGGAAAATTTAATTTGAGTAAAAATTTCTCTGTCTGTTGGGTCTAATACAGCTACTTTTAATACTCCTTCAGAATATTCGAATGGAACAACGTATTTTTTTTCTATTAAAGACACAGGAAATTTCTCTAAAACTTCTTTAGTAAGATTAACTTTATGTGTTTTAGGGTCAAAAGGTTTAAAAGATAAATTTTTTACGAAAAATTCTTTCACTTTATTTTCATCAGCTTTCCTTTTTTTTATCAATGTTGCAAGAACTTCTACAAATGATTTTTTTGGGTCTACGTCTGGATTTCCTCTTACATTTTCAAGAGGTATAACGCCTAAATCCAACATCCTTTTTAAGATTAAAAAGACACGCTTTTTTTCAGGATTTTCCTGCATTGTTAAATCCTTAGGTTATATTTGTAATATAATTTTATAATAATTTTTCGTCAGGAGTAAGAAAATTGTTAAAGAAAATTAAAAGAATATTAATTGCAAACAGAGGAGAAATTGCCATTAGGGCTATTAGGTCCATAAGAGAGCTTGGTGGAGAAAGTATTGCTATTTATTCCGAAGGAGATAAAGATTGTATTCATAAAGACTTGGCTGATATATCAGTTTGTATAGGACCTGCTAATGCGACAAAGAGTTACTTAAATATTCCTGCGTTGCTATCCGCTATAGATTTAACCCATGCCGATGCAGTCTATCCTGGATATGGTTTTTTAGCAGAAAATCCTACCTTTGCGGCTATCTGTGAAAGAAGCAATATAAAATTTATCGGACCATCTTCAGAAACAATAAAACTTACAGGAGATAAAGCACAGGCTCGTGAAGCAGCAAAAAAGGCAGGAGTTCCAATAATTCCCGGTAGTCCACCGGTAGAGGAGCTAAAAGAAGCTTTAGAAATTTCTTCTGAAATCGGATATCCTGTACTTATAAAGGCTGCAGCTGGTGGTGGTGGCAGGGGTATGAGAGTTGCCCATAATGAGCAAGAGCTTGCAAGGCTTTTACCTTTAGCACAAAGAGAGGCAGAAAGTTCTTTTGGTGATAGGCGAGTTTATATAGAAAAATTTATAGAAAATCCAAAACACATAGAGATTCAGATATTAGCTGATGAGTTTG
>Ga0315298_1005716_pt1 | contig 17438 bp, 26 predicted proteins | sample WHS_1_MG_FD_203077 | JGI IMG/M metagenome (GOLD analysis project Ga0315298, IMG submission 203077) | Extremophilic microbial mat communities from Washburn Hot Springs, YNP, Wyoming, USA - WHS_1_MG | ecosystem: Environmental > Aquatic > Thermal springs > Hot (42-90C) | place: USA: Wyoming...
TAAGCTGATTTGGTTATGAGTTTTAAGCCGTAACTGAAGCATAAGCCACCAAACAGTAGTAACGCAATACACATGATTATAACTATAAGTATCGCTAACGCTTGCTCTGAAGGTGTAGGTTCAGCCATTAACGTTACAATTAACGTTTTCATCATTATTAAATCACTCCTTATCATCTTCAAGTTTTGCATTAGGTCTCCATAGTTTTCTAGCTGTCGTAGGTTGGCGTTTTTTAAAGAATTTGCGATATTTTGTTGAGTGAGTTATAGGTGTTTTTTTGATTACAACGTGTTTCAGTTCTGCCTTCTTTAACGTTGATTTGACTGGTTGCTTCTTACGTTTAAAAAGTCTTTTAATATATTCAAACAGTTTCATGTTCTCATCTCCATTTTTTCTAGTTTTTCGCATATTTCGTTAAGTCTGCTTATTATTTGTTTGACTTTAACTGCTTTCCATTCTTCCAGAAAACCTTCTTTTCGTAACGCTTTAACAACGTATTTTGGCAAGTGAACAATGTTATCCGTAGTTTCCCTTACAATGTAACATATCTTGCTACCGCTTCTGAAACATATTGCGGTGTGTGTTTCCCTATATATCTGTATTATCCAGTCTCCAACGTATAACGTTTTATCTGGTTTTTCAATAGGCATTACACCCATCTTTTAACACCTATCCTTTTAAGGTTGTTAACCACTTCACGCAATTTCTCTAAATCTTCAAAATTAGGTGCTTCTACAACGTTTACTGGTTCACCATGATAATGTCCGCTTGCCCTAAACCAGTCGTATCTAAAACAGACTGCCATCACGTGTTGCGGTGCATTACAAATTACACCTAACGTTGCTGGATACTTGTCTTTATCATCTTTAACCTCAACTAGGTAAGTGCAGTTAAGACATTTACGGTATAACGCTTTATCTTCACGTTTAAACACGATTAACATACACATCACCTTTTTCTGAAAATATAGAAAAAAAGGGGAATTGGAGAGACATCATCCAACTTCACCGTTTAAAGTTGCTGTGCCAACGTTTTAACGTCTATGCCTAACGCTTGCAAACGTTTAAGTTCTTCTAGTGCTTGCTGTGCAAGTGCTTTCCGTTCAATTTCTCCCATTTTGTTTACATATCCGCTTATCACTGGTAACGCTTTCTGCCATGTCAAAGCAGGCATCATAAAAAAGCTTCGCTGAAAGTTTTTGTCTGTCACCTTAGCAATAAACACGTAGTAGTTGCCTTTATATTGGTTTACTCCAGCAACTATTTGTAGTCTATCAATAGTGTCTATTACTGTGCTTTCAACTACTCCCTTGAATGATTTCCAGTCTTGCGTTGATGGTTCTGTTTCTTCTGTTACGTCTGCCTCTGCCACGTCTCTTTTCGGCACGTCTCCACTCATTTCTACATCACTCCTTGCGTGTTTCGGCATTATTAACATGGTTATGCAAGTATTTAAACTTTTCGGTTTGACACTGACACGTTTTTAGGCATGTTTGCGTTTTTTCTGTTTTTGAAGATTTTTCGTTACGCTTTTTTGGTGGAACAACGCTTTTTAAGTCATCTTCGTTGTAAGCCACTATCCACCCTTTATATTTGCGTTTCCATAATAATATTGGTATTGCTTTAAAATTGCTTGCAAACATTCTGAACGCTTTCCAGTCTATGGTGGGTTTTTTGTTTCCGTATTTTACTTGAATGGCATACACGAAAGCTCCGTTACCGCAGATTAAGTCTGCTAGTCCGCGACTGCCACCAGCACGCATGCATACACAGCCATAGTTTTTGCTCATGAACTCTGTTGCTTCTTGTTCTGCACGGCATCCTTTTCTGTATGCACTCACAGGTATCCCTCATATACCAGTTTTTTCCTATACGCTTCTATCATACGCATTATCTCGTTTACACGTGTTATCTGATTCTGTTTCAGTTTTTGCAACCTTTCTTCAAGATTTTTAAGAAATTCGAGAGTGTCTTTAACGTTTTTCGTTTGTGTTTCATATACGTGTTTCACCTTCCGTTTTCATAAGCATTTTGTTTATTAAGTCACGTGTAGCTGGTAACCACTGATGTTGTGTGTAATTGTAAACCCACAGCCTTGAAGTATTGTAACGTTCTAGATTAATAATAAATACCGCATAGTAATACGCTTGCATTTGACGTAACGCTACCTTCTCTTGCTCTAAACCGCCTATTTCGCTTGCCAACACTTTCTCTCCTTCGCCAAGCATTTTGCCAACTTCTGGACATTCTCTGTGCAGTATCGCACCATGAACGCTTGCTTCAAGTGGGAAAACTCTGCATACTAACGGTCTGTTATCGTATGTTCTACACGTGTGCAAGTCAACATCGTAGTATATGCATGGTCTGCTAACGTTTTGGTATGCGAATATGTATTCTGGTCTCGGTCTCGCTTTACCTTTCAAGCCTACTCCAGCAAGTGGATATACAACGTTGCTGGGAAACATTAGTTTCTCGTGTGGCAACAGAAACATGCCAAACTTCATCCCAGCAAGTGTTGATATAGTGTTTTCACAGCATAACCCGCATCTGCTACATTTCCAGTTGTATTTATACATTACAACCACCTTTTACGTCTTGATGGTAATGGTGCTGGACATACATCCACGTATTCACAGTAACTGCACAGCCAGCTTGGTTCTGGATTTGGCGTTACACCATTTGTTAGGCAGTGTGATAATCGGTATGCTCTTAGGCATATGTATTTCCATCTTTCAGTGTCTCTCGGAACGTCGAAGATTCGTATTGTTCCGCTTGGTTTATGTATATACACAATGTATCCCATATCCATGTCGAAAATATGGTTGTATGCGTTACATTGTAAGTAGTGGTGTTCAAGTGCTTCGTGCGGTATTCGTGAACTTGTCTTTATCTCTATCACATGGTTACGTTTTAATGCGTCTGCATGACCCACCAGTTTAACGTTGCCAATATTGTATTCTCCCTCGATTTCCATTTTGTAACCTCTCCGTGATAACGGTTCAGCTAACGCTTTATGTATTAAGTCTCCCATGCTTAACACTACTATTTTAGGTTCAAGTAATGCTCGTGGTATTTTGCGTTGAAAGAAGGATTTGAGTAGGCACTGTGTAGCTTCTGTTACGTGTATTGTCTCGTTGTTTAACGGTATGTATATTCGTTTGTAATACACTTCAGCAAACATTTCGTATATGTCCTTTTCCGTTACGTATTGCTTGTTTTCCATGTTTTCACCCTTTTTCTGGTATCGTTGTTTGTCCGCCACCTTCTTTTATGTAATCATCCAGATTTAAGTATCCACCAGCTAGTTTATCGCAGAATTCTTGGTCAACTTTCATGAAGGTTGACATTACTGCGTATAGGTTGTCTGCATGGCGTTTTATTCTTCCGCTTAGTTTGCTTACGTCGCATGGTTTCACGTTTTTTTGCAATATTGAGATTATTCCACGTATTACTCCGTCTGGTAACACTTTTCCAGTAACGTAATCCATTATGCTTATTTTTGTAAAACATGCATCAACAACCGCAAGTCTGTCGCATAATGGTCTAACATCTTGTGTCAGCCGTGAAGTGTATATCGTGTTGAAGAATGCTCTGCTGTTGTATTGTGTCATACCGTATAGTTTCTCGAAGTCTCCTAGGTTGCCGAAGAACATTATCGGTATTAGTCTTACAACGTCTGGTGTTCTTACTCCCATAGCACTTACTCCTCTTTCCCATTTGCCTTGTTCCATACCTGTTAGTATGCTGTCGAATGTGTAACGTCTGTCTGGATTGTCAAGTGTCCACTTGTCGAATTCGTCGAATATTATTCCGTTGCGTAGGAAAACTTCTCCGAGTATTCCGCTTCTAGCATCCAATACTAGCCTTGCAAGTGTTGGTGGTTCAGCTAGGTAACGCCAATTGAACAGTGTTTCGCTTCTTAAGCCAAACGTTGTTTTACCACTTTCTGGTAACGTAAACTGGCATACGTGAAGTGGTTTTCCATCGAAACCCTTGAACCATGTTAGTAACCTCGGTATAAACAGCCGTTTCACTTCTTGTGTCGGTTTGTAACCTAAACCTATAAGCAGTAGTTCAAGTGGGCTGAACGTTGATTTTTCAAGCAGTTCTTTCGCTATTGGTTCGCTTATTGAACCTCGTAACGGAACAACAACGTCTGCTATTAGCACTACTAAGCTTCGGTCTGCACGCTTGTGGAACTTAACGTATAAGTAATCGTTTAGGTTTGCAACTCTTTCTTCTGTCGTGTTGCCTAAACTGTTTAAAAGCTGGTTTGGTATTACGATTTCAAGACTGCTTGGTGTAAGCACTGATATTACCATGTTCACGTAGTCTATTCGTAGCCCAGTTGGTCTGAATAGGCAAGCCATTTCGTTTTGGAACATCAAATCCATGTATGCTATCTGCTTGTTGTTTCCGTAAAGCCACTGTTTACGTATAGTGTTACGTGCTTCTTCGCTTCTTAACGATTCTGGAAACGCTATAAAGACTTCTAACGGCACGCTTTCATCACGTGGCATGTTAATGTCAAGCAAATATTTTTCCACTACGTCGCCTTGAACGTTCAAGTCAGCCATTACAACCACCAGTTAATCAGTGTTACGCACGTTTAGGCACTTCTGGCTGTGTATATGTGGGTGTTGTTTCAAGTTCTTTTATTAGTTTTTCAAGTTCTGCTATTAACTGTTTTGTTAACAGTATGTTTATACGCATGGTTAGTTGACTCCACAGTGGTCTGCCATCTTGTCCACGCATTACTTTGCCTTCGTTGTTTCTTGTTGCTTTTCTCATTGACATTAAGAATGCGTTACCCTTCTGATACCATGTTACCGTTATCATTTGTAGTTTTGTCGTTTGCAACACTATCGTGTTTCCCTTGCGGTGAACGTTAGGAACAAATGCTTTCTGCTGTGAGTTAGACGTTGATGTTCCGCATATTGGACAGTTATCGTTTGGATAATACACTTGCTTGTTGTCTATAACGTGTATATGCATGGCACTACTCAACAGTTTATCCCTCCTTTTGCTTTAATATTTTTATTATTTCGGACAGTTTGTCGGATAGGTAGAAGTTTCGGTTCAGCTTGTTTTCGTATTCCGTTATTTTGTTTTCCATCAGTGTTGCTCTGTGTTTTTGATATTCAAGTTCACTGTTGCTTAAGTCTTTTCTGTCTTTGATATACACTAGCTGTTTCTCATATTCTTTTTCTAGCTCTTTTTTGCTGTTGTCTATGCATTCTGATTCCTTGTTGTAAACGTTTAGTAGATATTCGCTTATTGCTTGTAGTAAATCTTCCGCATGTGTTCTGCTGATTGTTGCTGATAACGCTTTATGTTCAATTACTATTGTTAAGTGTAGGTAATCTGCTGTTTCTTCAACGTATATGTCTCCGATACGCTTCACATCTTTCATGTTATACACTCTCCTTTCTTGCTGTTATTATTATTGTGCCTTCTTGAACCCACTGTCGTAACAGTTCTCTCAGAAGCTCTGAAATGTTTGTGTATCCAGTGTATGGCAGTTTTGTCATTACCTGCACGTATAGAGATTTTGGTATTGCGAATGTTATTCTTTTGCTTCTTTTTTCGTAGGGTTCTTTTTCCATTTAAATCACCTCGTTTTTGGCGTTGTTAATAAGTGATGAAGAAGTATTTAAAGGTTTCGGTTAGTTTTTATACATTGATGAACATTTTTGTTCACTAGGAAACATTTTTGCTCGTGAATCCACATTATATATAAATATATTGAAATCTACGCTTGAAGATATGCGTAACGTAAATTAAGGTCTCCCATGCAAGTTCATGTTTTGTTGCGGAATTAATGTGATATCAGCACGTTTGGTTTCGTAACGAAGGAATCATACCTAGTAGTATATTATTATTTGTGCGTTTAGCACATTTTAGTTATAAAGGAGTTAAATTATGCTTGTTTACGTAATGAAGGAAACATACCTAGTAATATATTATTATTTATGTGTTTAGAATATTTTAGTTATAAAGAAATTAAATTATATTTGTTTACGTAACGTTTTAAATATACTTGTAAATATTAAATTATAAGTTTAACTTTTAGTTCTATTTTTTATTTATTTTTTTATTATCTTATTCGTATATATTTTAATACTTATCTTCTATTCTTATTCTTCTTAATTTATTATTAATAAATTAAGAAAGGAGTAGAGAGGATAGATAGAGTAGGTTGAGAACCGAAAGTTGAACTCTGAATGTAAATGTAAACCCTCAGTTAAACTTATGCGACACCTACGGTTTCACACTTCCCTTCCAACGTTACGCACGGGGGGACAACCACAGAAGGGAAACGCTTTCCCTAATCATCCATAATCTGGACTGCGGTTTTCCCCCCATTCCCCCCTTTCCGCTCTACCCTTCTCTAATATAGGAGAATCATCATCTTAAACGGCAAAGATAAAAAGCGTAACGTAAAAATAACTTTTACAAATCGAATTTAAATCCACCGTAACGTTCTCTAAACACTAATCCTTCTGGTGGTTTTCCGTAACGTTGAACATACCATTTTATGAAATCGTTTTTATCTCTTTCTGTCCAAGGTTCTCTACCGTAACGTTGTTTTTTGTATCCATACATTGTTCTTCTTGTTGGTATGCATCCAATTCCGAAGTAACGTGCGTATTTGTGGTTTTCGGGCATACCCATTGTTCTTACTAATTGTCTGCGCATCCAGAATGGTATTGAGTAAGCGTAACGTAAAGCTGTGAAGAACCATTCTCTGCCGAAATCGTCTTTACCAGTGCTTACTGGAGTTTCCTCTGTTAAATCTTCTGTTGTGCCTATATGTTCTCTCTGTGGAACTACCGCATGGCTTGGCTTACCACTTTGAACTTTCTTAGTTGACTCTTTCTGTTTAAGCACTGTTTTCACGGTTGCTTTCTGTTTTACTTTTTCTTTTTGCATTGAATAAACTGCATATACAACAGCGTTTCTGTGTCTTAGAACAATCATTGTTAATGGTGTTACACGCATACCTATCATGTTGTATGTTTGAGGATACTCCATCATAACGTATTGATACATTTGTCCCATCATGCGTTGTAAATGTTCTAATCCTTCGATACGTTCCATATACCACTGTTTTTTAATGCATTGTTCAATTATTTTGCCTAAAACTTGTAATACTTGTGTTGGGTAATGCTGGTAAAGCCATGATTCAAGCATGGCGAATATTGTCTGTTCAAGCATGGCTATACTGTTACGGTGTAAACGGTAAAGCCTCATTTCTTCCTCTATTTTCTGTCTTTTCAGTCTCGTCTGCCTTTCAAGTTCAACTACTTGTGCTTGGTATGCTGGTAATACTCGTTTACGTTCTATAACTTCTTCTTCAAGTGTTTTAACATATGCTCGTGAAAGTGTTTGGATACGTTCAGTCGTTAGTGTTGGCAGTGCGAGTTTTGATGTTTCAATTGCTTTATGTATAGCCATTAAACGTTGAACGTTAAGCAGTGGTAATGTTTGCTGTTTTATTATCCATGCTTGTTCAGCATATGCTTCTGCACGTTCTTCAAGTAACGCTTCGGATTGTCTTGACAGTGTAACTGTTACTGTTTGCAACGTTTCAACGTGGCTGTCTATGCTTGTTAAGAGTTTACGTGTCATTTTCAACCACTTCAATGTGTCCCTATGGTTTCATCGAGCAGTCTGTTGTAATACTCGATTATTTCTGGTTTTTTTCCAGAAAGGAAGATTTGGTGCAGTGCTTTTGCTAGGATTCCGTATGCTATTGGTTTTTTGTATGGGTTGGGTAGGATTTTAACCGCTTCTCCGCATCCGCTGTATATTGCTTGTCTAAGCGTTAGGAAAAAGTAGCTTCGCCACGCTTTAGGCGTTTGCGGAAAATTTACAACGTTGTTTCCGCCAGTAAGCGTTAAACGTGCTTCTTTAGCTTTTTGAAGTGCAATTTCAATCAGGTTAAGCGTTGACAAAACAGTCACCTTTTCTCAGCAATTATAGAAAATCCGAAAAACTTATATATAACCTTTTCTCAAAGTTAAAGTGGCACACGGTAAGTCCTTAATGGATACTGCCGTGTGACTAAAAGTGGGGTGATGGAATGCCTACTCAGTGGCAATATGTCGGAACGGTTTTGTTACCGACTGATCTTCCAGACGGGGTTCTCAACGAATGGAAAGACACTTTGAAGGCTGAACAGGCACGTATCTACAATAACATTCAAACTAAGATTCCAAATTCTGGTGCGTTTTCTGACCGTATCGCAGACGCTTCAAGCGACGTATACGAACAGTTCCTACAAGCTGTTGGCGGTAGATGGAATAAAGACATGATAACTACGAAGCAACGTGTCAAACTTGCAAGACAATATAACGCATGGAAGGCTGGCATAGACGCTTGCTTTGGCACTGGTGGATACTTCGGAAGCAGAGTTGACTCTAAAGCTGACAAGTTTAAACTTGCACGTTACGTGATAGGTGCAGTTGGTTTCCGTGCCGACCCATCTGGTTCATACGGTGTATGGAATCCAGTGGTGTTCGGTGCGTTACTCCTAAGAGGAGACACTAGACCGTTACGTTACCAAGACTCAAACGACAGTTTCACTGGAACACTGCACGCAGTGCTTAAGACTCCACACGGTAACCTTGTAACGCCTTCCATAATTGCAGAGGCTGTTCAAGCGTGTGTCATGGCTAAATTCGCCGACGAAGGCGGATTAACCACTATAAGGGATACTATACTGTCTAACGCTAACACTGCATTAGACGACATCCTAAACGTTGCGTTGGATACTACTCACAAACAGACTGGATACGATGTAACGTATGTTCTATCATGGGATTCTGTTTCAGGAAACGTTAAGGTAACCGTTACCGACACGCATCCAAGTTAAAGGGTTTAATTAAACCCATACAAAGCGTTTCAGTTGCCCAGTCACCCCGACACGTAACGTGTGGGATGAAGTCTAATGTTTACACTTCAAATTTTCCATATTTTTTTGTGAGGTATAGTTATGAGTGGTAACAAGTTACCAGAGGAGTATTACACTGCGTTAAACGGTTTGAAAAGTTTTAGGAGTAAGATTTTTGATAATCTTGTGGCTGGTAGGATTAAGGCTGTTTTAGACGCTAACCATGAGACAATGCTGAAGTATAAGAATATTATTGAAGGTTTCACTGTTACGCCTTACATGTTCGACGTTATACGTAGAAAAGCGTTAGCGTTACGTTTCGGAACAACGGATATTGGCACTGGAAAAATAAGCGTGTTAAAAAATAAATATGTAGCTGGTAAAGCACAGTATCCAATACAAGACAACCCAGCAGTTCCATACCGTAACCTACCGCAGGTTGACTATTTCGTTTATACGCCTTCAACTAACATTGACTTGGTTGAAAAGTCAAGCGAGCATTTATGGGGTAACCTTTTCGTTATACAATGCAACAAGAACCAGTTTAGAGAAGTTCCAGACGTGGAAAACGTTACGTATGACTTTTACACTTTAAGACCAGTAGGGCGTGGAAGGTTTAAAGCCGACCTGACTAACCCTACGTTTGGCTTTGACTCTTGGCAAACTGTTACTGGCGAAATGGTTATACTTGAGAGGAGTCTAACTCCAAGCGGGAGCAATTTAACTTTAGACTATTTCATCTTCGTGTTTGTTGACGCTAACGTTTTAACGTCAACTGGAGAAACTAACATTGTTCCCATTATTATTGTTGTTCCACATTCAACGGCTGGTAACGATGAGGTAACGTTGGTTTGTGCTGGTCAACGTTTGAAAAGTAGCGATGAAGGGATACATTGCGGTTGGGTTGCTGAGGGACAGTTGGTTGGTTTCACTAAGACTCATGGTGGGCATAACCCAGTGGAGTTTTCTGAGACGTGGAGTGCTAGGAGTATGTTTAACCTTTGGGTTAACGACCCTAGTATGGGTCACACTGACCCGTCAGTAGGAACATACACTAAGAAGGCGACGGAGTTAACGACTGTTCATGCGTATCCAAATAGCGGTTACGCTGTTAAGGCTTGGGACTTGAACGGTTACGATTTTCCGCCAAGCGACACTTTCACCGTGTATCATTTAAGAGACATTAGTTTAGGCTGTTTGTTTGCTAAAGGTGGGTTCGTAACTATTAGACCGCATACGTTTGGAGACATTACTGAATTATATGTTTGGAACGTATCTAATAACTGGGATGCTGTTAACGACGAGTATAGTGATGGAGACGCAACATACGTTTTTGCTGGTGCTAGGAACGGAAGATTCAAAGACCTTTACCATATGACTGATATATCGTTGCCGAGTGGTGCGGTAATTGATAGTTTAACTCTTGCTATGCGTGTAAGGATGACTGCGAACTATTCGTATTCATCATCTAGAACTGCTAGGCTTATACTTAAAACTTACAGAGTTATATATTCTGCACCATTATTTTATTGTGGTAACGATTGGCAACTTGTAACGTGGAAACTTACAAATAACCCATACACTAATCAGCCTTGGACTCAAAGTGAAATTAACTCGTTACAAGTTGGTGTTGAACTTGAAGGTTACTATGAACCGCTTAAACCTTTAATTAGTTATGCGTTATGCACTCAAATTTATGGTGATGTTGAATGGCACAGTTAAAGGGTGGTGAACGTTATGGCTGAAGCTGGTTTGCTTGGCGGTTTCACAACTGGTATAGGTTTAGGTGCAAGCTATAATACGATAATGAGTCTTGTCAGGCTTGGGTTTGACTGGGCTAAATGGAAGGCAACTGGGAGACAGTTAGGTTACCCGAAGATTGCAAGCGTATTGCAAACTTTGATTAGTGCTGAAAAAGATGAGGTTCACGGTTTAAGCAGTAAAGGTGTTGTTGACACGATTTTCGAGTTTATTGATTCTACGATGGATTTTGCGTTGTGGACAAGTGAAGCGTTAGCAAGTCAACTGTTTATTCAGATGATTCAGCAGAGTGTAGCATATGCTATAACTAATAGTGTAGCTGGAAGTGTTGGAACTATAAGTAACGTTTACAGTGGCAGTTCTGGTTTGCCAACGATTCATAGTAACGTTGTTGGACAGAATTTCGACTTGGCTGATACTGACGTTAAGAGTTTCTTGTTGGCTAGTATGGGTTTGAACATTCCAAGCGTAGCTTTTGAAGTTACTCGTGGTGCAAACCAACGTTTAGAGGATATTCTTACACGTATCGTTACACAAGCTGACAGTCTGGTTGACTCTTGGAACGATTACGTAACAAACTTTTACACTCACTACCATACTATGGCACGCAACCGTTTCCAAGATGCTCTTGAAATGTATGAGAGTCTGCTTACACGTGCGTATAGTCTGCTTGAACAAGTTGCAAACGACCATCTTTCACGTATAAATGAACAGTTGGACACGTTGGAAGGTGCAAGAAGCTGGTATGAATCTGGATTTATAAGCGTTGACGATTTGAAGGATATTGCGATACGTGTAAACCTTGAACGGCAGGCAAGCGAAAACAGCTTCGACGAATACGTAACTGAAATTTTGAATAGTGTTGAAACTGCCAAGTCAGACTGGGACAGCAAGATTAACCAAGCGTTAGACGACTTGAAAACGTGTATAAGTAAGTATGCTTCGTTTGTAAGCAGTGTTTTGGGAACGTTGTTTAACGATGTTTTATCTTTTGTTAATGCAGTGTGCAGTGAGGCTAACACTGTTATTGAGAATGTTTGTGCTTACCGTAACGTTACTAAACCAGTTGATGTAGAGGTGAGTGATAGGCTTGGTTCATAGTTGCGAGGTGATAATATGGAAAAAGATAAAGTGATGAACATGATTGACCCGCCAAACGGAACTAAAGACCAGATAGTCAATGCTTGCATATACGCTGGACTATCGTTCTTCACTGCTTTGGCTGGCATGAGCATAACGCAGATTACAACGAATCCGCAGACTGCTTTGGTTGCAAGCGGTATATCTGCTGGGTTAGCGTTCTTTACAAGTTTGGCGGTTCAACGTGGTTTAGTTAAGAGAGAACAATGATGGTGGTGGTGTAACTTTGCCTACACGGAGACTTCCAAGAGTTTCTAGGAGTATGCATACGCATGACACTGCCGACATTGTTCCGTTTGTTATTAGCCCAGAGGATGTTCCTTGGGATAAGATTCCAGCAAGCGGAATAACAATTGGTAACGACGTTAAAATCTATCGTGATGCTAATGCTGACTGCCGTATTCAAACTCAAGTTGATAAGGGAGTTATAGTTGAACAGTATTTGTGGAGTAAAGCGTTAGCTGTTGATGGGGTTTTAGCTTCAACGTTAGGAGAAATTGACCTTGCACAAGACATTAAACTGTATCGAAGCACTGACCCTTACGTTCACCTTGTCTTGCAGACTCCAGTTGACACTGGTGTAACTGTTGAACAGAACCTTAACGTTGGGAAAAGCCTTGCGGTAACTCAGAACCTTGGAGTTGTAGGGTATGGCGATTTGGGAAGTCTCCGTATTGGTGGAACAGAGGTTATAACAAGCGGAAGGACATTGCAAAATGTTTCGTTACTTAGGAGTTTAGTGTCTGACTTTTGGAGTTCACCTTTCTGGAGTAACATTCCAGATAAACCCAGCAGTTTTCCACCTTCAGCACACGCTTCAAGCCACGAGTATGGCGGTAGCGATTTAGTGTGTAACCTTGACTATCTAGCGATACGTGGAACAGAGGTTATAGATGGTAACGTAAACATTAAAAACGTTAAAAGCATAATTCTCGTTGACCCTTCTGGAAGCGGAAACTACATTACAATGAAAGTGATGATGACTCCAGACATGACTAACCCAAGCATTTACAATCCAGTGTTACGTATAGACCAAGCCATTGCAATGTTGAAGGACAGTATGAGTGCTGGCGGTTTCATCGGAACTCAAAGCAGAACAGTTATGCGTCTACAGTCAAGCGGTTACGTGCAGTGTGTTGAAAGCGACCTTGGAAAAATCGTTGAAGCATACCTTAACGGAACATGGACATACATTGGAATACTAGTGTATTACGATAACAGTCAACGTGTATGGTGGGTTAGCGAGTGTAGAAGTTTTGCAAGTGGGACACAGTTACGTGTAAAAAATGGAACTGGTGCTGGATACTTAGACACGATACTTCAGAATACTGGTGGTGGTGCATTCTTTGCTGGACACGGTTTTGAAAATTACACTGATATGCCACGTCTGGTGTTGACTGATAGTCTGCTTGGATTCGACACTTACGAAATAATGGGTATAGATAAGACTCCAGCTAAGTTACGCATTAACGAGTTGAAGCTGGGTGTTGGCGAAACGCATAAAATATACCGAAGTTCTGATGATGCGATACGTGTTCAAACTCCATCAGATAAAGGGTTAATAGTAGAGCAGAACTTATGGTGTAAAGCGTTAGCAGTTGACACTCAGATAGGTATTGGTGCAGATACGAACTTGTATCGTTCAGAAGCAAATGTTTTGAAAACAGATGCTATTCTTGAAGTAGGTGGTGCTGGTGGATGGACTAGAATTCAATTTACACCTTTTCCAGTTAATGCTCAAATAGTTAAGCGTAACCCAAGCGGTTACGACAGTTGGCTTTGGCTTGAAAACTATGCTGACTCTGGACGTTGTGCTACGATAGGAATGTTTAGAGGAACAGTATCTGGAACGCCTAGGTTTCTCATATTAAATGGAGACAATTATGCTACAACGCCTTTTGAATTTCTACCAAGAGAAGGCAAAATGATTATTTTTGGAGATACTAACTTATATCGTTATGCACAAGACGTGTTAAAGACGGATGATAATTTTGTTGTTGGTAACCAGTGGCTTAACCTTGACCCGTCAAGCGGAACTCCAGTGTTTAACCTTAACGTTGGCGGAGTTAACAAGGGGTTCTTAGCGTTTGATGGAACACGTATATGTTTGGCTAGTGCTTCTGGAATACCATTGCTTCTAAATTCTGGTAACGGAGTAATCTTTCTACCTCTTAATAGTGCATTAATATTTGCTGGAGATATGTCTGAAGGTCAAAATGCTGGGTTCTTAGAGTTTCGTGATACTCTTAGACAAAGAATATGGCATTACAAGATGACTCTTGAAAGTGGAATACATAAAGTTGTTGATGCTTACTATGATGGTTCATCTTGGAGTTATAAGCGTATATTACAACCAGACATTGAACAGTTATGGGTTGCATTGAAAGTTGGTGATTACGCAAGCATAAGCACTGCTGGAGACATTGAAGCTAACAGTGTTAAAGCTAAAGGTGGCACTGGCGTGCCAGCAATTAAATGTGGCGATGCTTCAAAGAGTTACATTGACTTAACGTTTGACACTGTTCAAGCGTATCTATCTGCACATGAGAGACATTTAACGTTGAGTAGGGATAGTGGTAAAGAAGTAACGATTAACCCGTTAACGGACAGTCAAGCAAGCGAGTCTGCATTGAATATTGGTGCTAACACGTGGACTGACCTGCTTACGGTTAGCAGAACACTTGCTGTTGCAAAGAAAGCGTTAATCATTGGACATGCAGTGTTGTATAACGGTGGGTATAACGTTACGCAAGACCCATACACTTATGCTTACGAAATTGTTAATCCTTACGCTGACTGGGAACTTAGAATATTGGTGGATGGTAGTCAGCCTACTGGTGCGTTTGCAAGGACGCAAGCTATTGGATATTTCGCTGACATAACGGTTTTCGCCATTGTAAGTTTAGATTCTGGAAGTCACACTATTAAACTTCAAGGTTACCAGACGTTAGGCGGAACACAGCAAGTTTATCATAGGAGGTTAGATGTGTTATACTTATAGAAGGTGAATTAATGGGGGTGAAAAATGTGGAAAGGAAAAAACTTGTTGAGATGCGTGATAAATACCAGAAAGAGTTGGAGACGATACGACTTCAACTTCAGCAAGCGGTAAACACTGTTAACCAACTACAAGTGGCGTTACTTGATAGACAGAGCAAAATAGAAGTGCTTAACGAATTAATAAAAGAGTCTGATAAACAATAAGCATGATGAAACTGGAGGAAGTTAGAGGTGAAAAGTAAAGCGTTAAGGCAAAAGCCACGTATAACGAGTAAAGGTGTAAAGTTTAAGGTTATTGAAGGTAGTCGTAGAACTAAACTTCAAATTAAACTTATGAAGGTTAGATATGAACATAAACGTTTAAATAGTAAAGTTAAACTTTAAAAAAGGTGGTGAGAAATATTGAGTGAAAGTTACATACAATTGCCTGCTGATGGAACTGGAAAAAAGGCTAGAGCAATTTACAATTCATATTTAGATAGTTACGAAGAAGTTCAAGCGTCTAAACATATTGAAGAAGAAAACCCAGTTTACGCAGTTGCCGTTAATGCAAGCTCTGTTGCCGCCAACAAACATCACTTGAGCATTTGGAACGGTTCATCGCGCTACATTAGGATTTTGAAGGTTATAGTTGCGATGCATTCCACAGCCACAGTTTCAGGCTTTATTATGCAGTTTATTATGCAGAGGGCAAGCGCTGTCAGCGGTGGAACAGACTTAACAATAGTTAAACTTGATAACAGAGACCCAGACTTGCCAAGCGGAATTTCATCCGTAACAGGGGCGACAGTAACTTTAAAAGAAGCTCCAATAGCAATATTCACACTAAACCCAGAGGAAACTGGTTCACAATGTCACGTTCAGTTTGACCCGCCTAAGCCCATTGTTGTAGCTCCAAACGAAGGCATAACTATCCGGCAATACGCTACTGCGGGCGTAGGCTTGTTTAACGCAGTAATATTTTTCAGCGTTGAGGTGGTTAAGCCATGATACGTGTAAAGGTAATAGACCTTCCAAAAGTAGGGTTAACATCAAAAAAACTTGAGGATATCATAAACAAGTTCATTATGAAAGAAAAGCCAAGCAAAATAATACAGTTGGATTTTAACTCTGAGTTTGGTTTCTTAATAATAATCTACGAGGAGACTTAAAAATGTTCGTAACGAAAAAACACTTTTGGTTGTCTGGAGTGTGGATGATACTTGAGAGGACAGTTAACGTTTCAAATGAGAGTGTTTACCCTACAAGCGGTTTTGAAGGTGATAGCGTTACGTATAAAGCAACTGTTTTGGATAGTGCTGGTGAACCGTTACCTTCAAGTTTTATGGTGGATTTGGTTATGGATTCAATAGTGTTGGTTAACGATAAATATTTGACACCTGATGTTTATAATCCGTCGAATGGTTTGTTAACGCTACAGTTTAATGTTCCAAACGTTCCTAAAGCAAGTTATGCGATTAAACTTGTATGGTTGGAACAAACAATATAGGGGGTGATGGAAAACGACTATTAAATATCTTGCGGGTAGTTCGACTGGCGTTGCGTTCAGCGTATATGAAACTAGGACAGTGCAAGTGTCTAATGAAGCGTTAGATAAGACAAGCGGATACGTTGGAGACCCAGTGCTATACACTGCGATAGTGCAAGATAGTGTTGGTGAAGCGTTACCGTCAACTTTCGTGGTTGACTTGTTATTCGGCGATATAAAGGTTGTTGAAGGACAAGAGTTGAATTCAAATGTGTATAACCCAGAAACGAAGATTTTACAATTGAGTTTTCAAGTGCCAAACGTATCGGCGGGTAACTACACTGTGAAGTTGTCATGGTCTGAGCAAATCATCTAAACGTATAATTTAGGAAGTGGTGAAGCATGATAAAGTATATTGCTGGTGGTGAAGCATGGTAAAGTATATTGCTGGAGAATCAGATGGTAGTGCGTTTACTGTTGTTTCAGTTACTGCACCGCCTCAATTTTCTATTGCTGTTGGAATTAAGTATATTGAGGGAACAGCTATTGTTAAGCGTGAAGGTAAAGTGGTTCATTACTGCACAACTTATGTTCCATTCGAGAAAGAACGTAAAGTTTCAGTTGAGGAGAGTGGATAAGTATGAGTAAGTTTAATGCAAGCAAAGCATTACGTAGAATTAAGCCAAGAATGCAAGTTAACATTAAACGTAACGGTGAAGTTATCTGGAGTTTCAAGCGTAAACGAGATTTACTTGTATGGAGAGGACAAAGCGTTATAGCATACCTTTTAAGTCAAGGAAACGTTGGAACATCAACAAGTCAATGGAAGGTTGTGGCAAGCGAAAACAGTATAATGCCAGATATGAGTGATGACAGTGGAAATCCAGAACAAAACGAGTTTTACCCATTGATAGGCACACCAGAAAGCGTAACATATGATTTTGAACCAACAATTAAGCCAAGCGGGGCGTTCCAAACTTATGCCGTGCTAACAATAAAAGGCACAGTTATAAGCGATGGAAACAAGACGTTACGTAAAATAGGCATTATAGACTCTGTTTCGCCGCCAAACAGACATATAATAATAGAAGATATGGTTATACCTAGAGACGTAACTACAAATGATGAAATTGAAATAATTTACACGATACAGTTCGGATAAGTTTAAACGTTA
>Ga0315298_1005718_pt1 | contig 17436 bp, 10 predicted proteins | sample WHS_1_MG_FD_203077 | JGI IMG/M metagenome (GOLD analysis project Ga0315298, IMG submission 203077) | Extremophilic microbial mat communities from Washburn Hot Springs, YNP, Wyoming, USA - WHS_1_MG | ecosystem: Environmental > Aquatic > Thermal springs > Hot (42-90C) | place: USA: Wyoming...
CAGACGGCCCAGCCAATCCTCGGGGCTCTCGAAAAAGACCAGCTTGTCGGTGCGGGTGCGCCCACGCCAGCGGCCGCGTTGCTTGCCATCCACCAACACCTCCACCTCTTGGCCTAGGAGGGTGGCGTTGATCTCGGCAGCGATCTGGGTTTGTATGCGTTCAATGAACTCACGGCGGCGCTCCTTCTCCTCTGGAGGGACATCATCCTCCCAGGCGCTGGCCGCCGTGCCCGGCCTCGGCGAGTAGGCGGCCACGTGCACCACATCAAAGCGCATCTCCTGAACGAGGCGCAGGGTGTTCTGGAATTGCTCCTCCGTCTCTCCGGGGAAGCCTACGATGATATCGGTATGGATGGCCGCATAGGGGATGCGCTCGCGGATGCGGCCCACCAGGGCGCGAAAATGTTCCACAGTGTAACCCCGCGCCATACGTCGTAGGATCGTGTTATCTCCTGATTGTACGGGTAATTCCCAACACTCACAGACCTTGGGCAGCATTGCCGCCGTCTCTATGATCTCCTGAGCCATATCCTTAGGGTGCGAGGTCAGAAAGCGGATGCGCCAGAGGCCCTCCAGATCGTGGATGGCCCTGAGGACGTCGGCCAGGGTGGGATGATCTGGGAGGTCGCTGCCGTATGCGTCCACATTTTGCCCCAGGAGGGTGATCTCTCGCGCGCCTCGCTCTACTAACCGGCTCACCTCGGCTACGATCTCGGCGATAGGCCGGCTGCGCTGCCTACCTCGGCGGAGGGCGACGATGCAATAGGTGCAACGGTGGTCACAACCGTAACTGATGGGCACCAGCTCAGAGACTTGTGGCGCCTTGAGGAGCTGGCCCGATGAAGCACATTCTCCTTGCTTGGCCTCCCAGTGCTCGACGAACTGGAGCAAGCCGGCGATGTCCGAGGGCTTGAAGAAGGCATCCACATAGGGGTAACGCGCTTCCAGGGCCGGTATGTCATCCACGAAGCAACCCATGACCAGAAGGGCTCTCTCTTGCCCGCGCCGCTTGAGAGAACTCAAGGAGCTCAAGCGGCCCACGACCCTGTCTTCGGCGCTTTGGCGCACGACACAGGTGTTGAGCACGATGAGATCGGCGGCCTCGGGCCGGCTCGTGGGCTTGTAGCCCCGCTTTTCCAACTCCTCGCTCAGGCGATAGGCATCGGCGCGGTTCATCTGGCAGCCGATGTTCCATAGGTAATATTGTCTTGGCTTAAAACGACCGTTCATATAGGAAATTCGGATGGCTACGTGCCTTAAGCAACCCTGGAAGGAACAGGCTGAGGCGTACAGGAGGCACCCTTGAACGCGGGCAATACTTGACGCAGGAACTGCCCGGTATAGGACCGCTCGTTGGCCGCCACGTCCTCGGGGGTGCCCTCGGCAACGATCCAGCCTCCCTCATCACCCCCTTCGGGGCCTAAGTCAATGATCCAATCGGCGCTCTTAATGACGTCCAGGTTATGCTCGATGACCACCACAGTGTTGCCCGCATCCACTAGACGGCCCAAGACCTGTAGCAGGCGCTCCACATCGGCCATATGCAGGCCCACGGTTGGCTCATCCAGGATATAAAGCGTGCGCCCCGTGGCCCGGCGGGAGAGCTCCTTGGCCAGCTTGACGCGCTGCGCCTCGCCGCCCGAAAGGGTGGTAGCCGGTTGTCCGAGGCGGATATAGCCCAAACCCACGTCGTGCAGCGTCTCCAACTTGGATTTGATGGCCGGGATATTCTGGAAGAAAGCCAAAGCCTCGTCTACGGTCATATCCAAGACGTCGGCGATGTTTGCCCCCTTGTAGCGGATCTCCAGCGCCTCGCGGTTGTAACGTTTGCCGTGGCAGACCTCGCAGGGCACATAGACATCGGGCAGGAATTGCATCTCGATCTGGATGATCCCCGCGCCTTGGCAGGCCTCGCAGCGTCCCCCCTTCACGTTAAAGGAGAAGCGCCCGGGCTGGTAGCCCCGCATCCTGGCCTCGGGCAGAGAGGCAAAGAGCTGGCGGATGGGGCCAAAGACGTCCACGTAGGTCGCCGGGTTGGAGCGCGGCGTGCGGCCAATCGGCGATTGGTCGATATCAATCACTTTGTCTAGGTTGGCGATCCCTAGGATCTCGTCATGCTCTCCCGGGCGGGCCGTGGCCTTGTGCAACACTTGGGCTAGCTTTTTGTGGATGATCTCCATCAGTAGCGTGCTTTTGCCCGAGCCGGATACCCCTGTGATGGCTATGAAGCAGCCCAGAGGCAAGCGCACGGTGAGGTTTTTCAGGTTGTTCTCCCTTGCTCCCACCACGACGAGCGACTTGCCATTCCCTGTGCGCCTTCTTGAGGGAACGGGCACTGCGGCCTCGCCTTTCAGATAACGCCCGGTCAGGGATTGGGGGCAGGCCATGATATCCTCCAACGTGCCCTGACACACGACATAACCACCGTGCTCGCCGGCGCCGGGGCCGAGGTCAATGATGTGATCGGCGGCGCGAATGGTGGCCTCGTCGTGTTCTACAACTAAGACGGTGTTCCCCAGGTCACGCAGGCGGATCAGGGTGTCAATGAGCCGCTGGTTGTCGCGCTGGTGCAAGCCGATGGAGGGTTCGTCCAGGATGTAGAGCACTCCCATCAGTTGTGAGCCGATCTGAGTGGCCAGGCGAATGCGCTGTGCCTCGCCGCCGGAGAGGGTTGCCGCGCCGCGGTCCAGGGTCAGATAGTGCAGCCCTACATCCTCCAGGAAACGCAAGCGGGCCAATAGTTCCTTGACGATCTGTCTGGAGATGAGCTTTTCGCGTTCGGAAAAGTTCTCAAAAACCTGCTGGATGAAGGCGATCGCCTGGCTGACGGACATCTGCGTCAGCTCATAAATGGATTTGCCCCCGACGGTGACGGCCAGGCTTTCGGGGCGCAGTCGCTTGCCCTTACATTCGGGACAAGCGGTCGTGCTCATATACTCCTCAATGGCTGCGCGCATGCTCTCCGAGGTGGTCTCGCGATAGCGACGCTCCAGGTTCGGGATCACCCCCTCAAAGGTCGTCTCGTGGATGCGCGTCTTGCCGTATTGGTTGGTATAGCGCACTGCCACCGTCTCGCCGCCGCTGCCATAGAGGATGATACGCTTCTCTTCAGGCCGCAGGTCCTTCCAGGGGGTATCCATGGAGAAGCCATAATGCTCGGCGACGGCCTGGAGCAAATGCGAAAAGTAAGTATCTCCCTTTGAGGCTTTGGCCCAGGGCTCAATTGCCCCCTGGTTTAGGGAGAGCTCGGGATCGGGCACGATCCGCTCTGGATCCAGCTCTTGTTTGGTGCCCAGGCCGGTGCAGGCCGGGCAAGCTCCGTGAGGGCTATTGAAGGAAAAACTGCGTGGCTCTATCTCCGGCAGGCTGATACCACAGCGCGGGCAGGCGTACTTCTCGGAGAAGAGCTGCTCTTCGCCGCCGACCACGCTCACGATCACCACCCCGTCCCCTAACTTGAGCGCCGTCTCCACCGAATCGCTGAGGCGGCTGCGATCCGAGTCGCTCTCACCGTCAGAGCGATGGCGTACGACGAAACGATCCACCACGGCTTCGATGGTGTGCATCTTGTAGCGATCTAGGACGATATCCTCATCTACCTCATGGATCTCGCCGTCAATGCGCACGCGCACATAGCCGGCCTTGCGCAGATCCTCTATGACCCGCCTGTGCTCGCCCTTGCGATCTCGGATGATGGGTGCCAGAATCATGATACGCTTGCCCTCACCCAGCTGCAAGATGCTGTCTACAATCTGTTGCACGGTTTGTCGGCTGATCTCACGCCCGCAAATGGGGCAGTGCGGGATGCCCACACGCGCATAGAGCAGGCGCAAGTAGTCATAGATCTCAGTTACCGTGCCTACAGTAGAGCGCGGGCTGCGGCTGGTGCTCTTTTGGTCGATACTGATGGCCGGCGATAGCCCATCTATGTGGTCCACGTCGGGCTTGTCCATCTGGCCCAGAAATTGCCGCGCATAGGCCGAGAGGGATTCTACATAGCGTCGCTGTCCCTCGGCATAGATGGTATCAAAGGCCAAAGATGACTTGCCCGAGCCGGATAGGCCGGTGATCACGACCAACTTGTCACGGGGGATGTCAAGATCAATGTTCTTGAGGTTATTCTGGCGAGCGCCGCGAATGGAAATATACTCGTGCGCCATGCTAACTCCCGTCCATGAAAAACCTAACGTCTGACATGATGGCCAACTTACCATTATAGCCGAATTGCGGTGACAAGCCAAAGAAACGCATTTCATCGGGATTATCCAGTATCTTTAGCCCTTGTTTTAACGTCTTGACTGTTGACATGTGCATCGATCCATGATAGGATGAAGCACAGGATGTGTTTGTCGTTTTGTGCATATCCTGTTTGTGGGTTGTGTAGTTCGCCGCCTTTACGGTCAATCCTTCTGACAGCTTTAGGAAGAGAGGGCAGAAATGATCAGTCGTCACCAAGCTGCATCCAAGTTTCGGCTTCGGCCACACCTACACACTGTGCTCGTCTTGTTCGTACTCCTAGGCCTCTGCGCTGTGCTGCGCTCACATGTGCTCCGAGCCTCGTCTTTGCCGGTAGTTACTTTCGATCCTTTAACGCAGACTGTTCCTCTAGGGTCCTCGTTTGTCGTCAATGTGACCATTCGCGGCGTGACCGACCTCAGCGCAATTGATCTGCAGCTCGCTTTCGATCCGTCCATCCTTCAGGTTGTTGATGCTGACCCCAGCTCGCCCGGTACCGTTGAGATTCAGCCCGGTGATGTCTTATCCGGAACCGCACCGGTCATGAACCAAGTCGATAACACGGCGGGCGAGATCGTCTACGAGATATTCGGCACTTCGGATTTCTCAGGGGATGGTATCATTGCCACGATCTTTTTCACCCCCACCGCTATGGGCACTTCGCCGCTCACCTTCACGGTTTTATCGCTGCTTGATAAGACTGCCAACCCCATTATCTACCAGACGCCGCTGGACGAGGGGTCATATACTGTGACAGCAGCACCCACTGCCATACCGACGGAGACCCCGACGGAAACCCCGGAGCCGACCGCGACCGATACGCCCGAGCCGACGATCGCTCCGCCGACGGAGACGCCCACGCCGGAGCCATCGGCCACACCGACGGGTACAGTAGAGGCGACGGCCACCCCAACGCATACTCCTGCAACGATAGAGCCCTCGCCCACGCCAACGGAGACGGGGACGCCTGGGCCATCACCCACACCCACAGTGACTAATACGCCGGCGTTCCTGTATTTGCCGCTGACCCTAAAGAACCTGGTCGTCCAGCCGCCGACGCCTACGCCAACCGAGACGCCGACCATCACCAACACGCCGACACATACGGGGACGCCGACGATCACTCCCACGGCGAGCAACACGCCAGTGGGGACCCTTACCCGCACGCCGACGGCCACGCGGACGCCGACCATCACCCGCACGCCGACGGTCACGCCCACGCCCACCTTGGCTCCTGGTGAATGTCGCGAGCTGATCATCAACGGCAGTTGCGAGACGGAGGTGACCTCCTGGAGCTTCCCGCCCACTGCTTATACCGCCGGCTACTCCACCACGAGAGCGCATGGCGGCGTGCGTTCGCTGCGCACCGGGATCGAGAGCGGCAGTCCGGTATATAGCTACTCTTCCGCCAAACAAAGCGTTTACGTCCCGGCGGAGGCCGAGCACCTGACCTTGAGCTTCTGGTACTATACCCAGGCCACAGGCTCTGATAGCGATAAAGACTATGCCCTGATCGTTGACCAGGCTGGGCGTTATTACTACCTGACCTGGCTCACCTGGCCCTATACCAATGGGAGGAACTGGGTGCATGTGGAGCTCAACGAAACCTCATACCCCACGTTGCTCCAGTTCCGCGGGCAGCGGATCACGATCCACTTTGAGACTTTTAACAATGGTTATGGTGGCATCGCGGCCATGTACACCGATGATATCAGCTTCGTAGCCTGTCGCTAGGCTGCGGCGCCGAACCTTGAGGGCCAGCGAGCATATCTCCTGGCCCTCGTTTTCTTTGCCCGATTGGGCCTTCAATGTTATAATGCGCCCGTCTTTGCCCTCATTGGCGCATATCTTGGTTTCCACGGAGGAGCATGAAAAGGCGGTTGCGCCTCATCCTCGGCCTGGTGATCAGTTTGGTCTTCCTGTACCTGGCTATGCGCGGCATCTCTTGGCGCGAGCTATGGGAACTGTTCCGCCAGGCCAACTACCTTTACCTGATCCCTGCTTTCTTCCTGCTCATCCTCATCAACTGGGTGCGCGCCTATCGCTGGCGCTTGCTTATGTATCCCCATGGCCATCTTCCCCTACTGCGGGTCTTTCATATCGTCAACATCGGTTACGCTTTCAACAACGTGTTTCCCGCCAAAGCGGGAGAAATCGTGCGCGCTTACCTGGTGGGGCGCGTGATCCCCGGCGGGATCGGCCAGGCGTTATCCACCCTGTTGATCGAGCGGCTGCTGGATGTCTTGTCGGTCGTCGTGCTTATGGTGCTGTTGATTCCCTTTGTGAGCTTGCCCGAGGCGGTGGCCAAGGGGGGGCTGGTCTTTGGCGTGGCAGCGATCGCGGGGACGATCGTGCTTTTGATCCTCTCGCGTTTTGGCGATAAGGGTGTGGAATGGGTCTGGCGCTTCGTGGGGCGCATCCCCTTGATCGGGCATCCCAAGGTCAAGACGGCCCTGCGTAATTTGCTGGAGGGTTTTGGCGTCTTGAGGGTGCGCCGACTGCTTCCCGGCATATTTCTCAGCTCGGCCTTGGTGTGGTTGGGCTATGCCACTTTCAATTACTTGCTTATGGCCGTCTTTAGGATGGCCGAGCTGTCCTTCCTGGCTGCGGCCCTGGTACTATGCGCTACGGGCTTGAGCATGGTCGTGCCTTCCACGGCGGGGGCCATGGGGGTCTTTGAGTGGGCAGCTGTGCAGGCCCTGGCCGTCTATAGCGTGGGAGAGAGTCGGGCCTTTGGCTATGCTTTTGGCCTGCACGCTTTCACCAATGTCACCCTGATCCTCTTCGGCCTGGTTGGGCTTCTCGCCGAGGGCCTGAGCTACGAGGGCCTGCGCAAAGAGGCCCTGCAGGGCGCTGGTTCCCCCTCTCCTGCGGACGTTTCGCAATCCTGAATGCCACGGAGATGCGATGAAGATCCTCACAGTGCTGACGTATTATTATCCCCATTGGACCGGCTTGACGGCTTATGCTCGGCGCATCGCCGAGGGCTTGGCTGCCAGGGGGCATCAGGTAACCGTAGTGACCTCCCGCTTTCGCCGCGATTTGCCCCTTGAAGAGGAGCATCGCGGTGTGCACATCGTGCGTTTACCCTCCGCCTTTCGCTTGAGCCGTGGGCAGGTGATGCCCAGCTTTATCCCGGTGGTCGATCGCCTGGTGCGCGAGCACGATGTGGTTCAAGTGCACACGCCGATGTTGGAAACCTGGTTGGTGGGCATACTGGCCCATCGCGCGGGCAAAAAGATGTTGATGACCCATCACGGCGATCTGGTGATGCCCTCGGGCTTGTGGGATCGTTTCGTGCAGCTGACAGTCGGCTTCATGCAAGATAGGGGGGCAGAGATCGCGGATGTGATCAGTATTCATAGCCAAGACTATGCCGATCAATCGGATTACCTTCGCCCGCATAGGCGAAAGGTTGTGGCCATCTATCCCCCGGTGGAGATCCCTCGGCCCAATCCGGAGGCAGTGGCCTCCTGGCGCAATGAGTTGGGGTTGGATAAGGCCAAGTTGGTGGGCTTTGCCGGCCGTTTTGTGGAGGAGAAGGGCTTTGACTACCTCCTTAAGGCCATCCCGTTGGTCTTGGGATGCATGCCCAACGTGAAATTCGTCTATGCTGGCGATCATCGGGTGGCCTATGAGCGCTTCTTTGAGCGTTGGCAACATTTAGTGGAGGCCAATCGGGAGCACTTGGTCATGCTGGGTTTGATCACCGACCCCCAGAAGCTGGCCAACTTTTACGCTATGTGTGACGTATTCGCCCTGCCAAGCCGCACGGATTGTTTCCCTAGCGTGCAGATCGAGGCCATGCTTTGCGGGACGCCCGTCGTGGCCACCAACATCCCCGGCGCGAGGGAAGTGGTGAGGGTTACACAGCAAGGGCTATTGGTCGAGCCGCGCAATGAGCGGGCCTTGGCCGAGGGCCTTTTACAGGTTCTGCGAGAGCGCGAAAAATACCTGGTGCCCCAGGAGCGCATTCGCGCCATCTTTGACCCAAACAAGTCCATCGCGGCCTATGAGCGCCTCTTGCAGAGTATGGTGTAGGAGGGCCTGAAGGGCCAGGAGCTGGGCGAGCCATGCGGTACTCGTCGCTGAACCGGGAGCAAGCGAACAGGCTGGATACCCTCTTGCGCAACGAGTCAGACGTGGCCTATAAGCGTCGCGTGCGCACCATGCTCTCTTACCTAGAGCTTGAACCGGGGCAGACACTCCTGGATTGTGGTTGTGGGATGGGCTTTTACCTGTTGGTCCTCTCCGAACTTTTCCCGGTGCGATTGTATGGCTTGGACTATGAGGAAAAGGCCCTGCGCTACGCCCAAGCTCACCTTGCCGGGCGGGGTATCGCCCTCCTGCGGGGGGATATCCATCACCTGAGCTTTGCTGCGGAGAGCTTTGACCGAGTGTTGATGTCCGAGGTGTTGGAACACCTCAAGGACGACGGTGCGGCGCTGCGAGAGGTCTGGCGGGTGATGAAGCCGGGGGGTATACTGGCCGTGACGGTGCCCCACCGACACTATCCCTACTGGTATGATCCGATTAATCGCTTGGCCGAGGGCCTCTGGGGGCAGCCGATACGCCGTGGGCCGTTTGCGGGCATCTGGGCTAACCACGAGCGGCTCTACGAGCCTCAAGAGGTCCGGGAGGTAGTGGAGCGTGCCGGGTTCGTGGTTGAGCGCCTAGAGGAGCTGACTCACTATTGCTTCCCCGGCACCCAAACCCTCGTCTATACGATTGGCAAGGGCCTCATCGAACACAACCTCTTGCCCGAGTTCATCAGTAAATCCACGCACCGCTTCCGCGGCGCGGAGAACAGCCGAGGCTGGTTTCAAACCCGCCCCTACCTGAACCCGATCAATTGGGTTTTGGCCCTTTTGAACTGGGTTGATTCCTTCAATCAAGAGCAACGTCTTGCCAGCAAGCATACCTTCGTGAATATCGCTATCAAGGCGCGAAAGGTCTGAGCGCATGGAACCCAAGGTAAGGCGGCGCATCCTGATCCTGCTGATCCTCTCCATCGCCTTGGCCGTCTTGGGCCAATACTACTTCGCCCACAAGCGCTCCTTTATGTGGGATGGCATCGTCCTCTATCTGTTGGCCATGGCCCTCTTCGTCTCGGTCAGCGCCGCCCTTGAACCCCAACGGCGCAAGGAAGGGCCGGGGTGGCCCAATCTGTGGCAGGAACTCTGGCAGGCCCTACGATGCAGTCGCCTCCGGCTCGTCGTCTTGCTCATGGGGTTGGCGATGATCCTCTACGTGACGAGCGCATCCGGCTCGCGTCCGGGCGATAAGCCTTTCTGGGATTTGCTCGCCCTGTGGGTTATAAGCATCGCCCTTGTCGTGGGCGCGTTCGTGGATTGGGGGGGAATTCCAGAGTGGCTACAGAGAGGTCTGGGTGCCTTGCGCCGACATGGCCCCGAGACGGTGCTGGTGCTGCTCATCGCCGTGATCACCTTCCTCTTGCGGGGCATCAACCGCGAAGGGATCCCCTTCGTCCTCTCCGGCGACGAGGCCGAGATGGGCTTGGAGGCCATCGCAGTCCTTGAAGGTCGGCGGACCAGCCCCTTTGTTACCGGCTGGCTTTCCCATCCGACCCTCTATTTCTTCCTACAGGCCGCCTTCTTGCGCCTTTTCGGCATCACCACCGCGGCGCTTCGCCTTCCCTCGGCTCTTATCTCGGCGGCAACGGTCATCTTGCTTTACTTGCTGGCACGCCGCTTTTACGGGCGCTGGATAGCGCTCCTCGCGGCCATCTCCTTCGCCTTCTATCATTACGCCATCCACTTTGGGCGCTTGGCGATCAATAATATCTGGGACCCTTTCTTCGCTCTGGGAGTGTTCTACTTTTTCATCCGAGGGATAGAGGAAAAACGCCTGGGCCACATGCTGGCCGCGGGCGTCTTTGGCGGTTTGGCGGTCTATTTCTATATGGGCGCCCGATTGATCCCCATCATCCTGTTTGTTTATGTGCTTTACTGCCTCTTCAGCAAGCCGGGCTTCCTGCGCGATCACCTGGTTTACCTGGTGATCTGCGGCCTCGTCGCCCTGGTTATCGCTTTGCCCTTGCTCTCCTTTTTCCGCACCCATCCCAACGACATGATGGCTCGCTGGAACTCTATGGGCATCTTTCCCTCAGGATGGGTGGAACAACAGCGGCAGGCGACGGGGCGAAGCACCTTGAGCATTTTTCTCGGGCAATTTCTCAAGGCGGCCTTGGCCTTTAACTTCTTTTCCGACCCTACCTTTTGGTATCATCCGGGGATCCCGCTTTTACAATTTCTGCCCTCGGTCTTTTTCGTCTTTGGCTTGACCTATGCCATCTATCAGTGGCGCAGGCGCGAGTACTTTTTGCTGTGCGTCTGGTTCCTGTTGGTCATCCTCTTCGGCGGCGCGCTCTTGGAGAACCCGCCCACCAGCCCGCGCCTGGTGTTGGCCATCCCGCCAGTGGTCATTTGTATGGTCTTGGGCATGGTCAAAGTCTCATCGTATATCCAGTTGGCCCTCGAGCAGCCGCGCTCTACGGCTCTCATCCTCTCGCTGGTCCTGGTGCTTTTGACCAGCTACCAGAGCGCGCATTTCTACTTTGCCCGGTATACCCCGGCGCACGAGTTCGCCGGGGTCAATACAGAAGTGGCCGACCGTATGGGCAAATACCTTAAGGCTTTAGGGCCGGAGTATCAGTGCTACTTTTTCGGCGCGCCGCGTATGTATTACGGCCATGCGACCATCCCCTTCATCGCCCGAGGCATCGTGGGCACGGATGTAACCGAGCCGATCACGGATAGCGTTGCCTTTGTGAACCCCGAGCGCAAGGCCGTGTTCGTCTTTCTACCCGAGCGCCTCGGCGAGCTGGACGTGGTGCGCCGGTTTTATCCCACGGGGCGTTTGCGGGAGTTTCGCAACAAGAATGGCCAGGTGCTCTTTGTCGCTTATGAGGCCGATTGATGGACGACGAGGGGGCAGAAGAAACGAAAGGGGCGAAGGCTGGTAGGCGCGGCATCTTGTCGCGAGAGGTCGCTTGCGCGCCAGGGTGGCGCGGCTACTTTTGTGGGGTGCTAGGATGAGCGTCAAAGGGGCGAAAGTTTTTCGCGGCTTTCGCAACGTGTGCGCCCTCCTATCCGGGGCGCTACAGAGGCAAGTTGGCCTCTTGACGGGCTTCTGCCTGGCGGGGGCCGTCTATGCCCAGTATCTGTTGGATCATAGGGACAGGCTTGAGGCCGGCCCCCGCCTAGCGGCCTGGCTCTATGCGTTGGCGGCGATCCTCTTTGTGGCCTTGTATGGTCCTCAGGCACTGGAGGCAATGGAGGCGGAGCCTGCCGAGCGCAAGCGGCCTCTGCGCTGGCTGCTGATCTTGGCAGCGGCCATCCTGGGCGTGCTGGCCTTTCCCCGTTTCCATGGCAACCTCTTCCGGCCCGACGCCACCGCCCTTTGGGGGGCAGGCCTAGCGCTTTTGGGCCTCGCTGCCTGGCTCGGCGATGCCCATCCTAAAGCCGAGCAAGCACCTGGGGAGAAGAGGTTCTCCTCCTCTGGCCTTATGGTTAGCTGGCATCATCTCGCCCTGTTGGGCATCATGCTCCTGGGGGCCTTTTATCGCCTTTACAAGATCGATCTCATCCCGGCGGAGATGGGCTGCGACCTGCCCCACAACTATAACAACATCCGCCTGATCCTGCGTCACGAGTTCCTCATCTTCTTTCCTTCTTTTCCGGGGCGCGAGGCGCTCTTCTTCTATTTGGCGGCCCCCTTCTGTCGCCTGTTTGGGCTGAGCCATACCACGATCAAGATGTCCGCTTCGCTGGTCGGGGTGTTCACTTTGCCCATCCTCTACCTTTTGGGCAAGGAGCTTTTCAACCGCGAGGTCGGGCTTTGGGCGGCCTTTTTCCTGAGCATCAGCCATTGGCATATCATCCTCTGTCGGGTGGGCTATCGCGCCTCTACCGTGCCGCCGCTGGTTGCCTTGGTCTGGTATTTCCTGGTGCGCGGGCTAAAGACCCGGCGGCGCTGGTTCTACGCCCTTGCGGGCCTTTGCCTGGGGCTGGGCCTATATACCTACCCGGCTTTCATGGTCGTGCCTTTCTGGGTCGTGTTAGTGCTCCTGACGCGCTTCCTCGTGGGCCGCGGCCGCGTGCTCCTGGCCGATTGGGATAGCGTGTTCTTGCTCGTAGCGATGGCCGTCTTTGTCTATATTCCCTTGGCGCGCTATGCCTATGAACAACCCTTGAGCTATGGTTTCCGCGCAGCTACACGCATCACCAGCCTAGAGCAACCCCTGCCGAAGGATATCCTGGGCACGCTCCTGCAGACAACGAGCAGGGCCCTGTTGATGTTCAACTATTCCGGCGACGGCGTGTTCATCGCTAACGTGCCCTTCCTGCGCGAGTTGGGGTTCTTTACGGCGGTGCTTTTCGTGTTGGGGGTGGCCTATACGCTCTGGCGCTGGCGCTGGGGGTATAATCTCACCGTGCCCGCTTCGCTAGGGGTGATGCTCCTACCGACCATCCTCTCGCTGGCCTTCCCCCACGAAGTGCCCAACGCCATCCGGGCCATCGGCGCGTTGCCGGCGGCGATGCTTCTGCCGGCCATGGCCCTGACCCTGGTAAGGAGGCGGATGGCCGAGGCGCATCCTCCCCAGCTGGCGCGGGAGATGCGGGTGTTGATCACTGCCGATGGCTTGCCGCGCTTGGAGTGGCGCTGGAGGTGGCGCCGGCCCTGGAGAGAGCTCATGGTGGCCCTGTTGATCGCGGTTTTAGGGATAGAGGCTTGGGCCACTTATTCCATTTATTTTCGGGAGTACGTCCATCATCTGCCGATGGACAACTATTCCATCTCCTTGGCTTTAGCGCAGGCCATTGATGACTTTGCCGACGATGGCGAGGCCTATATCAAGACCATGCCCTACTGGTACGACGGCAACGCGGTGCGCGCACAGTTGCGCCGCACGGATCAAAGCTGGCACAATGAATTGGATGCCTTGCGGCCCGAGGCGCCACCCTTCGTCGGCCCTCCGGGCAAGTTCATGGTCATCTTGCATCCCCAGGATGTGGAGGCCTTGCGCGTGCTCCAGGAGGCCTTCCCCCGGGGCATCGCGCTCAAACACTTGGATCATCGCGGCGAGATAGCCTTTCTAACTTTTTACGGAGAGAGATAGCCGAATATGGCCGATCAACGAGCTCCTGAAACCCAAGAGGAGATCCAATCTGTCCCTGAGGTGACTTGGGAAAGTGTCGGAGAATTCCTGCGGCGCGCTTGGCGAGGGGCAGGCCGCGCAGCCTCCGATTCGCGGGTGATGTGGCCGATGATGCTGGCCATCCTCTTAGTGGCCGCTGCCTTGCGCTTCACCGGCCTGGATTGGGACCAACACCTGCACCCCGACGAGCGTTTCCTGACCATGGTGGAGAACAGCCTGCAGTGGCCCAAGTCGCTCAAGGAGTACTTTGATACCGCCGTCAACCCCCTCAACCCCTACAACCACGGCCACGGCACCTACGTCTACGGCCTGTTCCCCGTGGTCATGGCCAAGTTCATCGGGCAGGTCATCGGCAAGACGGGCTACGATGGGGTCTACCTCGCCGGGCGGGGCATGGCCGCCGTGCTGGACATGTTCTGCATCGTCCTTGTCTTCTTGACCGGCCGGCGGCTCTATGACGCCCGCGTGGGCTTGTTGGGCGCGTTGCTCTTGGCCCTCAGTGTGCTCAACATCCAGCAATCCCATTATTTCACCGTGGATACCTCCACGACGTTCTTTGTCACCCTGGCGCTTTATATGGCGGTGCGCGTGGCCCAGCGCGGCGGATGGGGAAGCATTATCCTCTTGGGCGTGGCCTTTGGCTTGGCCGTTTCCTCCAAGATCAGCGTGCTGAGCTTTCTTTTGATCATCGGCTTGGCCTACTGTCTGCGCCTCCTGGCTCAGTGGCAGGAGGAGAACGAGGGCAAGTTTGAGGCTCGCCCCTACGTGGTGGACTTTCGCGCGCGGCTGGGGCGTTTCCTGATGTCTCTCCGCTTAGAGCCGGATGGCGCCTGTCCTCCGATCAGTGCGGGGGAGCGGCTGCTTTTTCAGGCCTTGCGTGCGGCCGGCTCGGCTTTGGTCGTGCTTGTCGTCGCCTTCCTCGTCTTTCGGGTCGCGCAGCCGCAGGCTTTCCTGGGGCCGGGTTTCTTTAACTTCAAGCTCAACCCCAAGTGGCAGGAGGACATGAGCTATATCAGCAAGCTGGTGAGCGGGCAGATAGACTATCCCCCCAGCCACCAGTGGACGGCACGCGAACCGGTGTGGTACATGCTCAAGAACATGGTGCTTTGGGGCTTGGGGGTGCCCCTGGGGCTGACGGTCTGGGCCAGTTGGGCGCTCATGGCCTACGAGCTCTATAAGCAGGCGAGTTTCAAGCCACAATACTCGTCGAAACGTGTCTGGGAGCAGCGCTGGGCGCACCTTCTGCCCTGGGTCTGGATGACCTTCACCTTCTTTTATCAGAGCATCCAGTTCGTCAAGACGGTGCGCTACCTACTGCCCATCTACCCCACCATGGCCCTGATGGCCGGCTATGGCCTCATCCGCTTGTGGGATTGGGCCAAGGCGCGTGCGCAGAGGGCGTGCGAGAAGGGCAACGTGGGCTGGGAGCGGCCCCTGGCCGTAGGGTTGATCCTCGTAGTGGTCTTGGGCACGGCCTTCTGGGCCTTGGCCTTTACCAGCATCTATACCCGCCCGGTGACGCGCGTCGCTGCCTCGCGCTGGATTTATGAGCACATTCCCAAGGGCTCAAGCATCACCTTTGAGGTCTGGGATGACCCCGTGCCCTTGAATGTGGATGGGCATAATGCCTCTGCAGAATATAATCACATACGGATGGACCTCTATTGGGAGGATATCCCCGAGAAGCGCGAGCAGCTCTATGTGCAATTGGAGCAGGCCGATTACATCGCCTTGACCAGTAACCGCCTTTACGGCTCCATCCCTCGCCTGCCGATGCGCTACCCGATGACCACGCGCTACTACGAGGCCCTCTTCTCCGGCGAGCTGGGCTTTGAGCACCTCATCACCTTTACCTCCCGGCCCAGGCTTTTCGGCATTGAGATCAACGACGATAACGCCGACGAGTCTTTTACCGTTTATGATCACCCCAAGGTGATCATCTTCAAGAAGCGCGCCGACTTTTCCATGGACAAGGTGCGCGCGCTCTTTGACGGCTATGACCTGGAGCGGATCGTGCGCGTCATGCCCATCCAGGTGACCAAAGCCCCCAATAACCTGATGCTCTCCGAGGCCGAGTGGATCCTGCAACGCCGGGGAGGCACCTGGTCCAAGATCTTTGACCGCCAAAGCCTCTCCAACAAGCTGCCCACGCTGACCTGGTACCTCACCGTGTTCCTCTTGGGAGTGTTTGCCTTCCCCTTGGGCTTTGTGGCCTTTCGGCGGCTGAGGGATCGGGGTTATGTCTTGTGTAAAGCGCTGGGGCTTTTGCTTTTGAGCTACCTCCCCTGGCTAATGGCCAGCCTCAAGCTTCTGCCCTATACGCGGGGCACGATTGTCGGGGCTTTGATACTGCTTGGGATCATCTCCGCCGCCTTCGCCTGGGTGCAGCGCAGGGCCTTGGCGGAGTATCTACGCGTTCGCTGGCGGCTGCTTGCAGCCAACGAGCTGCTCTTTTTGCTCTTTTTCCTGCTCTTCTGGCTCATCCGCCGGGGCAACCCCGATCTCTGGCACCCGGTGATGGGCGGCGAGAAACCCATGGACCTGGCCTACCTCAATGCCATCATCAAGAGCACCTATTTCCCGCCCTACGATCCCTGGTTCGCCGGCGGATACATCAACTACTATTACTATGGCTGGGTCGTGGTGGCCACCTTGATCAAGCTGACGGCCATCTTGCCCTGGGTCTCCTATAACCTGGCCATTCCCACTTTTTTTGCCCTCACGGCGATGGGGGCTAGTTGTGTGGTCTTTAACCTCCTCCCTGCCGGGGATGATGAGCACAGGTGGCTGCCGCGGGCGCTTTCCTATGGCCTGGTGGGGGCGATCCTGGTGGCCGTCTTGGGCAACTTGGGCGAGGTGAAGTTGCTTTGGAACGGCCTGCGAGAACTGGGCCAGAGTGTGCGCTTCGCCAGCACCATCCCCGGGCTTGTGCCCATCGTGCAGGTTTTTGCCGGCCTGTGGGCCGTGCTGGCCAAGGGGCAGCAACTTCCCTTCCGCAGCGAGTGGTGGTATTGGAACGCCAGCCGGGTGATGACGCACGGGGAGATCAACGAGTTCCCCTTCTTCACCTTCCTCTACGCCGACCTTCACGCGCATTTGATCGCCATGCCCTTTGCCCTTCTATCTCTGGGCCTGGCGAGCGGTCTTTTAGTGACGGCCGGGATCAGCGATCAGCGGCAGGGGATCAGCCCGGCCCCTGACCCCCATCCTTTTTCTCCCGGCCTCGTGGCCGACAGGTGGAAGCGTTTCGTTGGCTGGTGGCGTAGGATAGATTGGGCACTAGGGCTTCAACTAACCCTCTTGGCTTTGGCTGTGGGCGAGCTGTGGTGCAACAACACCTGGGATTTTCCCACCTATGCGGGGGTGGCGCTGGCGGCCATCGCCATAGGCGTCTATGCCGAGCGCAAGCGGCTTGATTTCCAGACGCTGACCCGGTTCGTCTGGCGCGCTGTGTATTTCCTCGCGCTCAGCAGGCTGTTCTTCTGGCCCTATCACCGCCACTTTGGCTCCGCCTATACCAGCGTGGAGCCGTGGAAGGGCGAGCGCACCTCCTTGGATGCCTATCTGATCATCCACGGCACGATGCTTTTCATCCTCTTTACTTACCTTCTGGTGGTAGCCTTTGGCCGAGGCTCGCGGGGGGCCATCGCCCGTGCCGTGCGTGTGCTCCTTTTGCGTCGCCGTCGGGGGCGAGCTTGGTACCTCTACGGGCTTTTGGTGCGCTGCCCGAGCTTGGGTTACGACCTCGCTTGGACCGGCCTGATCTTTTTCGGCTTGTTGCTTGTGTTGTTGCTATTAGCCAAAGCCTGGATTCCCTTGTTGCCCCTGCCCTTCTTGATTCTGGCCATCGCCCTGACCTTGGAACGCGATGCGCCCCCTGAGCGCCGCCTGCAGACGCTCTTGATCGCCGTGGGCCTGGCGCTAACGCTAGGAGTGGAATATATCGTCCTCAAGGGCGATATCGGGCGCATGAATACGGTCTTCAAATTCTATCTACAAGTGTGGATCCTATGGGGCAT
>Ga0315298_1005719_pt1 | contig 17431 bp, 17 predicted proteins | sample WHS_1_MG_FD_203077 | JGI IMG/M metagenome (GOLD analysis project Ga0315298, IMG submission 203077) | Extremophilic microbial mat communities from Washburn Hot Springs, YNP, Wyoming, USA - WHS_1_MG | ecosystem: Environmental > Aquatic > Thermal springs > Hot (42-90C) | place: USA: Wyoming...
CCGCATCCCCGCGGGCCGTCAGGCGCCCGCCCCCTCCCAGCTCATGATCGCCAACGCCCAGGACGTTCCACTTCAGCTCGTTGGCGGACATCCACCTAGCACTCAGTTCAGACTGTTGCTGGGCCAGACCACCAGCCAGCGCGACAAACTGGCCGCAGCTTCCGAAGTGACCAGCCTGTTCATCATGGATTTCGCGCCGGGCGGCACCAACAATCCCCACAGCCACGCAAACGAAGAGGAAATCTACCTCGTCCTCCGCGGGAGCGGCGACATGGTCGCCGGACGAACGCCTTCCGGCGAAGATGCCCGCCATCCGATCAAGCCGGGTGACGCGTTCTTCTTTGGCCCGGGCACCCGCGTGGGCTACTACAGCCGCGACAAAGAAGGCCAGCCGCACGATCTGATCCTGGCCGTCCGCTCCCGTCTTCCGGGCGCGGTCATGGGTCGGCCCAGCGGCGCCGGCGCCCCACCGAAGCAATAGGCAGGCGGCGGCCCCTTTACGCTCGCTCTGCACGGCAGTCGCCGGATCTCTGCCTGTGTTATCAATGAAACGATGAACTTTGTCGCGGGCAAGACCGGCTGGATTGAAGTCATCTGCGGCCCGATGTTCAGCGGCAAAAGCGAGGAGCTGATCCGCCGCTTGCGGCGCGCCATGATCGCCCGGCAGCGGGTTCAGGTCTTCAAACCCGTGCTGGATAACCGGTACTCGGCCGACGAGATCGTCTCCCACGGCGAGCTGCGCATGAAATCCGAGGTCGTCGAAGACGCCGCTGAGATCCTCGCCAAACTCGACTGGCGCACCGAGGTGGTGGGCATCGACGAGGCCAACTTTCTGGGCCAGGAGCTGATCCCGGTGGTCACCCAACTGGCCGACAGCGGCAAGCAGGTCATCGTCTCCGGCCTCGACACCGATTACATGGGCCGGCCGTTTCCGCCCATTCCCGATCTGCTGTGCCTGGCGGAGTCCATCGCCAAGACTTTGGCCATCTGCATGCGCTGCGGCGCCCCGGCCAAGCACACCCAGCGTCTGGTGGATTCCGATGAGCTGATCGTAGTTGGAGCGGCGGGCATCTACGAGGCCCGTTGCCGGCGTTGCTTTGAGCCGGGCGTGCCCAAACAGGGCTACTTGGAATTCGCCCGCCCCGGCGGAGCAGCCGCCCCAGGCGGCCCTGCCAGCCGCTAAGCCGCGCCATCCGGACGTGCAGGAATCCCATCCTGTGCTTTGTCCAGCTCCCGGGCCGCCCTGCCCGGCGGCGGCACTATAATGAGGTTGGGTTGGGAACCGGGAGGACCGTGGATCGCGCGGCCTAAGGGCATCGTTTCGCTTTGACCTCCTCCGGCCGCCCGAGCGCAAACGCCGTTATGGCAAAGAAGCCCGGTAACACCCCGCGGATCAAATCTCCGGCGCCTCAAGTCCGCGGCGCTAGCGGGGTCGATGTGGACCTCATTCGCTGGATGCTGTCGCTGACGCCGTTGGAGCGGCTGCGCGCCGGTCAGCAATTCGCAAATTCGATCATGAGGCTGCGTGCCCGCAAGACCAAAGCTTGACCTCGAAGCCATCCTGCGGATCCTCAACGCTCACGGCGTCGAATTCATCGTGGTCGGCGGCGTCTGCGCTCTCCTGCACGGCGCGCCAGTAGCCACATTCGACCTCGACGTCGTCCACTCGCAATCACGCGCGAATGTAAAGCGCCTGCTGCTGGCGCTGGAGGAGATGGAGGCATACTACCGCTCACAGCCGGCTCTCAGACTCCGGCCGCGGGAGTCCCACTTGGCCGGACCCGGACACCCGTTGCTGGTCACCCGCTTCGGCCCTCTGGACGTCTTGGGGATGATCGGCGCGGGCCGCCGTTACGAGGATCTGCTGCCTCACACGAACCAGCTCGAGTTGGACCGGGGACTGACGATCCGGCTCCTGGATTTGGAGACATTGATCGAAACAAAAGAAGAAACGGCTACGGAAAAGGATCGGCCTGTACTCGCGCTGCTGCGGCGGCTCCTCGGGGACCGGCGGAAGGGATGAGTCCGCCTGCGGCGTAACTCGAGCCGCAGGGATGACGCTGCGGCCTCCGGAGCGAAGCCCGCGCAACCTCGCCGCTCGAGTCCTCAGCAGCCTCCCGCGGTTTGTTCGATACAATCTTCGTGAATGACCCTCTGGGCGCCGCAGGCCTTCGATTTCAACCCGGATCCCGCCGCGCTCGAAAACCAACTGGCGCAAGTGCCGGATCGCCCTGGCGTCTTCCTGATTGCCGTCGGCGGCGGGCTGCCCTACGCGGGAAAGACCCTCCACCTGCGGCGGCGCCTGACCAGGCTCTTGCGCACCGAGGACCGGCCAGTGCGGATGCTCAATCTCCGCCTGGTGGCCACGCGGATCGCCTATCAGCCGGCCGGTTCCTCGCTGGAAACCAGCCTGGTGTTCCATGAACTGGCCCGCTCCTGTTATCCGGCCGACTACTTGCGCCGCTGCAAGCTGCGCATGCCGCCCTATGTCAAGATCATCCTCTCGAACCCGTTCCCCCGCAGCCAGGTCACCTCGCGGTTGAGCGGAGCGCCCTCGCTTTACTACGGCCCGTTCCGCTCCCGCCCTGCGGCCGAGCAGTTCGAAGCGAGCTTCCTGGACCTGTTTCAGATCCGCCGCTGCCAGGAAGACCTGCATCCCAGCCCGGAGCATCCAGGATGCATCTACGGCGAAATGAATCTCTGCCTGCGTCCCTGCCAGCAGGCGGTCGGCCGCGAGGAGTACGCCGCCGAGGCGGAGCGCGTCGTGCGCTTTCTCGCCTCCGGCGGCAAGTCGCTGCTGGAGCCGCTGATCCACGCCCGGGACCGCGCCAGCGAGGAGCTCGACTTCGAACAAGCCGCACAGCTTCATAAGCAAGTGGAGAAGGTCGAAGCCGTGCTGCGGCTCCGGGATGATCTGGCCTGTGATTTGGAACAGCTTTGCGGGGTCGCGGTGACCGGATCCGTCGAACCAGGCTGCGTCAACCTGTGGTTCATGCTGAGGGGCTGGTGGCAGCCGCCGGTGAGGTTTGCCATCCGGCAGGAGGGCGAGCGGCCGGTCTCCATGGATGAGCGGCTGCGGCGGATGACCGCCTCCTTGGAGCCGCGCCATGGCGGCATCCAGGAGCGCCAGGAGCATGTGGCATTGCTGGCCCGCTGGTATTACTCCAGCAGCCGCGACGGACACTGGATTCCGTTCCGCACTTTGGAGGAACTGCCCTACCGCCGACTCGTCCGTGCCATTTCGAAGCTCACCACGGGCGCAGATCATTCAACGCAGCTCCCACTGTTCGACAAGGCAGCCGAATAACCAGGGCGCGTGAGCCTTTTTATGTCCGGGCGGACCAACGTCTCCGCCCCCGCTGCTCAACGTGGAGCGAGCCGCCAAGCTTCCCACACCGGCAATCCTCGTGGAGAATGCCTCCAGGCTTGCCATGCCGGATGTTCGCGTGGAGCATGCCGCCAAGCTCGCCATGCCGGCGGTCGCGCCGGCAGAGCAACACAATCCCGAACGGTACGGGAGTTCCAACGCTATCCAGCCCGCACGCCTCCGCGCTCCACCTCAACCCGCCCCCTCTTTTACTATCTCCGTGATCTCTGTGCCCTCTGTGGTTTGCTTTTTCCGTGCCCTCCGTGTCCTCTGTGGTTTGCTTTTTCCTGTGCCCTCCGTGTCGTGTCCGATGTGGGGCAGGCTTTCTAGCCTGCGGCCGGCTTTCCAGCCGGCCTTGGCCCCTTTACCCACCGCCCTCTGCTCAACCCAATGCCGAGCCGTGTAGGGGCGGACCAGCGTGTCCGCCCCCGCTGCTCAACGTGGAGCGAGCCGCCAAGCTTCCCACACCGGCAATTCTCGTGGAGAATGCCTCCAAGCTTGCCACACCGGATGTTCGCGTGGAGCATGCCGCCAAGCTCGCCATGCCGGCGGTCACGCCGGCAGAGCGACACAATCCCGACCTGTACGGGCGTATCAACGCCATCCAGCCCGCAACACTGCCCACTCCACCTCAAGCCGCCGCCGCAACGTGGAGCATGCCGCCAGGCTTGCCATGCCGGCGGTCACGCCGGCAGAGCAACACACACCCGAGCTGCACGGGAGTTCCAATTGCCATCCGCCGCCAAGACTGGCGCCGTGGCCCGCACGCCTGCGCCCTCCACCTCCAGCCGCCGAGCCGTGTAGGGGCCGCCCATCGTGTCCGCCCCCTCTCTTCCCATCTCCGTGTCCTCCGTGTCCTCCGTGGTTTGTTTTCTCCGTGCCCTCCGTGTCCTCTGTGGTTTGCCTTCTCCGTGCCCTCCCCACCCCCAGTCACAACCTTCCCCAAACCTTTTTCCCTTTCCTTTTCAACCACTTCCCAACTCCCCCTTTCTCCTTCTCTTGCTCCCCTCTTGTATGTTGAAAGTGAAAGGTGCGGCTGACGCCCTCGTGGGGGCCCGCACTGCGGACGGCGCAAGTCCCGGGCAACAGCGCCGACGCCTACAGCCACTGCCCTCACCGGATGGGGGTGAGCTCCGGTCCCTGAAGCCGGCCGCCGGGGGTGAGCAGGCGGGAGGAGGCCTCCTAACTTAAAGAAAACAAAGAGGCAACCAAAACCAGCAACCAGCCCAAGAAGGAGTCAAAAAGCAGCAAAGAGAACCCAGAAAAACCAACCACCCAGCAACCACAACCAAGAATCCCCACCAGCCCGCAGAGGTGGAGCCCACTCCACGCCCCAACTCTGCCCGCCAGTCCTCGAGCCTCCAGGCCTGCGCTTGCACCACATCCCAACTCCGCCCTCCATTTACGAAGCCCCTCTTCGTGCCCCAGCTCCCCAAACCTTCCCGCCGGCCTCGGCGCCCCTCCACCCGCGACACATCTTCGCGCCGAGCTCCACACCGAGTCTTGCCATCCGCCACTCCCCAGCCTTTCCACCTTGGACGTTGGGCGCGCTGCTTTGGTGGCTGTACGAGTAATACCCGCTTTGCGCCCGTGCTATGTTTGGCTGTATGGAAAAACGGGCTAGACTCCTTGCAGCAACGATCATGATTCTTCCGTGGCTGGCCGGTCCAGCCGCCGGCGAATCGAGCTATACCCTCCGCTCCCCCGACCAGCGCATCGAAATCAGGGTCCGGACCGGAGGCAGCAGCATTCAATACGATGTCCTTCTTAAAGGCAAGCCTCTGCTCCAAAACTGTTCGGCTTCCATCAACATCGACCAGACGCACCTCGGCCGGAATCTCAAGGTGAAGAACGCCGGCCAGCGCAGCGTCGACCAACTGCACCAGCCGCCCATCCGCCAGAAGTCCGAGCAGATCCGCGAGCACTACAACGAACTCCGACTTCAAGGCGAAGACGGCCTCACGACCGTCTTCCGCGCCTACAACGAGGGCGTGGCCTATCGCTTGGAGACCTCTTTGCCCCGCACCGAAGTAAAGGTCTACGGCGAAGAAGCCGTGTTCAACTTCGCGGCCGACCACACGGTCTACTACCCGCAGGAGGAATCCTTCTTCTCCCACAACGAGCGGTCCTACACCCCGCGCAAGCTCAGCTCGATCCCCGCCTCGGCCATCGCCTCCTTGCCCGCGGTTGTGGACGCCGGCGGCGTCAAAGTGGCCATCGCCGAATCGGACATTGAGGACTACCCCGGCCTGTGGCTGCGTGGAACCGGCGGCAGCGGCCTTGCCGCAACCTTTCCGCCCTACCCGCTCAAAGAAAGCTTGAGCAACGACCGCGATTACCGGGTCACCGAAACGGCGGACTACATCGCCGTCACCCGCGGCGCGCGGACCTATCCGTGGCGCATCCTGGCCATCGCCGAAAACGACGGCGACCTGATTACCAACCAACTGGTGTGGCTGCTGGCCAAGCCTTCCCAGATCGCCGATCCCTCCTGGATCCGCCCCGGCAAAGTGGCCTGGGATTGGTACAATGCCAACAACATTTACGGCGTGAATTTCCGCGCCGGCATCAATACGCAGACTTACAAGTACTACATCGACTTCGCCTCCAAGTACGGCATCGAGTACATCATCCTGGACGAGGGCTGGTACAGGCTGGGCAACGTGCTGGACGTCGTTCCGGAGATGAACATCGAAGAGATCGTGGCCTACGGCAAGCAGAAGAACGTGGGCGTCATCCTCTGGGTCGTCTGGAAAACCCTGGCGGACCAGCTTCAGCCTGCCTTAGATCAGTACGAGAAATGGGGGATCAAGGGGATCAAGGTCGACTTCATGCAGCGCGACGATCAAATCGTGATGAAGTTCTATCACGACCTGGCCCGCGAAGCCGCCAAGCGCAAGATGCTGGTCGATTTTCACGGGGCGCAGCGGTCCGTGCTGCTGGCCCGGACCTGGCCCAATCTCATCACCAACGAAGGCGTCAAAGGACTGGAGCACACCAAGTGGAGCCGGGACGTCGAGCCGGAGCACAACGTGACGCTGCCGTTCACCCGCATGTTGCTGGGCCCCATGGATTTCACGCCGGGCGCTATGCTGAACGCCACCAAGGAAACGTTTGCGCCGATCTTCAACCGGCCCATGGCCCTGGGCGCGCGCTGCCATCAACTGGCGATGTATGTCGTCTACGAAAGCCCGCTGCAAATGCTGGCGGACTCGCCTTCCAACTACCTGCGTGAGCCCGAAGCCATGGAATTCTTGGGTCCCGTGCCCACGGTCTGGGACGAAACCAGGGTGCTCGAGGCGAAGCTCGGGGATTACGTGGTGATCGCCAGGCGGCACGGACGCGACTGGTACATCGGGGCCATGAACGACTGGACGCCGCGCGAGCTGGAGATCGGCCTCAGCTTCTTACCAGAGGGCAACTTTCAGATGCAGGCCTACCAGGATGGCCTCAACGCGGACCGCATGGCGGGAGATTTCCAGCTCGTAAAGAGACAGGTCGACCGCAACGCCCGGCTGAAGATCCGGCTGGCGCCAGGCGGCGGCTGGGCGGCGCGGATCCGGCCTTAGCAGAAGGCCCAGGACCAAGCCTCTGGCTCAAGAGAGCTGCTCCTACCGGGATCCCGGGCTTCGCCGTACAATATTTGTTCAGCGCTGGGAGCCCCCTTTGGCGGGGCGAGCACGGCCGCAAAGACGGCCGAATATCACTGGCAAGGGTGAGAGTCGAACATGAGCAACCGATGGTGGAGGATTGGGGCGTTTCTGGCTTGTCTCCTGGTTTGGCCTTTATGTGCTCAAGAGGAACCGGATCAAGATCAATACGAGCGCATCTATGTGCCTACGCCCCAGGAGGTCGTGGATGAGATGTTGAAGTTCGCCCAAGTCGGCCCCAACGATGTCCTCTATGACTTGGGCTGCGGCGACGGGCGCATCGTGATCAGCGCCGCCCGGCTGGGCGCGCGCGGCGTCGGCATCGACATTACCCCCGAGCGCATCAAGGAGTCCAACGAGAATGCCAAGGCGGCCGGCGTCACCGAGCGGGTCAAGTTTATCAACAGCGATTTCTTCCAGGTCGACGTCAGCCCCGCCACGGTTGTCGCGCTGTATCTGCTCCCGGTCACCATGGACAAGCTGCTGCCCAAGCTCCAAAGGGAATTGAAGCCCGGCACGCGCATCGTCTCCCACAACTACCAGTTCAGCGAATGGAAGCCGGACAAAGAGATGCATCTCGACGGCCGCATCCTCTACCTCTGGACCGTTCCGCCGCGGGACTCCGGCTCGAACTCGCAGAAGAAGAACTGAGGCTGCGCCGGACCGCCCAGAGCCGCTTCTCGTTTCACGTTATGATCGGGAGGGAGATCTGTTCATGTACGATGCCGCGATCCAGTATCTTCAGGTCCGAGTCTCTGGCCGTCCCGAAGTGGCTGTCGTTTTGGGCAGCGGTTTAGGCGGTTTCGCCGATCAACTGGCCGGCCGGGTGGAAGTGCCCTACCGGGGCATCCCCGGCTGGCCTCAGTCCACGGCCGCCGGACACGAAGGCAAGCTCACGTTCGGAAAGTTGGGAGAGCGCCTGGTGGCTGTGATGAGTGGCCGGGCGCACCTGTATGAAGGCTACAGTCCGGCGCAGGTGGTGTACGGCATCCGGGTGCTGGGAAAGCTCGGCGTGCGGGGACTGGTGCTCACCAACGCCGCCGGCGGCATCAATCTCTCCTACGAGCCAGGCTCCCTTGTGCTCATCTCCGACCACATCAACCTGCAAGGGACCAATCCTTTGGTCGGTCCGAATGATGATTCGCTCGGCCCGCGCTTCCCGGACATGACGGACGCCTACTCCCAGCGCTATCGCATGATCGCCCGGGAGGTGGCGGCCGGCCTCGGCCTGCACCTAAAAGAAGGCGTCTACGCCGCCGTACTCGGCCCCAGCTACGAAACTCCGGCTGAGATTCGCTACCTGCGCGCCATCGGCGCCGACATGGTGGGCATGTCCACCGCGGCCGAATGCATCGCGGCCAACCACATGGGCATCCAGGTGCTGGGATTGAGCTGCATCACCAACCTCGCCGCCGGGCTGCGCACCGGAAAGATCTCCCACGAGGAGGTCCTCGAAACGGGCGCGCGAATCCAGGCTACGCTGACGCGTTTCTTGACCGAATTGATCCCCCGGCTGGAGGTCTGAGTGGACCCCTTGCTTCAGGCTGCTCTCGACGCCCGGCGGCACGCACACGCGCCTTTCTCCGGCTTCCGCGTCGGGGCGGCCGTGGAAACCGCCGACGGGCGCATCTTCACCGGGTGCAACATCGAAAATGCCACCTACAGCCTAACCCTGTGCGCCGAGCGCGTGGCCCTGGCCAAGGCCCTTTCCGAGGGCTGCCGCCGCTTCCGCCGCGTCGCCGTGGCCGCCGCAACGAAGGTCCTGACTCCGCCCTGCGGCTCCTGCCGCCAGATCCTGTGGGAGTTCTGCCCCGATGCCGAACTGATCCTGGTCAATCCGGATGGCGCATCCGAAACCCTGTTGGTGCGCGATCTGCTGCCGAGGCCTTTCGATGCTACGTTTCTCTAAGACCGGCCGGCTGCTTTGCTTCGCGCTCGCGGTCCTGTTGTTGCTGAGTTCCTGCTCCACGCCCCGGCAGGACGCCGACTGGATTTGGTCCGCCGGTTTCGTGCTCACCATGGACCCCTCCCGGCGCATCCTCGAGGATGGCGCCGTGGTGGTGCGCGGCGAGCGCATCATCGCAGTGGGCCGGCGCGCCGATTTGGAGCGAAGCTACCGCGCCGCGCGCCGCATTCACGTTTCGGAGGCGGTGATCGCTCCGGGGCTGATCAACGCGCACACGCACGCTGCGATGTCCCTGCTGCGCGGCCTGGCCGACGACCTCGCCCTTCAGGACTGGCTCGAGAAATACATCTTCCCGGTGGAAGCCAAGTTCGTCTCACCGGATTTCGTGCGGGCCGGAACCCGGCTGGCCTGCCTGGAGATGGCGCTCGGCGGAGTGACCACCTTCGCCGATATGTACTACTACGAAGACGCCGTCGCCGAAGCGACGCGGGAATGCGGGCTGCGCGGAGTGCTGGGGGAAACGATTCTGAACTTCCCCGCCCCGGACGCTCCCGATTTCCAGCGAGCCCTGGACTACACCGAGCGTTTCATTCGCCGCTATCGGGGCGATCCGCTGATCGTCCCAGCCGTCGCGCCCCACGCGCTGTATACCAACAGTGAAGAGTCTCTGCGCGGCTCCCGTGCGCTGGCCAACCGCTACGGCGTCCCTCTGCTGACCCACCTCGCCGAGACCCGGCAGGAATGGGACCAGGCCATGGCCCGCTTCGGCAAGTCCCCCGTAGCCGCCTTTGAGCAGCTCGGCCTGTTCGAAGGGCCAACTTTGGCCGCTCATTGCGTGTGGGTGGATGAAGTGGATCTCCGAATCCTCAGCCGCCGTGGGGTGGGAGTCGCTCACTGCCCTTCCAGCAATATGAAGCTGGCTAGCGGCGTCGCCCCGGTCACCAAGATGCTCGCCGCCGGCATTCCAGTGGGGCTGGGAACCGACGGGCCCGCCGGCAGCAACAACGACTTCAACCTGTTTGAGGAAATGGATCTGGCCGCCAAGCTCCAGAAGGTCAGCACCGGCGACCCGCGGGCGCTGCCGGCGATCCAGGCCGTGGAAATGGCCACCCTCACCGGCGCGCAGGCTTTGGGGATGGACAGCGAGATCGGATCGCTCGAGCCGGGCAAGCGCGCCGACATGATCCTCATCCGCCTGGATGCCGCTCACGCCGTGCCCCTGTTTAACCTTTATTCCCAATTGGTCTACGCGCTCAAGTCCAGCGATGTCGAGCACGTCATGGTCAACGGCCGCCTGATCGTTCACTCCGGCAGGATGCTCACCCTCAACAGCCGTTCCGTGCTGCTGGAGGCCCGGCGGTTCCAAAGCAGGATCGCGGACTCGGTTGGCAAATAGAGTAGAATCGCACAGGAGGGGAATATGCCCATTCGCGACTTATTGCTGCCCGAGTTTGACCGGGAGATGGCCGGCGCCCGCAAGACCTTGGAACGGGTCCCAGAGGAGAAGTTCGCGTGGAAGCCGCATGAGAAATCCGGAACCATGGGATGGCTGGCGGGCCATATCGCGGACATTCCGCAATGGGCCGTGCTGGCTGTCCGGCAAGACTCTTTCGACATGTCGCCCGGAGGCGCGCAGCACGAACCCTCGCCGGTTCCCGGCTCGCGCGCCGAACTGTTGGAAAAGTTCGACAACAACGTCGCCGCAGCCCGCGCCGCCATTGCTGAGGTGGAAGACCAGGCTTTGTCGCAGAACTGGTCGCTGCTGGCCAACGGGCAGCCCATTCTGACCATGCCGCGTCTGGCCGTGCTGCGCAACTTCGTATTAAACCACCTCATCCACCATCGCGCTCAGCTCGGCGTCTACCTGCGCCTCAACGATATCCCCGTGCCGGCGCTCTACGGGCCCTCGGCCGACGAGACCGGGATGTAACCCAAAGGGAATACCCAGCATACTCCGGTACCGGATAGCTCCGCGGTTACATTTTGCTCGCGCCCGCCGGAGAGCGCGAGAGATCTTTCTCCGCTTCTCCACTATCAGATGCAGTTCGCTCTTCAGTGGAGAATGCATCCTATGTCACACCCGGCAGGGCATGTTGTTGCGTGGTCCGCCGTGACCCTCTCTCTGCTCCTGGTCCCCTCAGCAGGCGCAATTCCCCTGGACCGAATTCCCCGGGCGGATTCACAGGCTGCATCGGCGACTCCTCATCGCGGGTTTCCGGAGTTTTCCGTGCTCGACGCTCTCCCGGGTCTCCGAGGCCCGGCGGCCGCGAAGGGCAATGCGGCCCGTCCCGTCCCCCTTCACGCCGCCGAAGGACCCCGCAGCGGGCGCTCGTCCAAGCCCTTTGTGGCGTCGTTGCCGGGAGCTGAGATCGCGCTCATGGAGTTAGCCGAATGCGCCGATCCCGCCTGTGATTCCGTGGGCATCGCCTTCGCCGAAGAACCGCCCCTGCGAACCCCACGAATCGAGAGCCTCGTAAAGTTCCAACCGCCCGCCGACGATAGTAGCGCTGACGGCTCAGATTCCGCGGCCCTGCGATGGCTAGAGTGGCTGGACAATCTCACCGAGGACAAAAGCGACGCTGGCTTTCCTTCCTTGGTCTTGGGCGCCTCGGGAATCCTGGGAATCTGGCTGGCCCGCATCAAACGCCCGCGGCCCTGACCTATTACGAGGAGCTCGGGCTGGAGCCCACGGCAAGCCCTGCCGAGATCCGCGCGGCTTACAAGCGTCTGGCGCGGCTTCTCCACCCAGACCAGCACACCGATGAGGAGCTTCGATTTCTGGCCGAGCGCCAGATGAAGCGCCTGAATCATATCCTTGAAACTCTGATGGACCCGGTCCAACGCCGCGCCTATGACCAGTTCTGGTCCGGCGCGGAACCGGCCGGGGGGCTCTTTGACCGCTACCCGCGGCTGCGGGATGCTGCGCTTTTGGCGGCGGGCGTGGCGCTGGCCGCAGGCCTGATCTGGCTGGCCCCCAGAGAGACTCCGGCAGCCCGGCCTCCCACACCCCAAGCCGCGATCCGCGAACCCGCGCCAGCCGCGCCCCCATCCGCGGAGGCCTTCGATCCGGCGGGGCTGACCCGCTTGTTGCGAACCGAGCTGGCGGAAATTCGGCGTGAGCTGGAAAGTGTCCGCACCCAGCGGGACGCCGCCGTGAGAGAACTGGCCGTACTGCGCCACACCGCAGAGCCCTTGCCGCCAGCCGAGCGCAGCTTGCCGCCGCCCGAACCGGCCGCTAACGCGCCCTTGCCAGCCGTCTCGGAAACTCCGGCCTTCCCGCTTCCCTCGCTGCGGGCTCCCGCTGCCATCTCCAGCCCTGCGCCCTCCCCAAGCCTGACAGGCGCATGGGTTTACGTGCCCCCGCGGACCTCCCTCAACCGCCCGGTCCCCTATACCGCCGAGTATGTTGAACTGGTCATCGTCCAACAGGAGGGCGTTCTCAGAGGCCGCTACCGCGGACGTTATTACGTCCCTGACCGCCCCATCTCGCCCGAGGTTGCCTTCTACTTCGAGGGAGCGGCCGGCGGCCAGGAAGCCGTGCTTCCCTGGAGCGGCGCCGGTGGCGCCAAAGGCGAAGTCCGGCTGAAGCTCGTCTCGGCCGACCGGTTGCAAATCGATTGGTTTGCCACCGAACTGGGGAGCAAGCTGGGGCTGGCCTCCGGGAATTCTCTTCTCACACGCCGCCGGAGCGATTGATCCTGTGCTGACGCAGGCCACGAGGACCCGCATTATGGCTTAGGCCCCCGTTCGGTAAAATGGTTAGCCCGGCTCGCTCCAGATGAGGCCGGCTTGTTGAGGGAAAGGAGGGTTTGCTCATTGCCTGAACTGCGCAAGGACCCCATCACCGGCAGGTGGGTCATCATCGCCGCCGAGAGGGCCATGCGCCCCAGCGATTTTATCCGGCAGCCTGCCGTCCCCACCGGTGGCCGTTTCTGCCCGTTTTGCCCGGGCAATGAGTCAAAAACCCCGCCTGAGGTCTTGGCTTACCGGCCGGGCGGGGGCCGTCCCAACGAGCCCGGCTGGACCCTGCGCGTCGTCCCCAACAAGTTCCCCGCTCTGCGCGTGGAAGGCGACCTCAACCGCCAGGGCGAGGGCGTCTACGACCGCATGAACGGGGTCGGAGCGCACGAGGTGGTCATCGAAACCCCGGACCACATGCTCACCTTGAGCGAGCTGAGCGAAAAACAGGTCGAAGATGTTTTCTGGGCCGTGCGCGACCGCATCGTCGATCTGCGCCGCGACAAGCGGCTGCGCTACATTATCGTCTTCAAGAATCACGGGGCCGCGGCGGGCGCCACGCTGGAACACACTCACTCCCAGCTCATTGCCCTGCCGGTGGTCCCCAAACGCGCCCAGGAGGAACTGGACGGTTCCCGCCGCTACTTTGATTACCGCGAGCGGTGCATCTTTTGTGACATCCTGCGCCAGGAAAGCGACTCCGGGGCCCGCGTCGTCCTTGAGTCCGAGCACTTTTTGGCCATCACTCCCTACGCTTCCCGCTTTCCCTTTGAAACCTGGATCCTTCCCAAGCGCCATGCCTCGCATTTCGAGGCCAGCGAGATTCCCGAAATGCAGAATCTGGGCTGGATCCAGCGGGCCATCTTGAGGAAGATTGATAAGGTGCTGGAGCGGCCGGCGTACAACCTCATGATCCACAGCTCTCCGGTCCAGGAGGGCGCCATGGCGCACTATCACTGGCACATCGAGATCATTCCGAAGCTCACCAACGCCGCCGGTTTTGAGTGGGGCACCGGCTTCTACATCAACCCCACGCCGCCAGAAGAAGCCGCCCGGTTCCTGCGGGACGTGGGGCTGGTCTGAACGGCGTCAATCTTCGTCCGCCTTTTGCCGCAGCCGCGCCAGCCAGGTCTTGACCGCCAGAGCCGCCAACACCAGCCAGACCACATTCCTCGGCATGGGTTCCAGCGTGAAGAAGGCCAGCAAACCCAATCCCCCGTAGCAGCCCATCGCAGTCCAAAAGCCCGGCCTCATCGCAGCCAATATTCTCCCACGAACCCTCTTGCCACCGGTTGCGGCGTCTTTGGTAACCTGCCTGTTTAGGCTATAGCGGGGGATAACGACCATGAACCGAAGGCAGTTTCTCGGCGCAACCGCTGCCGCCGTTCTAACTCAGAGCGCGGCGCGCGCGCAGCGGCCCGCCGTACGCTACGGCGTGGACCTGTATAGTATCCGCTCCCAAGGCTGGGATGCTTTCCAGCAACTGGACTACTGCGCGAAGCTGGGCGCCCGGGTGGTGCACTTCTCCGAGATCCGCTTCATTGGGAGTCTCGAAGAAGCCCACCTGAGGAAGGTCCGCGCCCATGCCGAAAAGCTGGGCATTGAAATCGAACTGGGGATGCGCTCGATCTGCCCCACCTCGTCGGCCTTCGACAAGAGCCAGGGAACGGCGGAGGAACAGCTCACCCGGATGGTGGAGGCGGCCCGCATCGTCGGCTCGCCCATTGTCCGCGCGTTCCTAGGAACCTCCGCGGACCGCACCGGCCCGGTCCCGCTCGAGCAGCACATCGAGAACACCGCCCGCGTGTTGCGCAACTGCCGGAGCCGGATCGTCGACGCCGGGCTCAAAGTGGCGGTGGAGAATCACGCCGGCGATCTTCAGGCTTGGGAGCTCAAGAACCTGATCGAGGCCGCGGGCAAGGACTACGTCGGCGCTTGCCTGGACTCCGGCAATCCTTTGTGGACCCTGGAGGACCCGCACCTGAGCCTGGAAACTTTGGCCCCATACGTTGTGACCTCACACCTGAGAGACAGCTACGTCTGGCGGACGCCCGAGGGCGTGGCCGTGCGCTGGGTGCGATTCGGGGAGGGCAACGTCGGCATCCGCGAGTGGGTTCGCAAGTTCATCGAACTCTGCCCCGGCAAGACCCTGAGCCACGAAGTCATCGTCGCCCAGGGACGACCCTACCGCATTTTCGATCCCAAGTTCTGGGCGCCCTACCAAAACGTCCGGGCACACGAGTTCGTGCGTTTTCTGGCCCTGGCGGAGGCTGGAAAGCCTCTGCCGGACCTGCCGAAACTGCCCCGGGAGGCGGCGCTCCAAAAGGAACGCGAGGATTTGGAGGTCAGCATCGAGAACTTCCGCGCCCTGCTCAAAGAGCTCGGCTAAATCCTGGACGCCGTTTCCAGCCCGCTATAATGAGTTTTGGTCCCGGGAGGTGAATTTGGTGCGTGTGTCGGCATTGTTGGCCTTAGGTGCGCTGTGCGGAGCGACCGTGTTCGCTCAGAACCAGCCCCTGCCGCCGGAGTTGCAGCGCCGCGCCTATGTCCGCCGCGTTTCTGCCGGAGTTACCTTTACGGTTCCGGTCCTCACGCAGTTCGTAACCGGGTTTGATTACTTCGCCCGGGAGACGCCCCCGCTAGAGGCCAGCGTCGAGTCCAACACCCGCCGTTCCTACGCGGGGGGCGGTCTCACACTCCAGTTCGCTGTAACCGAACGGACCGCGATTAACCTTAGCGCTCTGCTCCGGAAGGCCGAATTCACCACGCAACGCACCGAGATCGCCGGCGTCGACAACCCGAATACCCTGATCGACGACCGCGTGCGCACCGACATCCGGGAGTCGGTGCGGCTCCGCTACCTTGACTTTCCCATCCTCGTACGCTACTACACCCGAGGTCACCATCAGCGCGGAGACCGCTGGTTCTTGCAGGCCGGGCCCAATTTCCGCAGCGTCCGGCGGCTTCGCGACAATATCAAGACGACGGCCCAGGACGGCGCCGTCACCGAAGCTAACACGCCCCTGCCTCCCTACACCCGCCGCGTCACCGGAATTACGGCGGGATTTGGAGCGCAACTGATCGACCCTGTGGGCGTCCGCGTCATCCCAGAGGTGCGCTACACGCGCTGGCTGGACCCGCAGTTCAAACTCTTTGGGGTTCAGTCGCGGCGGGATCACATCGAGGTGATGATCTCGTTTACTTTCTAGCCTTCCAGCGCGCCGGCCGCCGGGCTCGGCCGGTCCGCACGGGCCGTTTGCACGCGTAAAATTGCGCAATCAAGGAACCCTGGGAAGCACTTATGGTATAGTCTGAAGGCTTAGGAGGAGCGCCATGGCCGTTCACGAGTTGTCGCGGCGCAGCCTGCTGCGCAGCGCCGGCGCTTTCGCTGTGCCGCTGATTGGAACCGCGCGCGCCGCAGAACCTTACCAGCAAACTAGGGTCCCGCAGCTGAAGGGTTCCGCCAAGAGCGTGGTGATCCCGACCCATGAGTTTCAGGGCAACCTGGATGAAAGGCTGGATTTCCCAGCCGACTGGGATGTCCAGGTCATGCACATGAAAGGCTACGGCGCGCCGGTTCTGAGCCCTCAGCAGATCGCCGCCGCGATCGCCAAACCGATCGGAACCCGGCCGCTCCGCGAGATTGCCGCCGGCAAGAACACCGTAGTCATCACCTTCGACGACCTTACGCGCGCCACCCCTACTTACGAGATGGTCCCTCATGTGCTGGCGGAGCTGAAAGCGGCCGGCATCAAGGACGAGAACATCCTTTTCCTGGGATCCTTCGCCACGCACCGCCCCATGACCGCCTTCGAGGTGCAGAAGAAGATCGGCAAGGAAGCGGCGACGCGCTACGCCTGGCTCAACCACCACTGTTTTTACGGCTGCAAGGAGATCGGCACAACATCGTTTAAGAACAAGATTCTGATCAATCAGACCTTCCTGGGGGCCGATGTCAAAGTCACCTTGAGCGGCATCAAGGTTCACTACGACGCGGGCTACGGCGGCGGGGCCAAGGCGGTGCTGCCGGGCGTGGCGCACATCGACAGCGTCGAGTACAACCACAATGTCCTGCTGCGCCAGACCAAGACCGCCGGCCCGGTGCGCGTCTTCAAGAACGAGATGCGCCTGGACATGATCGAAGCCGCGCGCATGGCTCAGGTGGACTTCAGCGTGCAGCTTATGTACGACCAGAAGCTGAGGCCGATTCAGGTCTTCTCAGGCGACATCGTAGAGGCGCACCACGCTGCCGCGCGCGTGGCCTCCAAGACGTACTGCACCCCCACGCTGAAGGGAGCCGACATCGTAGTCTCCAACGCCTACCCGCAGAACGCGCAAGCGTTTCACGCTCAGCGCTGGATCAACCAGGCGGTCCGCGACGGCGGAACCGGGGTTCTGATCATCCAGCACCCGTTGACGCTCGACCCCGTCCATTTCCTCAACAACCGTACGGCCAGCCGCAGCGGGGCCAGCTATTACCAGAATGTCGCGCGCCGCGTGGCCTCTCCCCTGCCCCGCAACACGGGCCTCATTGTGTACAGCCAGTACATGGACCGCACCCTGATGAACAACTATCCGGGGGGCACGCACTTCGCCACCAAGTGGGAAGACGTGATCCGCATCCTGAAACAGCGTCATCCCGGCTCCAGCGTGCAGGTGGCGGTGTACCCGTACGGCGGCATGCAGCATCAGGAAATCGAGCTCGACGGCTAGAGCCGATCTCAAGCCGGCGCGTTCAGCGGCGCCAGGATCCGGGGCGGCGCGCCCGGG
>Ga0315298_1005722_pt1 | contig 17422 bp, 3 predicted proteins | sample WHS_1_MG_FD_203077 | JGI IMG/M metagenome (GOLD analysis project Ga0315298, IMG submission 203077) | Extremophilic microbial mat communities from Washburn Hot Springs, YNP, Wyoming, USA - WHS_1_MG | ecosystem: Environmental > Aquatic > Thermal springs > Hot (42-90C) | place: USA: Wyoming...
CATTATCTTCACCTGATATTACTGTTACAGCTGATGCATCTGGAATATACTGGGTAAAGGTAACGGATGCAAACAATTGTACTAACTATGATACGATCGTCGTCAAAGAGTGTAATATTAAAATTACTAAGGAGGGTATACCCACAGTATTCACCCCCAATGGCGACGGTAAGAATGACACATGGAGACTTGATGCTCTGACGAGAGCCTATCCCAATGCAATTGTTGAGGTATACGATCGATGGGGTCGTCAGGTATTCCGTTCCGAACGTGGATACCCTGAGCCATGGAATGGACGGGATAAGACGACGGGACGCCTGTTGCCCATGAACAACTATTTTTACATCATTTATCCCAATAAGCGAGGAGAAGATGTCATAACCGGAACGGTTACTATAGCAAGATAAGAATTACCCCCCTTTTTTACATTGCAGAGGTTGTCTGAATAATCAGGCAGCCTCTTTTTTTTGGAGTGGGTGATTAGCTGGGGAATTGTAGGGTTATTTTTATATCAAAAAATAGGGTCAAACTATTAACTTGTATTGAACTATTTTTTATATTTCGCAAAATTAACCCTAAACCCTTTTAGACCATGTTGTTCCGGAATGTTTTTGTTCTGTGGTTGTTGTTTATTATATCTCCAACAGTATTTGCTTCCACTTATCGACATTTCGACCTACCAGATAACACGCAATCGTCCTCAGGGAATAGTATTGGCTCATCGGAGGGTGTAAATGCTTCTGGTGACTCTTTGTCTAAGGAAGAACAGAAGGCTATTTCGATTTGCGATTATGTAAAACAGTACAGAAAATTTGTAAAAAGTGCTGATTCCTTGAATTCGTTGCAATTTCCGATTGGGATAATTTCCGATGGACAGGATTTGAATTATGCAATTGCAATAGACAGAGATGAAGTAACCGATCAGGGGTCATTTTTATCAGCATACATGTCGTTTGAAGTGCCTCAGAGCGGTGATACGCTGACTTTTGCTGCGCATCATATCCCTGTGTCGGCCGATGGAGGAATAACCGGAGAGGTGAAAATAGAGCTCATACAGACGAAATCTATTTTTCTGGGGAGTAGTATCAAATTATCGTTGCTGGGTAATGGGCAAACCTATGTGACTTTTGGCTGTGGGGGCTTCAAAAATATGAAAATTGCTGCCCGTCTTGATTTTTCTCCCGAGGTATTTGTGCGTGAAGATCCCGAAACGGGAAAGACGGAAGAGAATAAGCCCTTGTCGACGACATTTGAAACCACCATTGACAACTGGAATAATCTTTTAGTTGGTATTTCCATCGATCCCTTTCAAATAAAGGGGTTGCCTGGTTTTGGGTTTGAGTTGCGAAATATGGTATTGGACATGAGCGACCTGTCCAATGCACCCAGTTTTCAACTTCCTGCAGGTTACAATCCACCGGGGGGATTGCAGCCTACCTGGACAGGGATATTTGTAAAGGAAGCGATTGTTCGATTGCCGAAAGAATTTAATAAACAAAACACCAATGCGGCAGGCAGTGGTAAGAAGCAGGGGAGCCGGCAAACCCGTACAAGTATGTCGGCTCAGAATCTGATATTTGATGGAACTGGTTTTTCAGGAGTTCTGGAAGCTCAAAACTTGCTGATGCTTAATGAAGGCAGTATGAACGGCTGGCCTTTTTCAGTAGAGCGTATTTCTATTAGTATAGTTTCCAATCAATTAACGCAGGCCGGATTTCAGGGACAACTCAGCTTGCCGGTTCTGGACTCGACATTGAGGTATTCTGCGGTAATAGGTGTAGATGGTGATTATATTTTCTCCGTTTCAACTACCAAGAAATGCAAATTTGATCTTTGGGCTGCCAGCGTGGAACTCGATCCTGGTTCTACTCTTACTATTTCTAAAATCGATGGCAAGTTTAAACCTACTGCTGTATTGAATGGTATTCTCAATGTAAATGTGAATATTTCTGATAGCTCTGGAAGTAGTGGGGGAGGCAGTAGTAATAATTTAGTGTTGGCCCAGATTAAATTTCAGGATTTGACTTTACAAACGGAAAGACCTTTTATCAGTAAGGGTATTTTTTCTCTGGGTTCGCCCGCTGCATCGAGTGCTATGGCAGGTTTTCCATTGCAGGTTAAGGAATTAATGGTTACGCTCGACGATGATAAAGCAACATTGGGATGTAAGGTTTCGGTGGGTATTAATTCCTCTAACAGTAATCTTCTTAATGTACAGGGAACTATTGCTATCAAGGCCGAGCGAGTAAGTGATACTACCAGCGTGCACAAGGGTCGTTGGCAATTTGCCTCGGTCGATATTGGTTCGTTTGAAATAAAAGCCAATGTCAGTATCATTAGTGTTGAGGGACTGCTCGTTTTTTATAAGAATGATGCTACGTATGGACACGGTTTTTACGGAAATGTTAGTGCAAGTATTGATTTGGGAGGGAACTCCAATTTGGGTATAAGTGCAGCAGCCATGTTTGGAAAAGATTCCACACTCCATTATTGGTTCATCGATGGTTTGATATCATTTAAACCGGGTATTGCAGTGTTTCCTCCTTTGGGCATCTATGGGTTTGGCGGAGGGGCCTATTATCATATGAAGCCCGACGGAATGGGGTTGAAAAAGAATACGATTGGAGCATCCACCTCCGGAATTGTATATGTTCCGGATTCGGATACCTACATAGAACTCAAAGCCATTGTAAAAATTGGTATATGTCCTGACAATACTTCTTTTAATGGTGATGCATCTCTGGGAGTTGCATTTAATAACTCCGGCGGGGTAAAGTCAATTACTTTTACGGGTAACGGCTATTTTATGACGGCGCCAGCAGATTTTGGGGATGAGGGGCTTACCAGAATGACGGCAAACATAGCCAAAAAGGGTGAAAACAAGGAAATAGAGGAAGATCGTTCGGAACGGTCAGCAGTTAAGGCCTCTGTATATCTTAGTTATGATTTTTCCAACAAGGTATTGCATGGGAATTCTAGGGTATATGTTAATGTGTTGGGGATCATCAAGGGGGCTAATCCCGGTAATCTGGCAGGAGATGTAGAGATGCACTTTTCTAGTAACGATTGGTATGTATATATTGGTAAACCCGACTTGCCGGTCGGCATTATTATGATGAGTGTAGTACGGACCAGCAGTTATTTTATGATGGGTTCCACCCTCCCCAATAGTCCCGATATACCATTGGCGGTTAAGCAGATCCTGAATATCGAATCGTGTCCGAATTATATGGCCGAGATCGACAAGTTGTCGACTGGCAAGGGGGTTGCGTTTGGTTCCCGGCTCGAGTTAAATACAGGTGATATTTCGTTCTTGATCTTCTTTGCTAATATGGCTGCAGGCATTGGTTTTGATGTAGCCTTGAAAAATTATGGAAATACTACCTGTGAAGGTTCAAGCAGTCGGATTGGGATCAATGGCTGGTATGCCAATGGGCAGGCATATGCCTATTTACAAGGAAAAATAGGTGTTAGGGTCAAAATATTTAAAATAGAGAAAAAGGCCACCATATTGGAGGGGGGTGCAGCAGCGCTTATGCAGGCAAAAGTACCCAATCCCTTCTGGATGAAAGGAGAGGTGGGCGGATACTTTAGCGTGCTGGACGGACTGGCTAAAGGTAGTTACAGAATTGAGTTCACTTTTGGGGAGGAATGCAAAATTGCTCACGTGGGTAATGCACTCGAAGGGGTTAATATTATTGGTAAATTAACCCCTGAAGATAAATCGGCCAATGTAAATGTATTTACTGCCCCGCAGGTTGTGTTTAATTATCAGATAAACAAATCGTTTGAGCTGCTCGATGCCGATAATCAAAAAAGAACGTATCGGATTAATCCTGAGGAAATTCGTGTATATGTTGGTTCTACTCCCTTTGAAACTGTCGAAGAGTGGAATACTGAGCATACCGTTGTAGCGCTTAAACCCCGCAAGATATTTCCATCGTATGGGAAAGTGAAATTTGTGGTAAAAGTAAGTTTTGAGGAATACAAAAACGGGCGTTGGGAGGTGGTAGTTGAAAACGGACAGAAATTTGTTGAGCAGCAGGAGATTAATTTTACCACCGGCAAGGCCCCCGATTATATACCCATTGAAAACGTAGCCTATAGTTATCCAATCATCAATCAGATGAATTATTATAAAAATATTACCTCGGATGGATATGTACAATTAAAAATCGGTCAGGATTCGTTGTTTCAGCTAAGTAATTTTAAGCCTATAGTGAGAATAACTGATATTAGTACGCAGAAAAAGTACGAAAGCAATGTTAGCTATAATGCAAGTACTTCCACCATTACCTTTCAGCGTCCTGCCAATCTGCCCAATAATGCTATCTTAAAGTATGAGATTGTCAATGTGCCGCAGATTGCCTCGGACAATATTGAAAAGAATGTAAAAAATGTTGAAAGCAAGGTGATTAATAATACTCAGGCCTCCGGTGTCGAAGTCAGTGTGCGAACAAAAACGGCCGAAGGCTCGATTAAAAATCTAAAAGAAAAGGTAATCCTAACTTACCATTTCCGAACCAGCAAATACAGTACCCTGGCTGACAAACTGGCAAAATCCGATAGAATAAAAGCAATTGCCGATCCTATCAACTCTCAATATAATGTTGAAATAATTTTTTCAACTCTAAGAATTGATGAGTATTTTGATTATTACGAAATATATGATCATAAAAATGGGGCGATCAGATTTCAGGCCGATTTGTCCGACAATAATTATTATAAAACTTATTTCAAATCATTTTATGAAAGCACCGATTTATTGAATAAGTTTAATCTAAGGAATGAGTATGGGCGACCTCCTATTAATGCAGCATACATATATCAGACGATTACAGATAAGAAACTCACCGAGTCTGAGGTAAGTACAGGAAAAGCAAACACCAATTATGTTAGCTATTCCACAGTGATGTATGATGTGGTTTATCAGATGGTTCAGGATCTTGGTTACATACGCCAGCAGATCCTTTCGAATTATTATTTTTCAATGACAGATGAGATGAGAAAGATAGCCATGTTTTATGGAAAATATGTTACGAACGGGGATTATGATGTTTGGCTGAGGTATTATTTGCCTGGCAAAACATCGCCTGTATATAGCAAAAAGATAAGCTTATATATAAATCGTTGATCGATGCGTTGGATATTATTTGTAATAGGCCTGATGATATTTGTGAGTGCGGGAGCTAGCGATAGCATTACACGCATTCATGTGTTGGCTCGTTGCGGTGGGAAGGGTATCATGCTTCGGTGGGCGCCGGGGACCCCGGTAGCATGGAAATATTTGAATGAGTATGGATATCGGATTGAACGAATTACTTTGCTTAGGGATAGCCAGTGGATTCAGCCCGAAAGGCATGTACTTACCTTGTATCCGGTTAAACCTCTGCCGCTTGCCGATTGGGAAAAAATGGCTGATACGAGCGATTATGCAGCTATTGCGGCTCAGGCCATTTATGGAAGTTCTTTTGATCTTGCTACAGAAAACCCACACGACATAGTTTCGGTGGTAAACCAGGCAACCGAACTCGAAAACCGATATGCTTTTGCTCTTTATGCTGTTAATCAGCACACGACCATAGCTAAGGCCGCCGGACTGTTTTATCTCGATACCCTTGCCAAGAGCAATGAACACTACCTGTACAAGATTATCAGTCTGGTGCCCGATACTCTCGATCGGATTGATACGGGGTTCTATTTCATTGGGATGAGCGAATGCAGGCCTTTGCCTCCTCCCCGTTTGCTTTCGGTAGTAATTAACGATCGGGTGGCAGAAATTAAATGGGATAAAATTCATTTCGAAAATGTATACATCGGCTATTTTATCGAGCGTTCCGAAGATAATGGAAAGTCCTTCAGGCGAGTAAATTCGAATCCCTTTATTAACTTTTCGAATCAACTTAACGACAATTTGTATTACATCCGATTCGACAGTGTGCCTGCGGCGATTGCTAAGGTCACTTACCGAATACGAGGCATTAATGCTTTCGGTGAGGTAGGGCCTCCCTCTGATACGTTATCGGCATATAATAGGTCAGTACTGAAGTTTAGACCCTCGATTATCAGGGGTGAGTTACTGTCCAATGGTAGTATTTTAGTGAAATGGGAATTTCCTGAGGAAGGCAAGGATCAGATCGAAGGTTTTCTGATCAAACGCAGTCATGCTGTTGATCAAACCTATCAAGATTTGGTAAAAAATATGCTTAGTATACATATCGATAGTTTTATTGATCAAAATCCTTTGCCGAGCAATTATTATAAGATTATTGCTGTTGGTAAGCAGGGTACGTACACGGAGTCGTTTCCTTATCTGGTGCAGACCGAGGACAGTGTTCCACCGGCACCGCCGACGGGTATTTATGGGAAAATTGATTCCTCGGGACGGGTAACCTTGTGGTGGAGAAGGAACAGGGAATCCGACCTAAAAGGGTATCTTGTTTATAGAGCCAATTTTATACATGAGCCCTTTTTTCAGATTTCGAAGGTGTGTACCGACACATTTTATTACGACACCTTGAGTATCAAAACACTTACTCGTGCCGTATATTATAGAATCAAGGCCATTGATACCCATTACAATCCTTCGGACTATTCTGATGCGGTACAGTTGATCAAGCCCGATATTGTTCCTCCACAGCCACCGGTAATAAGGAGTTACAGGGTAATACCATCGGGGGTTTATCTGCAATGGATACCCAGTAGTAGTGATGATGTGGTACGTCATCAGCTTTACCGTAGGACAAGTGGTGATACGGCATGGTTACTGATTCATGAGGTTAGGGGTTCCGATACGCTTATGACTTTTACCGATACGCTTACAAGCAAGGCCGACTACGTATCGTATACACTTATTGCCATTGACAGTGCAGGGTTGGAATCTAATCCCTGTCGTCCGCTGACGGTAAAGGTATTGCCCCGGAGGGCGGTAAAGCCTATTACCCGTTTTTATGGAAACGCCGATAAGGCCATGGGCATGGTTACGCTTACGTGGCGGTATGACTCCGACCAAGTGTTGAGGTTTGTAATATATAAAAATGAAAAGGGACATTTCCCCTGTGCCTATCGCAGTGTCGCCGGCCAAATATTTACATTTACCGACAGTCAGCTGCGCCAGGGAATAACTTACGAATATCGTATTAAGGCAATTTTTACCGATGGCTCGGAAACACCCTTGAGTGAACATATAGAATTAGGACTTTAAAAATATACAAATATGGACTCTACTTTACGTAACCTAAGAATTAATAACAGAATTCCCCTGCTTCGTACTTTTATGGGACTGGCGTTGATGATGCAAGTTGTTTCGGGGTTTGGCCAGGGGAGTGTTAAGTATATGATTAATATAGAATATAGCACGCTATCACGAATTATTTTGTACTATGGAAATAACGAAACCAAGTATATAAATTACTTTAATAATAACGACAACGATACTAATTTTACTGTAATTACTGGTTATAATGAAGATTACATGTTGTATTATTCACGTAATCAAATACTTCCTTTAGAAAGAAGAAATAGAATGAATTATATTACAATAATTTCGAGAGTTTATATAGACAAATTTGAATATAATGTGGATAATTTGTATACAATTCAACTAAGCGACCAAAATTATAACAACCGGCAAGGAGGCAATTGGAGTGACGCAACTGGTATAAGATATAGATTTACTTACTGGATTGATAATTATATTTCGATTAATAGCAATGATCCCTGTTTCGATACCTTAAAGTTGTCGAATTATTATACATATCGTTCGAATTTCAATTCACAGACTTTTTATATTAGACCTTATTTTAGATTAGATGTTACTAATGATCAAAATAGTTATTTTGAAGAAGCCGAATACACGGGTCAGAATTTAAGAACTTTATTTGGCAATAAAACATCTGTTAATATCAGTGCCTACTATTATATCGATGGCAAAACAACCGGGATGACCCCAGCCATAGTATCCCGCATAGTAAGGTCCCATTCATCATACAAGCAAGAAATTAATGCTACTTTTGCCGCTTCTCAGCCCAAATGTTCTGATGATAAGGGGAGTATCCAAATATATGTAAATTCGCCTCGAAATACTTTAATAAAATATAAATGTTGTGATACAAACGTGTCCTATAATTCAAACGTGTGTGATGATAGCTCATTTAGTGTTCAATCCTATACAATCAATAATTTATCTCCAGGAGCTACTTATAACTTGGAATTGTCGAGTGATAATTATTGTCAAAAAGAAATTTCTATAACCATTCCTCCACCCCCGCCGGCTTTGAATATTAATGCTGTATTTGATTCAGCCACCTGCGCAGCAAAGAATGATGGTTCGGTAACTATTAGGCCAAGCGGAGGTACAGCGCCTTATAAATTGGAAGTATATAAAGAATTGCATGAATATTCAAATTCATATTCACTTGCAATAGGGAGAAAACAGGTAGAGTATACCTTTACTGCCATAAATTCCGGGAGTGCTAACGTGGTAATAGAGGTTAAACATTATAATATTTACGATGATTCTATATACGTTTATGATGAGCATAATAATGAAATTGCTCGTTTTGAAAGAGTAAGGCAAGAGAGCTATGTTTTTCAAATAAGTGTACAAAGAAATGTTAGTTACAGAATATTATTGAGGAGTGGAACTGCTATCGAATCCATTTCCTTTAGAGTATTTGAACCATATTATTATACAACTAGTACCTCACAAAATGGTACCCGAACTATTTCCAATCTTTACGCTGGTGAATATAAGGTGAGACTTACCGATAACAACGGATGTGTAAAGGAGAGCACTGTAAATTTGGCAACGGCAACGATAAATGCTTCGTACTCGGTAGGACATCCCACCTGTTCCTCTTTGAATAATGGCAGTATCAGCGTAACTAAGGGAACCACCCGACCATTGGATTTGTATTTTAACGGGGCAAAGGTTTCATATACCTCCTTCAGCAATTTGCCCTCAGGCCATTATTCCATCAGACTCCAAAATAGTGATACTACGTGTGTATTTCTTGATACAACGATTACTTTAAGTTATCAGAAGGAACCCCAGCTAAGCATGTATACCTTCACAACCAACTCCAAAATTTGTTCTAACTCAAATACCGGTACAATACAGGTTAATAAAAAGGCCATTGGTTACAATATTGCAGGTATCATATTAAATGATTCACTTTATAATTCTTCATCTTTAGCTGGGATGCCGGCTGGTGCGTATAAGATTAAAGTCAAAACCACAGATAATTGCATTACAGCCAACGATACCACTATTACAATTGAGTCATATCCTCCGTTGGTAATCAATGCGACCCCTGAACCGGTAAAATGTTATGGAGAGGCAAATGGCAGTCTACGATTTAATAATCCTTCTGGCGGTGCAGGTAAAAAATATTACCTGAATATGCCAGATTTAAATATTTTTCGTGAAGAAATATATAAAAATGATACAACAGTTGGAAGCTTACGTGCTAATTTATACAAATACATTATTTCCGATACTATAGGTTGTACCTCTGATACATTAAGTGTAACCGTATCTCAGCCTAATCAGCTTTCTCTTGAATTTAAGCCAGATACTTTTGCTGGTGGCTATCATGTACCCTGTGCTGGTGATAAGTATGGATCGGTAACCTTGCAAGCAAGTGGTGGCAATGGCTCGTATTCCTATGAAATGCAAGTAGATAACAATACTATATCACAAAACGAGAGTAATTTTAATTCAATTGAGATTAATAAAAAACATACATTTACCGTTCGTGATTATAAAGGTTGCAGTGTTACGGATACTATTACACTAAATTCGATACCTCAACCGCTGGTATTTAGTGAATTTATCTTATCGAGTTACTATGGGACGAATATTCGATGTTATGGTGATAGCAGTGGAAAAATTTTTTTAAAAATTAATGGAGGGGTTAGTCCATACCATCTTAGTATTGTTCCAAATATTGGAAAGATTCATGGTGCTGATTCTATAACCAATTTAACTGCAGGAACTTATACAGTTACGATTATCGATGCTAATGGATGTCGGAGAGATACTACAGTAACCTTAGTACAACCAGATTCCGTAACTCTTGTGGTTAACCCCAAAGAATACCATGGATATCACATTCCGTGTAATGGTGATAATGTTACAATATCAGCAGAAGCAGGGGGTGGTATAATTCCGTACTTATATACATGGGATGCAGAAGGTGCATCTGAGGACTCCCTGCATTCATTGGGTTCGGGTTGGCATACGGTTATGGTAACTGATAGGAATGGTTGTTCCCGCACAAATACTTTTGAACTAACCGAACCCGATAGACTATCTGTATCAATTGATTCTACTATGCCTCCCACCTGTTGGTACGATAGTAGTGGATATATTGCTGTTTCGGTATCAGGGGGTATTAGTGTGGATACGCTGAAGTATGAATTATATACTCACAGTTTTAGAAGTTTGTGGGTTAACCAGAACTTAAAACAGCGTAATTTCGTGTTTGACAATTTGCCGGGTCGTGCCGATTACGGAGTTCGGGTTACCGACCTGAATGGTTGTATCGCCAGTATATCCCCCATTGATATAATTCAGCACGATACGATACAATTGCAGGTATTGGATATCGACAGTGTTTCTTGTAATGGAGGGGACAACGGACAAATTACGGTTTCGGCACGTCGTTCCAATAGCGCTGTTTATCTGGGCGATTTTTCGTTTTATTTGGACAGTGTCTTAAAACAAGCTCCTGCGGATACATTGTTTTTATATGCTTACGATCGTTTGTCTGCCGGTTTTTATCAGGTTACAGTAAAGGATAAGAACAATTGTCATGTAGATACGATAGTAACGGTACCTCAACCATCGAAGATGGAACTGATGCCCGATATTGTTCCGAATATCTGTTATGGCGATAATAAAGCTTCCTTAACAATTACAGCCAAAGGTGGAGTAGGGGGGTATAAATTTGCATACGCTGTTTTATCAACGGATACAGATTCGCTAACACCGAGTGATCATCACTTTTGGGTTACTCGTCCCGATAATGTTCTAAAACTCGATTCTTTAAACTGGAATGTGACCCATCGGGAGGATCCACAATATTTCTTTATTTATCTGAAGGACAGGAATTATGTTGAAGGCCAGTCGGCGTGTATAGTCAGCACGGTTGTAACTTTACCCCGTAAAATGCCTATAAAAGATACCCTAATATACCACTCCCCCTGGTGCTATGGACAATCGGACGGAGATGCCAACATTAGGATCATGGGGGGTGGTAATGGCAATCCTGAAACCTGGACCTATAGCTGGAAAGATAGCAAAGGGGATGAAATATCCCGTGAAAAAGCGATTTTTAATCTGCCATCGGGACGTTATACCGTGTGGGTGAAGGATTCTTTGGGTTGTTCGCTGGAACGATCCTTTGTGTTGCAAGAACCTGGTATACTTACAACTACTGTAGCTTCAACTACTCCTTATTCTTTTACCAGCAAAACGGGAGGAACAACAACGCTGATAGTTCAACTTCCCGACAATATCAGCACTTACCGCTATGCTCTTGATACATTGTCTATGAGAGATGGTGGAGGGGAGTTGCTAAGCCTTCAGAATCTTATGGCTGGCAGACACAGCATACGATTTAGCTATAATAACGACTTGTGTCAGGCAATCGATTCGTTTGACATTGCTTATGCCCATTTGTATATCGATACGGTATACAGAGGGGCTGCTGGCAAAGGGGCATCGAATGGATATGCTCGTGTTGTGGCTAAAGAGGGTGACGGAAACTATTCTTACCTGTGGTATCGTGATAATGGCAGCACATATGAATTACTGCCCTATCAAGGCCGTGAGGTTTCCAGCCTTGCTGCCGGTCGATATGGGGTGAGGGTTATTGACGGACAGAAGGATACTTCGAATATTGTTGAATTTGCGATTGAAGAAACTGAACAATTCAAAATCATTTTACGGGAAACTCAACCTGCTACTTGTACAACTGCTCTCGACGGATTGGCCATTGTTTCGGTAGGGGGTGCAAGGCTGTATCCTCCTTATCAATTTGAATGGAAAAATGAACGCAATCAGGTAATAGGTCACGATTCTGTATTGATGGCCGGTCAGGGAAAATATGTGATTAAAGTGATTGATGCCAGTGGTTCGGTCGATAGTATGAATGTTACCATAGGGGTAAGGGCACCTATTACAATTAATGGCAGTTATTCGACTCGCACAACCTGTTATGGTAATGCTGATGGGAGAATTACCGTAATTCCTGCAGGAGGTTCGGGAAAATATCATTTTACGATGGGTGACGATGTAGTCCGTGATGTCAGTTCATATACATTTAGGAATCTTTCAGCGGGTAATTACACGGTAGTGATAAGTGACGCTATGAATATGGGCTGTCAGGTAAGTGAGACTTTTGAGGTGAAACAGCCAAATCCCATTCGGACGAATTCCTTAGTGGTAACGCCTCCTAAATGTTATGGCGGTAAAGATGGAAGTATTTCAGCTAGCGCTGTTGGAGGAAATGGAAATTATACATACTCGTGGCGTTCAGTTACAAGAAATGACGGTTTGTTTACCGGTCTGGCTGCTGGTACGGATACACTTAAAATTACCGATGTAAACAAATGTTTTTTCGATACTATTATTCATATCTCTCAGCCTTTACGGATACGAATCGGTTCGTCAACCCTTACCCCACCTTCGTGTTATGGGTCAAATGATGGGAAAATTAGTCTCAGTTTGGTCAATGGAAAGAGTCCCTACATGGTTCAATGGGAGGATGGTACAGTAAATCTTGTGCGAACCGGAATTAAAGCCGGAACCTATCGTGTAAAAATTACCGATGATAATGGTTGTGTAGCCACCGATTCTGTAGTTCTCAGTCAGCCATTAGCATTATCTATTGATTCTGTGGTATTGGTTGATCCTACATGTTTCTATGATAATAATGGAAAAATTGAATTATCGGTCTCGGGCGGAACCCAACCCTATTCATACAACTGGGTAGGATATAGGGTCAATGCTCCTGTCCTGCAGAATATTTCCAAGGGGAAATATTCGGTTGGAATAAGGGATAAAAATAATTGTACCATTTCACAGAATTATATTCTTAAGTCTCCTCCGTTACTGGATTTTACAATTAGTGGTCAAATGCCCAAATGTAAGGGGCAGTTGAACGGAATCATACAAATCAATGCTGTGGGTGGTACTCCTCCCTATCGTTATTGGTTAGGAAATAATGAAACATCGGATCTAATAACAGGATTGTATGCCAACAGTTATAATTTATCGGTAACAGATTCTTTAGGTTGTACGGCTCAGAAATCGTATCGATTGGGCGAACCAACAGCTTTAATAGCCAAATATACTTTGCTCACTGATATTAAATGTGCGGGCAACTGCGAGGCATCTGTGCGCATAGAACCATCGGGAGGTACAAGTCCCTATGTTGTTCAATGGCCCGATAATTCGACCACGAGGATAAAGGCTAATTTATGTGCAGGGGGATACAATGTGTTGGTAATGGATTCCAATCAATGTAAATATCCTTTATCTATAACCATCAAGCAACCGAATGCTATTCAGATGGTTTCGTATCTTGCCGTGCCACCAACATGTTATTTAGGCAACGATGGTTATGCGACGGCAGTGTTTAGTGGGGGTACGGGTAAAATCACTAAGCTTTGGAACACTGGTGTTTATGCCGATACAGTTTATGGTCTCAGAGCTGGTGAATACACGGTTACCGCTATTGACTCCAATAACTGTAAAAAGACAGAAAAGATAAATGTGCCCGAGCAGGTCAAGGAATCCATTAGTGGTATATCGCCCTATTATCGGGTATGTACCGGACAAGAGGTTAGTTTGAATCCTGGTCTGTGGCGTACCTACATGTGGTATAAGGGAGATACGTTAGTTTCGACCGATCGTTTATTTACCTTTAATAGAGGAGGTACTTACCGGTTGAAAGTCGTTTCCCCGAAAGGATGTATTGATTCTTTATCATTTACCGTCGAATATGTTAAAGATCTTATTCAGGCTGACTTTTTAATACCCAATGATGCTGTTGTAAACAATGAAATACAAATCATTGATGTCAGCTGGCCCATCCCCGAAACGATTAGCTGGAGGTATAACCAGGATAGCGTATTATTGCTGGAAAATAAGGAAGATCGTCAACGGATAGCCTTCCTGTATCCCGGACAATATCCTGTTCAACTCGTAGCGCAGACAGGTATGTGTACCGACTCAGTAACAAAATATATTGTAGTATTTGCTTCTGATGATGATCAAAAGCGTGGATTATTACCAGTAGAACCCGAAAAAGATATTCTGCAGTTGGCTGTTTATCCCAATCCTAATAAGGGCGAATTTAATTTTATGATAAAGTTAAAAGAGCTTATGAATTTCACCCTTGATATTTACCAGATTGCAACTGGAAAAGCTATTTATCATAAAATGTATAACAATACGGATTATATCGAGGAAACGATCAATATCGGTTATCAGTCGCCCGGAGCATATAATCTGGTAATAAAAACCAACCAGCAAGTTAAACATTACCTGTTTATAATTTTATGAATACATTGAAGCGTACATTAATATTAATGGCAGTTTGGATTAAGGGTGCGGTAATGGTTTCCTCCGCACAAACCTTGCAGGATGTGAATGTAGGAGTATTGAAGCCCTTGAAATATTCTCATATTCAGCCCGTCGATATCAATAATGATGGTAAAATGGATATTTTCCATTATGGTTACGATGGAACTACCTATTATGCAGTTTTTTATCTTAACGAAGGCAATTGGGTTTTTACCCTTAGTACAACCAATCTGCCGGCATACAGCAACATGTATACCGACTGGGCAGATTTTGATAACGATGGTTTAATAGATGTTGCCATTACCGGTTATTCTGCAGGACAGAGGAAATGCGAGATTTATAGGAATCAGGGAAATTTTGTATTTTCATTGATGCCGTATTCTTTCGAACCACTTGCTTTTGGCAATGTCAGATGGGCCGATTTTGATGGCGATGGTAAAATAGATCTGATCATCAATGGTTCTAATGCGCAGGGAAAAGCTGTTACCAGAGTTTATAAAAATACCGGCAATAATTTCACGCTGATCAATTTGTCGCTCGAGGGTATAACTTCTGGTTCGACCGTTTGCTTTGATTTCGATAACGATGGTTTGACGGATATTTTTTATACCGGCATTAACAGTTACGGACAAAAAGCTTGCTATTTGTACCGCAATAACGGTAATTTTAATTTTAGTTCGGTATCGGTTATTTTCGAAAAAATCACCGATGGTGATGTGGCTGTAGCTGATGTGGATGGGAATGGGAGTTTAGATGTTTTTATTACCGGATCGAACAATAATAATCAACGCATAAGCAAGTTATATTGGAACAATAATGGGATATTTAGCGAAGCTGCTGCGAATTTTGATAAAGTCAGTTCCTCGAGCGTACATCTGGCAGATATCGACAATAATGGCAAGCCTGATATATTGCTTAGCGGACAGAACAATAGTAATTTGTTGTCTGTGCTTTTGTTTTACAATCAGGGTAACGGAAACTTTGTCAGGAACGATTCGCTACCCATTGGGCTGGTATTTGCCGATGCGGCAATAGCCGATTTCAATAACGATTCAAAAGTTGATATTTTCTTGAGCGGGCAGAGCTATGCGGGTAATCTGGCAAAATTGTACCGGAATAATTGGCCAGCAAATAACGCCAAACCCACTATGCCGTCGGGTATTTCTGCATATACGCAATATAATTCCGTGACGCTTGGCTGGATCTCGGGTAATGATGATCTTACAGATTCTCTGGCACTTTTGTACAATGTTTTTGTTGGTAAAGTGCCTGAAAAAACCGACATATGGAATCCTATGTCAATCCTTGATTCGGGAAAGCTAAAAATATTCAAACCCAACTTATTGCTACGAAAAAAACAACTCCGGCTTGATAACCTGCCGGAGGGAAGATATAACTGGTCGGTTCAGACGATCGACAACAACGGCAATGCTTCCCAGTTTTTTCCGACGCAACAATTTGTAATCTGCAGCAAACCTTTCATAGGCAACGATACTATCCTATGCGTTGGTGATACGTTACGTCTTAGTATTGGAACGACTACCGACTCGGTCAACTGGTATTCCCGAAAATATGGACTGTTGAAGGCAAATACCCGGCAACTGATCCATTGCGTAAACGAATCGGACGAAATAATTGCTGAGCTATTTAATCAATTGGGTTGCAGGCTTTATGATACTATAAAAGTAGGTATTTACAATTTGCCCAACCTTTTTTTGGGAAATGATACGGATGTTTGCGACGGGGAAAATATTTTGCTTACCATACCGACACTGGGTATTCAGCAGTCGAAATGGTACTCATCGATGCATGGGCATTTGAAGACTGATACAAGTGCAGTCAGCATTCGTATTTTAGCTACCGATACCATTGTGGTATGGGGAAAGGATGTGCATACCTGCAAAAATACCGATACAATTGTTATCAGGAAAAAAGAACTTCCGACAGTTCATTTAGGACCCGACAGGCGGGTTTGTCAGAACGATACGGCAATTCTGCGTTTGCCTGCCATCTATGCTGCTTACACTTGGCAGCAAATTAATCGGACAGAGGTTGTTTCTGTAGTCGATACCTGTGTATGGCGGGTGAATAAAACCGATACCCTGAGGGTAAATGTTACCGGTTCGAACGGTTGCCAAAACGCTGATACGGTGGCTCTGCAGATGCTTAACCTTCCTTCAGTAACCCTTGGCCCCGATACAGCTATTTGTTACGGAGAAAGTTGGAACATACGGGCACTCACATCGGCCAACCGAAGTCAATGGTACAGTTCCCAACGGGGTTTGCTGGCTATGGATACTTTAACCGTAACTTATAAGGTTTTGACTTCCGATACCCTCTCCATTATGGTTACTGACTCATTTTCGTGCAGTAATGCTGATTCTATCGTCATTCATGAACTCGAATTACCGGATTTTTCTATTGGAAACGACACGGCTATCTGCTATGGGAACAACCTTCTTTTTTCTGCAGGGACCGGCTGGAAAAACGTTGACTGGTATTCTAAAAACATGGGATTGCTTGCTCGTGGCAGTTGGTTTTATCAAAATATTTTTTATCAAACGGATAGTATATGGGCTGTGGTAACTAACCAGAATAACTGTGTAAATTACGACAGTGTCTTTATTGAAGTATATCCATTGCCGGTTTTCAGTCTCGGGGCCGATACATCTGTCTGTCGTGGTGATAGCATTTTGCTAACTCCGGGTAGTCAATGGCCTATTGTTCAATGGACTATCGATTCGGTGGTGATAGAGTCGGAAATGCTTTGGCATAAGGTTATGCATACCGATACTATTGTAGTAAAGGTAACCGACAGCCGACAGT
>Ga0315298_1005723_pt1 | contig 17419 bp, 10 predicted proteins | sample WHS_1_MG_FD_203077 | JGI IMG/M metagenome (GOLD analysis project Ga0315298, IMG submission 203077) | Extremophilic microbial mat communities from Washburn Hot Springs, YNP, Wyoming, USA - WHS_1_MG | ecosystem: Environmental > Aquatic > Thermal springs > Hot (42-90C) | place: USA: Wyoming...
TATGATAGACTCCATCGCGACTACTCCGTGGGACAAGAAGGTTTTGATGAATGCTTCTTAATCCTACTCGGAATAGTCCTTTCTTGGCTCTCTTTTTAAGGTGCAACTGAATTACCGAACGCTCTCATTTTTTATTTATCCGTGTTGATCCGTCCCGATCCGCGTTCATCCATGTCCTACTTTTCTTTCGGTCATTGGTAAAAATTTTGCGCACAAAGGTTGGTTCCGGGCCGAAGTTGAGTAATAAGCCAACTTCCATCTCGGTAGCTTTCAGGTAGTTAAGCAGTTGCGCCTCGTGTTCCGGGCGTAGGGCCTCGGCAGCTTTCAATTCTACAATGACTTTACCCTCGACCACCAAATCGGCAAAATAGTCACCCACCAGCTGCTCACCGTAATAGACGTGAACAGGCATCTGCTGCTTGACGGCGAGGCCAGCGCGAGTCAGTTCGTGCGCTAGGGCATTTTCGTACACTTTCTCAAGAAAGCCATAGCCCAGGGTGTTGTAGACCTTGTAAAAAGCCTTGAGAATTGCCTGTGTGATCTCTTCGTGCAGCATAGTTGCCTCACTTTATTATAGGACACGGATGAACACGAATTGGACAGATAAACACGGATGAGACACAAAAAATTTAAAATCCATGCTCATCCGCCGCACCCGTATCAATCTGTGTCCTATTCCTACAACAACCTCGCCTGCCCCACCTCTTCCTGCAACCTCGTGCGCCCGGTGAGCAGGCCATCCAGCAGTTTCTTCTCCTTGCTTTCGTTGGGCAGGCACTCGGAGATGGCCTGGGCGACGCGGTAGAAGGCTTCGCTGCGACCGTAGCCGCTTTCGGCCAGGCGTTGGATGAGCGCGGCGCGGTCGCTCTTTTCCCACAGCCGCAGGGCGTGATGCAGGACGTCAATCAGTTCGCGCCCGGCGGCCAGATGCTCCATCTCGCGTTGATGCGGTCCCAGCAGGCGGACGAATTCCTGCTCTTTCTTGACCACCCCGCCGCGCCGCGACCACTCTTCGGCCAGGTCCAGCCCGCAGGATTGGGCCAGTTTGCGGGCTTCGTCGAAGGGGACGCGCGCCTCGCCGTAGTTCCAGCGCCACAGGACGTAGAAGCGCGCCCGGTCGCTGATTTCGGCGGCAAAGCCGTTGTGCAGAATCTGGCGCACGGCGAAGTCGGTGGCGAGGGTGCGGACTTCATCCAGCAGCGCCTCGCCGCGGATGACGTTGCCCTCCAGGTCCATCACCTGCTCGTACTTGCCGAAAACCTCGATGGCGGAGCCGATGGCGGCGATGAAGAAATCCGCCCCGCCGACACCTTCCTCCCACAGACGCTGTAGGCGCTCATCCAGGTGACGGCGCAGTTCGGCGCGCACCTCGTGATAGAAGCCCAAGCCCTGCCGCGGGGCTTTGCGGGCGACGATGTAGATGGACGAAGCCAGCGAAGCGGTTTCGTTGGCGTTCAGGCGCGATTGCATCTCGGTGTTGAGCGGCCAGGCGGCGCTGACCACCAGCCCGGAATCGAGCAGGGCGTTGATGACCGTCTCCCAGCCGGCGGTGGATTTGTGGGCGTAGACCACCACCGCCACGCCGCCCGGCTTGAGCACGCGGGCGCTCTCGCGGAAGGCGGCGGCCAGTTGCTCCTCGAAGAAGCGTTTGCCCGCCTCGAAGCCGCCCTCACCCTGGGAATAGGCGACGATCTCGCCAGACTTGGGCGTGAGCGGCGTGATGAACAGGTCGGGGTAGAGGTGCCCTACGGTGCGCTTGAGCCAGACATAGAAAAAGTCGGAAAGATAGGAATAAGGCACGTTGTCGTAGTAGGGCGGGTCGGTGAGGACGGCGTCGAAAAAGCCATCGGGATAGGGCAGGCGCGTGGCGGAGGCATGGGACACGGATTTCCACGGATGCGACGGATTGGCACGGATGGCTCCGCGTTCATCCGTTGTATCTGCGCCGATCCGTGTCCTATCCCCGCCCGGCGCGGCAGGAATGTGGGTGAGATGATCAAGAGCACGCAACATAGACTCTAAAAATCCTTGCCAACGGTAGCCTTTATCCCCAAAAGGACATAGTTCAAAGTAGTCCCACGTCATTTGCAAAGCTTGACGAGCAAAGGTAATAGCCTCCTTTTCCCAAGTGCTCTGCCACCAACATTGCTTTGAATTGGAATCAGCCAACCTATCGAGAACTTGAGCCAAATACGTCGCCACGGCGCGGGCAAAGTCTTCGGGGTAGCCCTGGGCGAGCATTTCGGCGTGGGCGCGGCGCACGGCGTCGGCAAAGGTGAGCAGGGCCAGCGCCTGGCGCGGGTTGAACAGGTCGCTCCAAGTGTTGAAATTATATAGTGGCAGTTGACTTCCCACTGCTCTGTGACTTTCTTTTGGCGGTAACGGCTCATCCGGCAGGGGTTCCATGCCCCAGGCGGCGCGCAGGCGTTCGCGTTTGGCCTGCAGGGCTTGTTCGGCGGCGCGGTAGGCGGCCAGGTCGGCTTCGGTGGGGAGGCGGTAGACTTTACCCCCACCCTGGCCCTCCCCCAAGGTGGGGGAGGGAATACCCCCACCCCCAGCCCCTCTCCCGCCTTGCAGGCAAGGGGAGAGGACGACGGCAACCATGCGCTGCCCGGCTTTGCCTTCGCGGAACAGGCGGCGGGTGGCCTTGGCGTCTATGCTCGCGCCGCAGGCCGGGCAGGTCACCACGGCGCCCTTGACCGTGCCGCGTTCGGGGTCGAAGTCCTTCGGCCAGGGGGCATAGCCATCGCCGACAATCGAAAAGGACACGGATGCACGCGGATTGGACGGGTTGGCACGGATATTTTCATCCCGTGAAAATCCGTGTTCATCCGTCTTATCCGTATCCATCCGTGTCCTACCCAACCACAGCGCCACCTTTTTCTTGTCCTTCTTCGCCAGCCAGAACTGGCGCATGAGCGGGATTTCCACGCCGCAAGCCGGGTTCTGGCAGGGCAGGGTGCGCGCCCAAATGTAGCCGACAACGGATTCGGAATGGGACACGGACACCCGCGGATTGGACGGATTTTCACGGATGTTTTTTAACAATCCGTGTTCATCCGTCGCATCCGTGTTTATCCGTGTGCTATAAAACCCCTCCAATTCGCGGCGCGCCTCGTTCAGCACCCACTCGCCCCAGTACTTTACCGCTTCCAGCAGCGGATTGGTCGGTCGGGTCGCAGGCTCGAGCTCGAACAGCGCCTGCTGGTCGGAATCGGACACGGATGCACGCGGATTGGACGGATTGGCACGGATATTTTTTAACCATCCGCGTTCACCCGTCGCATCCATGAAAATCTGTGTCCCATATTTCTGCGGGTACTCCAGCGTGGCCTTGAGGATGAGCACCGCCACCGGGTTATAGTCGTTGGCATAGACTTCGCAGCCCAGGCGCAGCGCCTCCAGCGGGTAGGAACCGCCGCCGGAGAAAGGATCGAGCACGCGCGGCGGGGGCACACGCCCGGCCACGATGTCGTCCACGCTCACCGGTCGGCCCAGTTCGGCGCTCAACCGCTCGGCGTGAGCGGCGTAGAGGGCGCGGCGGGCGCGCTCCAGCAAGGGGAGGTTCAACGAATTCTCCCATCGGCACAGTTCTACGATAAAGCCGCGCTGTTTCTGCCATTCCAGAATGTCCTGGGTGGCCGGGGTGAGCGCGGCGTAGGCAGTGGCGCGCGAGGCGGCCAGCGGACGGCGCGCCCACCAGATGTGCAGCGTGCTGATGTGGCCGTGACGGATGTTCTTCTCTTTGGCCGCATGCTGGCTGACGTCTTTGACGGGAAAGGTCTCTTCGATAAAACGGCGATCGGGCTGGGTCATTGTGGCAAGTCCTGAGGGGAGGGTTGGTCGAGAATTTTCAGAATTTCATCGGCGCGGTAGAGGCGATTGCGCGCCCGGCCGGTGATTTCGTTCAGTATTCCTTCCTGGAGCAAACGGTCGAGGTAACGCTGGGCTGTAGAAAAGTTGATGCCCAGCGCAGTTTCCACCTGGCGGGTCTGTAACACCGGTCGCTCGAACAACAAATCCACCACCTGAAGCAGGCGGGCCGCGGTGCTTGCGCTTTGCAGTTGTTCGCGGTAGCGAGCATGCAGGCGTTCCAGAGAACGAATGCGCTGCACGGCGTCCCGTTCCTGCGTCACGACGCCGCGCAGGAAAAAGGTCAGCCAGGCCTCCCAGTCGCCGCGCTGGCTGACCTGCAGGAGGAGATCGTAGTATTGCTGACGGCGGGCCTCGAAATAGGGACTCAAATAGAGCAAGGGGGTCGGCAGAAGTCCCCAGGCGCAGAGCAAGAGCGTATTCAGCAAACGCCCTATGCGGCCATTGCCATCCAGGAAGGGGTGGATGGCTTCGAACTGGTAATGGAACAGCCCCAGGCGAATCAGCGGCGGCAGTTGCGGCGGGTCATGCAGGAATTTTTCCAGCGCATCGAGCGCCTCTCCCATCTCGGCCACCGGCGGCGGCACAAAGGTCGCCTCTGGCAGCGCTGCGCCCGGCGGGCCGATCCAGTTCTGGCTGCGGCGGAACTCGCCGGGGGTCTGTTCCTGCCCGCGCACCCCTTCGAGCAAAATGGCGTGAATTTCGCGCATCAGGCGCAGGCTGAGGGGGAGCTCCGCCAGCCGTTCCAGGCCGTATTCCAGCGCTCGGACGTAATTATGCACTTCTCGAACGTCATCGGGGAGTTCAAACAAAGAGAGTTGCACCGATTCGTAGGTCAACAAATCGGAGAGCGAAGCGCGCGTGCCTTCAATCCGCGAGGAGAATACCGCTTCACGGCGGATGAACGGGCGAATGAGCAAGTGGAGGTTGGGCAGGAAATACCCTAACCCGGCCAGTTCGCCGAGGGTGCGTTCCGCTTCCGCAAGCGCTGTTATGAGCGCATCCGACCAGTGCAGGGCAGGCGGGAGCGGGTGGGGGACGAAAGCCCAATAACCGGCTGGCGTGCGCAGGACCCGCCCGGCAGAGGTCTCCCGGAAGTCTTCTGGGTTCATTCGTTCTGCCTTATTTTCAAGGATGCTAATTGACTACGCTTATATTATCATTTTCTGCGAAAACTGCAAATAACTTGCCGCTCCGTTTGCCTGCCGCTCAAGGGGCATCTTCTGCCGCCTGGACGATGGCTTCCAGCGGCACCAGATAGCGCACCTGATGCTGTTCTTCGGGCTGCAAGCAAGCGGCAGGGTTGCACACCACATACAGGTCAGGATGTTCGCTGGCCGCATTCATCACCACGTAGAGGTAGAAGTCCTCCCCCAGACGTTGGGCGATGAACCACTCGTTCTGGGTCAACGCCACGCGGCCGGACCCGGCGCGGGCTTTGACTTCGATATAGCGTATTGCCCCGCTGACGGGGTCGGATGAACGGACGTCGTAGCCCAGGTTCTCGGCGGCCACGTCCTGCGGCTGGCGGCCATGCTCGCGCTCGTAGCGCAAGGTCACCTCCATCCCGATTTGTTCGATTTCGGCGTCGCGCTGCATCTCGGCTTCCGCCTGCTCCGCCGGGACGACCATCGGGATCACGCGCACGGCAGCCAGGAAGCGCGGCGTCTCCAGCGTCAACTGCTGTTCGCGTTCCAGGCGGTTTGTCAGGTCACTCAGCGCCTGGCGGTAACTTTCCTTTTGCTGTTCCTTGTTGCGCATCACCAGCGAGACGTCCTCGCCGTTCTGGGCGCGCTCTTGCAGGCGAACCAAATCGTCATCCAGATCGAGAATCAGGTAACGCAGCGATTCCAGGCCATATCGGCGTTTGATTTCAGCCTCGTGCTGGCGTGCAGCGCGCAGTTCCTCTTGATAGGCTTCCAGAAGCGGAATGAGCCAGGCAACCCCTTGCCGCTTCAGCGCTTCCAGGTCGAGACCGTCCGCGGGCGCGGCAGCCTCGGCGGGGGCCAGGTCCCACAGGATAGCCGGGTCCATCCTCTGCGGCGCTTCGCCCGAACGCGGGAGGAAGAGCGAAAACAGGCGTTTTCCGGCCACTTCGCCCAGACCATCGGTAATCTGCCCTTCATAGAAGAGCAGCACCCCATCCAGGCGGCCATCGGGATCGAGGAAGGCAGCGCCTTGTTGCAGGGCGGCGGTGAGATGGCGCTCAGCCCACTGCAAGACGGCCTCGAAGAGCGGATGCCCGAAGGAGACGAATTCCGCCAGAGAGTCCTTCATCGCCAGTTGTTTGTCGAAGGTGACCAACGGATAGCGCCTTTGCAGCAGGCCAAAGCGTTTCTTGAAGACCTCCTCTTCGGCCAGGGCGCGCAACGCCGAGGGGACTTTGTCCAGGCTGAAAAAGCCGGGGCGGTCGGTGCGCGGACGCATCTCGCCGCCCAGATGCTCCCAGGCTTTCTGGAAGAAGGCCTGGGTATATTCGGGAATCAGGCGTCGCTCGCGGGCGCGGGCGTTCATCTCCTGAATGCGGGTGTAGTCAATGTAGCGGGTGGCCAGGCTTTCGCCCAGGCTGAGGCGCACCTGGCGCAGGTAGTCTTCATCCACATGGATTTCGATTTCGCGCAGGATGTCCTCCAGCGTGCGCGCATTGGCGGCGGCTTCGGTCAGCAGTTGGGCCAGGTCACGGCCAGGGAAGAGTTCGTCAATCACATCGAAGACTTTGTCGCTGCCGAGGGCGGCGCGGATCTCGTCCAGTTTTTCGAACAAGCGATGGAGCACGCGGCCTTCGCGGGTATCGGCGGCCACCAGGTTGAAGATGGTCACCTCGCGGGTCTGCCCGTAGCGGTGAATGCGGCCCATGCGCTGTTCGAGGCGGTTGGGGTTCCAGGGGATGTCGTAGTTGAGCATCAGGTGACAGAATTGCAGGTTGATGCCCTCGCCAGCGGCCTCCGTCGCGACCATCACCTGGGCTTCGCTTTTGAAGGTCTTTTCGGCGGCGATGCGGGCCTCCAGCGGCATCCCGCCGTGAATGGTGACGACGCGATAGCCCCACTCCCGCAGCCGCTTTTCGAGGTACTCCAGCGTATCGCGCGACTCGGTGAACACCAATACCTTGGGGGAATCGGAGACGGATTTGCGCGGATGCGACGGATTTTCACGGATAGTTTTATCTTCAGAAAATCTATGTCCATCCGTTGCATCCGTGTTCATCCGTGTCCCATTCATCAGTTCATCCAACGCAACACGGAAGTGGCGCAATTTGACTTCGTCGCCTTTCTCGATGATCGCCCGCGCCTTCTGGAGCAGCTGTTCGAGGGTCTGGATTTCCGCTTCCAGTTCGGCGCGGTTTTCAGCGCTGCTAAGCGTTTCCCACAGCGTCTCCTGTTCCCAACGCTCTTCTTCGCTCAATTCCTCCACTTCGTCCAGAGAAAAGGCCTCGCTAGGGACAGCGATCCGCCCCTCTCGAAAAGCATCGGCCTGCTGGCGCAACTCCTCCAGCCGTTTCTTGCGTCGTTCCAGTGAGCGATATAGCGCATACGTGCTGGAAGCCAGACGTCGCTGCAAGATGACCATGGCAAAGGCGATGTTGCGGCGTTTGTCACTGGCCAGGGCTTTGTTGTACTGTTCCTCGACGTAACGAGAAAGGGCGTTATACAGTTCTTTTTCAGCGGGCGACTCAGTACCCAGGTGGAAAGCCATCGTTTTCACCTGGCGCGGCAGGAAGAGCGGCTTGCCATCGAAGTCTTTCAGGTCTTCCTTCAGACGGCGGATGAAGAGGGGGTTGTCGCCCGCGCGAATGGAAGCCTCCAGCATCTCCACTGTGGCAAAAGCGCCCGGCTGGAGCAAATCCAGGAAGAGGCGAAAGTTCTCCGGGTCGCCGCGATGGGGAGTGGCGGTGAGGAACAAGAGTTGCGTGCTGTTGCGTGAGAGGAGTTCGCCCAGGCGGTAGCGTTTGGTCTTTTCCGTTTTGTCGCCATATTTATAGGCGGCCATCTTATGGGCCTCATCCACGATGGTCAAGTCCCAATGCACGCTGGCCAGAGCCTGCATGACATCTTCCTGGCGGGCAAAATCGAGCGAGGTAATGACCTGGAATTCGTCCTCCCAGGCGTTCTCGCCAAAGCGGTTGCGCATCGTCTGGCGACCAATGAGCGTAAAACGCTCGTCGAAGCGCTCTTTCAATTCACGCTGCCACTGGTCTTTCAGGTGGCCGGGAGCCACAATCAAGATGCGCCGCACCAGCCCGCGTAGTTTCCTCTCCTTGATGACCAGCCCGGCCATGATGGTTTTACCGGCGCCGGGGTCATCGGCAATCAAGAAACGGACCCGTGGCTGATGAAGGATGTAGCCGTAAACGGCTTCGATCTGGTGGGGCAGCGGGTCCACTTTGGAGATGTTCATTGCCAGTAGGGGGTCGTACAGGGAGGCGTAGCGGTAGCGGCGGGCTTCCAATGCCAGGAAAACCTGACGCGGATCAGCGCTGAATCCCTTCTGCAGCCGAAGCGGGCGCAAATGCGCCGCCTCTTGTAATGGCAAGACCTGGTCAATATGGGATTGGCTGTGGAGCAGCGCCCCGACTAGGCGCACGTGGCCCTTCCCGACCGGCTCGATCAGGTCTATCTGGAGCGGTTCGGGCCAGCGCGACCCTTCGACAACGTCACCGGCACGGATAGAGAGAGCGTCCAAGTCTATGCTTCTCCTGAAAAACGCAACCATCTGCCTCGCGGGCGGACGCAGGCGGCGAGAGAGTGCCTCCACCGCTACGCGCCGTCACCGCGTCGCATAGCAAGCCTCGCCGGGTTCAGCGGCGGGGTTTTCGTTTATTGTAGCGCAAAAACTGCCAGACACGCTTTCTTGTGCGGTGAGAAAACCATGCCCTCTTATCCCTTCCCCCTGTTTGAGGCTGTGGAAATAAGTCCAATGATGGCCTTTATGCTACAGCAGAGGCGGTTTCGTGGGTATAATTAAGGTCAACTCGGGATAAACAACGGAAATGTCCCGAAGACAGAAGAGGCATGGCAGGGGAAAAACGGATCAAGCACTTGCCTCCATACAGGTTCGCACCACGTTAATTCCTGGAGGTCAGGTATGGAAATTGCCACCGATCGTTACAAGCACTGTGCTGTCTTGCACCTTCGTGGACGGGTTGATTCCTACACCGCGCCACAACTCACGGAGGCCATCGAGGCCCTCAACCGGGAGGGAATTTTTAAACTCGTCTTGAACCTGAGCGAGGTAGATTTCATGTCCAGCGCCGGTTTTCGCGCCCTGTTGATCGGGCAGCGGAATTGCAAACGCTACAATCGTGGTGAGATTGTGCTGGCAAACGTTCCGCCACGCCTGCGCGAGGCGCTGGACCTGACCGGTTTTACCCCCCTCTTCAAGATTTTCGACAACCTGACTGCGGCCGTTGGCCACTTTTAGCCGCACAGAGGAGATGGCAAATGAAGACACAAGCATTACGCTGGGGCCTGCTGAGCACGGCGCGTATTAACCGCGCCTTGCTGACCCCTTTGCGCCGCTCCAGACGGAACTGCCTGGTAGCGGTCGCCAGCCGCAGCCAGGAGAAAGCCGAAGCCTACGCGCGGCAGTACCACATTCCGCGCGCCTGCGGTTCATACGAGGCGCTGCTTGCCGACGCCGAGATTGACGTTATCTACAATCCCCTGCCCAATCACCTCCATGCGGAATGGACCATCCGCGCCCTGAAGGCCGGGAAACACGTGTTGTGCGAGAAGCCGCTGGCGCTCTCGGAACAGGAAGTAACCGCCATCATGGTCGCGGCCAGAGAACATCAACGGGTGGTCGCCGAAGCCTTCATGTACCGCAGCCATGCTCAAACGCAAAAGGTACGGGAAATCGTGGCCAGTGGCCTGCTCGGCGAGATCAGGATGGTGCGCGGAGCATTCTCCTTCCGCCTGGAACGGCAGGAGGATTACCGCCTGCATCCTGAACAGGGCGGCGGCAGCCTTTGGGATGTGGGCTGTTATCCGCTGAGCTATACGCGCGCTGTGCTCGGTGCAGAACCGCAAGAGGTCTTCGGACAGCAGATCACCGGCGCGAACGGGATTGATGCGACGTTTGTCGCCCAGTTACATTTCCCCGGCCCGTGCTTCGCTCAGTTCTATAGCAGTTTCTCCCTGCCCTACTTCGTCTTCATGGAATTTGTCGGCACAGAGGGCAGGCTGTATATCCCCAACCCCTTCAACCCGGGACGGCGAGAACACGTGTACCTGACGCGCAACGGGCGCAGGCACACGATAACGATTCACGGCACGGCGCCTTACCAGAGCGAGGTGGAGGACATGGCCGAGGCAATTTTGCTCGGCAAACCGCCAGCCGTCAGTCTGGAGGATAGCCTGGCCAATGTGCGCGCCATCCGCGCCCTGTTCGAATCGGCGCAAACAGGGCAGCCGGTCAAACTTGCCCCCTGGCGCGCCACATGACAACAACCCGCCATGTGATCAGGAGTTCGCCATGTTCCAGCAAAGTCTGAACGGCACCTGGCAATTTCGCCGCCTGGGCGAGTCAGAGTGGCTGCCCGCCAGTGTCCCTGGCGGCGTACACACTGATTTGCTCGCCTTGAAGCGCATTCCGGATCCCTTTGTGGCAGATAATGAACATGCCGTGCAATGGGTAGCCGAAAACCATTGGGAATACCGTCTGATCTTCTCCCCGGCATCAGCCTTGCTTCAGGAAGACAAGGTGTTTCTGGTTTGCGATGGCCTGGACACGCTGGCAACCGTGACGTTGAATGGTCATCTGCTGGGCGAAAGCCATAACATGTTCCGTCAGTACCGCTGGGAGGTGAGCGAACGGCTGAAGGCAGGCGAGAATGAATTGCGCGTGGTTTTTCATTCGCCGCTGGCCTTCCTGCGCGCCCGTCAGGCAGAAAAGCCATTGCGGGGCGGGGGCGATATTCCCGGCGGGCCCCACCTGCGCAAAGCGCCCTGTCAGTGGGGCTGGGATTGGGGGCCCAAACTCCCACCCATCGGCATCTGGAAAGACATCCGTCTGGAGGGCTACACAACCGCCCGCCTGGAAGACATTCACCTCCGCCAGAGACACGCCGGGGATCAGGTTACCCTCCACGCAGCCATCCGCCTCGAGCAATGGCAGGAGGCTGACCTGCAGGTCACCTTGCAGGTCACCGCGCCCGACGGCGCGACTCAGGTCGTGCAAGGCAAGCCAGGCGGTGAGCATGACCGCCCTTCGGCCTGTCTGTTGCAAACGATCATCCATCAGCCGCAGCGCTGGTGGCCCAACGGTTACGGCGCACAGCCGCTGTATGAAGTGGACGTCGCGTTGTGGCAGGGTCAGAAGCAGCTGGATCGTCGCACCTGTCGGCTGGGATTGCGTACTCTAGAACTGCGACGCGAAGCAGACGAGTGGGGCGAATCGTTCCAGTTCGTCGTCAATGGCGTTCCCATTTTCGCTAAAGGCGCTAACTGGATTCCCGCCGATTCATTCCCAACGCGCGTTCAGGATGCCCACCTGGAATGGCTCATCCGCAGCGCCGCCGAGGCGCACATGAACATGCTGCGCGCCTGGGGTGGAGGCTTTTACCCCGAAGATCGCTTCTACGACCTGTGCGACCGTTACGGCATTCTCGTCTGGCAAGATTTCATCTTTTCCTGCGGCATCTACCCGGATGACGAGGCCTTCTTCGACAACGTGCGCCAGGAGGCTATGGAGAACATCCGCCGTCTGCGCCATCATCCCAGCCTGGCGCTGTGGTGTGGCAATAACGAGATGGAAGAAGGCTGGGTGAACTGGCATTGGGATGATCCAACCGACCACACCAATCGCCGACTGAAAGCCGCCTATGACCGCATGTTCCATCACCTGTTGCCGGCCATCGTTGCAGACGAAGACCCAGACCGCCCCTACTGGCCTTCTTCACCCTCCTCCGGCATCCCGTTCGACCATCCCAACGATCAGCAGCGCGGCGATACGCACTACTGGGATGTCTGGCATGGACGCAAACCGTTTACCGCCTATCGCCAGCAATACCCGCGTTTCATGAGTGAGTTTGGGTTTCAATCGTTGCCGCCACTGGCAACCATTCAGACCTACGCCCCCCCAGAAGAGCAAAACATTACCTCTTACATCATGGAGCACCATCAGCGTTCCCCTTCCGGCAACAGCCTGATGGTATCCCAGATGACCGACCAGTTCCGCCTGCCGAAGGATTTTGCCTCGTTCGTCTACGTGAGCATGGTCTTGCAGGCCGAAGGGATTCGCTATGGCGTAGAACACTGGCGACGCAACCGTCAGCGCGTGAGCGGAACGCTTTACTGGCAATTGAACGATTGCTGGCCTGTAGCCTCCTGGTCGAGCATAGACTATTTCGGGCGCTGGAAGGCGCTACACTATCTGGCGCGCCGCTTCTATGCCCCTCTCCTGCTTTCGATGGAGGAAAACGACCTGCGCCTGGACCTTCACCTGACCAGCGATTTGCTCCAGCCCTGGCAAGGCAAGGTAGCCTGGCGACTGGAAACGCTGGCGGGGCACGTTCTGGAACAGGACGAACTTCCAGTGACCGCGCCGCCGCAGCGCGATAGCCTTGTCGCGTCGCTCGACTTCTCGGCACGCCTCACAGAAGCCGAACGGCGAGAGGTCGTCTTGATCGCCGAACTCTGGCAAGATAACGAACTCATCGGCCAAAGCCTGGCGACCTTCGTCCCGAACAAGCATTTGATGCTGACCAATCCCCACCTGCAATGGGAGGTGGCAACAGAGCATGACCAGGCAGTGATTCGACTGCGCGCGGCCTCGCTGGCGCGCTTCGTGGAACTTTCACTGGCAGAGACCGACGCCGTATTCAGCGACAACTACTTCGACCTCTCTCCCAACCGTGAGCGGCGCGTGAGCGTGCCATTGCCCGCAGGTTGGGATGGAGAGCGTCTGCGCCAGGCGCTGCGGCTACGCTCGCTGTACGATTCCTATGCCTGATTCGGCGCCCGTCGCAGGTATAATTTGAAGGTAACTACCTCGACAATGTTAGATTACCTGTCCCTTGTCATTGCGAGGCGGCGATAGCCGCCGAAGCAATCTCCTTGCGAATCTCAAGGTAAGCAGTCTCCCAATTACCAGGGGATTGCTTCGGGCAGAGAACGCCCTCGCCATGACATCCACAACAGTTTTGAGACAGGTCTAAATCGTTACATTTGAAGCAGATTTTCTCTCTCAAGGAGGACGCGATGGCTGAATTGAAACCTCTCCACTGGAAGCCAGAACCCGGCATCGGTTACACCGTCGTCCGCCGGCCCGATGGTGGAATGACGCTGACTTTCACCGATCTCTCGGACGCCACCTTGAAACATTGGCATGATTTTGCCCTCGAGCATCTGATGGGCGCCGATCGCCTGACGCGCAATCTGTACGACCTGCGCCAGGTAGCCGAGATTCCCGAAAAGGCCATCCGCCTGGCGGTGGAGGTCAACAGTGACCCCTCCACGCGCAACATTCGTCTGGCGGTTGTGGTGGCCAATGAGAAAGTCAAACAAGCCATTACCGAAATCGCCGCCCTCTCCTCGCCCCCCACGGGCGCGGCGATTAAGATTTTCACCGACATCGCCGAGGCCGAGGCCTGGCTGGCGCGTCCGCTGGACCAGATTGTCTGAGCCACCGCCGGTCTGGAGTGAGCAGCCATGGCCACCTTTCCCCTGGCCTGGGGTGAACGCACCTTTATCATGGGCATCCTGAACGTCACGCCCGATAGTTTTTCGGGTGACGGTCTGCTGAATGCCTGGGATCCGCCACGCGAGGCCATTATACAGGCACAACGGTTTCTACAGGCCGGAGCGGATATTCTCGACGTGGGCGGCGAATCAACCCGCCCCGGCTCGCGACCGGTAACCGCCGAGGAAGAAATGCAGCGCGTCCTGCCGATCATCCAGGCCATCGCACGGCAATTCCCCGAGGCATTGATTTCCGTTGACACTTACAAAGCCCCGGTGGCCGAGGCCGCGTTGCAGGCAGGAGCGCGCCTGGTCAACGATGTCTGGGCCTTGCGCGCCGACCCCCAGATGGCCGAGGTAGTGGCCCGTTATCGCGCCGGCCTGGTGTTGATGCACAACCGCAGCAATCCGCTCAGCGTTGAGGTGCGTGAACGCCTGGGGGCGGCCTATCAGGGCGCGGAGTACGAGAACCTGCTCGAGGATGTTAAACGCGACCTGCGCGCCTCAATCGCTCTGGCGCGCGCGGCCGGCGTTCCCGACGACTACATTATCCTGGACCCCGGGCTGGGCTTCGGCAAAAGCGTGGCTCAGAATCTGGAACTGCTCAACCGCCTGGACGAAATCCGTGCCCTGGGCTACCCGGTGTTGATCGGACCATCGCGCAAGTCGTTCATCGGCTATACCCTCAACCTGCCTCCTGACCAGCGTCTGGAGGGGACAGCCGCCGCGGTCGCGATTGGCATTGCGCGCGGCGCCGACATCGTCCGTGTGCACGATGTCCCATTCATGGTACGCGTGGCCCGCATGGCCGATGCGATTGTGCGCTAATTCTGCTCAACGCGACCATGCCTTCCCCCTTGCTTCTCATCCGTCACCGGCATCAGCGCCGTACAAGCCTGAGCCGCCGTCTCGATCACCAGGCGCGCCGTCTGGCACTGGGGGGTATCTTTCTGCTGGTAGCCTGCCTGGCCGGGGCTACCCTCGTCCTGGCCCTGGCCTATGCCGATACCGTCCACGATCTCCCTTCCATCGAACAACTGCCGCTTTTGCTCAACCCTTCCGATGGTTCCCTGCTGGAGCCAACGCGCCTCTACGATCGCACAGGACAACACTTGCTGCTGACCCTGGCGCCGGAAAACGCCCGACGCCCCTATCTACCCTACAACCAGATTCCTTCTGTCCTGGTCAACGCGGTCATTGCGGTTGCCGACCCCCAATTCTGGGAACACAATGGCTATACGCTAAATGGCTGGCGCGACCCATTGCTACATCCCACGCTGGCGCAGCAGTTAGCCGCCGATCTGTTGCTCTGGAACGAGCCACCGTCGGTGCGCCGGGCGATACGCGAACGTATCCTGGCAGCGCAAATCACCGCGCGCTATGGCCGCGCGCAAGTGCTTGAATGGTACCTCAACAGCGCTTATTTCGGGAATCAGGCCTGGGGCGTAGAAAGCGCGGCGCGCCTCTATCTGGGCAAATCAGCCAGCCAGGTGAACGTCAGCGAGGCCGCTTTGCTGGCCGCCCTCACGCGCGCGCCGGCGCTCAATCCATTCGATGCGCCTCAGGCGGCGGAAAACGAACGCGTCCAGGTGCTGCAAACCATGGCCTTGCTCGGCATGGTGGACCCCGCGGCGGCCCTGACTCCGCCCCCGGTCTATGCCGCGCCGCCAGCAGCCGTTTCCGACGGCGAGACCCTCGCCCCAGCCTTTCTCAACCTGACTCTCGCGCAGTTGAATCAGCGTTTTGCTCAGGAACGTGTCGCTCGCGGCGGCGTCAACGTCTTTACCACCCTCGATTATGCATTACAACAACAAGCCGTTTGCACGTTACAAACCCTCTTGCAGCAGGCAACGGGCAATCATCAAGAGATTCGCGCCCACGATGGCTCGCCCTGCCTGGCAGCGCGTTTCCTGCCCTCCCTTCCGCCGGGCTTTTCGGCGCCCCGGGTCACGGCCAGCGCGTTGATTCTTGACCCGCGCGCCGGTCGGGTGCTGGCCATCGTTGGGGACAGCAGCCACGATAACACAGGGGATTACCTGCTGGCGCACCCCGCCGGCACACTGCTGACGCCGTTCCTCTACCTGACCGCCTTCACGCGTGGCTTCGGCCCGGCTTCTCTGGCCTGGGATATTCCCGGCGAGGTGGCCAACTTCGATGGCAACTATCATGGGCCGGTGCGCCTGCGTCTGGCGCTGGTCAACGATTACCTGCCGCCGGCAGCCGTCCTTCTGGAACAGATGGGGCTGCCGGAGGTGCAGCGCGTGGCAACTTCGTTCGGTCTGGAGTTCTCCCCGGCGGCTGACTTTTTCTCCGACACGATTTTTCTCTCGCCGTACCAGATTGCTTCTGCCTATGCCGTTTTTGCCAATCAGGGCATGAGCACCGGTCAACGCCTGACAGGAGAGGCTGTGACGCCCGTCCTGGTATGGCGCATCCTGGGAGTGGACCACGCTATCTGGGCCGACTGGAGCACACCAGACAGCCGACCGGTGGTCAGCCCGCCGTTGGCTTACCTTGTCAACCATGTGTTGAGCGATGATGGCGCGCGGCAGATGCCCGCGACGCTGACGAATGCCTTTGCGCTTGGGCGTCCGCTGGCCGTCAAGGTGGGGCACCCGTTCCAGACGAACGGCGTCTGGATTGTCGGCTACACTCCTCAGCGATTGATTGTGGTCTGGGTAGAAACGCAGGGGGAAGCCCAACCGTCCGCGTCCGGTGAAACAGACGCCGCTCTGACGCTGGGCGCAGGACTCTGGCGAGCGTTGATGCAATATGCCTTGCAGGACCTGCCGGCTGAATCCTGGGCCGCACCGGCGGGAATTGTCCAACGTGAGGTCTGCGACCCCTCCGGCATGTTGCCATCGCCTGCCTGTCCCAATGTAGTACCAGAAATCTTTCTCAGCGGCAATGAGCCGCAACAAGAGGACACCCTGTATCAGGCCCTGGCCATCAATCGCGAAAGTGGATTGCTGGCTACCGTCTTCACGCCGCCCGAACTGGTGGAAGAGCGTGTGTACCTGATGATCCCGCCGCAAGCGCGCGCCTGGGCAGAGGCGGCAGGCATTCCCGCGCCGCCAACCGCCTACGACACGATCACCCTCCCCCCGGTCAACCCGGAGGTACACATTACCTCCCCTACCCTTTTCGCCGATGGACGCGGCACCATCCCGATTGTCGGCAGCGCGACAGGGGATGACTTCGCGTTTTATCGTCTGGAGTATGGGAGCGGCCTGAACCCGGCGCGCTGGATTCGGATCGGCAATGACGTGAGCACGCCCGTCCGGGAAGGACTGCTGGCAGAATGGGACACGCGCGACCTGAACGGCCTGTACATCCTGCGCTTGCTGGTAGCCCACGTTGACGGACGCCTGGAACAGGCCACCGTGGCGCTGCTGCTGGATAACACCCCACCGCAGGTAACCCTTCTGTCTCCAGCCTCAGGCGCAACCGTCACTCTGGCAGAAGGCGAAGCCATGCTCCTGCGCGCCGAGGTCAATGACAGCGGGCTGGCAAAGGTGTCCTTCTATATGGACGGGAATCTGCTGGCGGAGCTGACAGAAGCCCCCTTCGAAGTACTCTGGGCAGGGACGCCGGGCCGGCACAGCCTGCATCTGGTGGCCACCGACCGCGCCGGGAACGTCACTTCTGTACGCGCTGCCTTTCAGGTGCGACGTTAGGAGAACGAGGCATGGAGTAACCTTTGCAAACACTCTCAACGTGGTTCATTGGGAATTGCCGTGGTTAAGCCAAATATGGTGGTCTGATGCAAAACAATCGGTAGCCATTCAAGTCCAGGAAGAGGCGTTGAAAGAAGTGTTTGAGATTGAACAGACCATAACAACGGCGTTTCAAGACTTTGATCTTGT
>Ga0315298_1005727_pt1 | contig 17407 bp, 16 predicted proteins | sample WHS_1_MG_FD_203077 | JGI IMG/M metagenome (GOLD analysis project Ga0315298, IMG submission 203077) | Extremophilic microbial mat communities from Washburn Hot Springs, YNP, Wyoming, USA - WHS_1_MG | ecosystem: Environmental > Aquatic > Thermal springs > Hot (42-90C) | place: USA: Wyoming...
TTTCTTCATCCTGCTGACGCCGTACTCGATTTTCTCCTTAGGAGTGCCCTTGAACCAGATGTCCGTAGACTCGTCGAGGGGCCCGAGTATAAGTTGGCTCTCAAGATGGTTGCTTAAGGCTGATATTTGCATCCCATACTTGTTTACAACACTCCTGATTTCGCCTGCTCCACCACGTGTAACCTGGTCGATGTTGATGTGGCTCGAACCCTTCCAGCATGCTAGTTCAACAGCCTCGTAGCCCAGGGAGGAGACGAATTCAAGCGTCTTGTCCAGCGGCCGATCGTTGTACAGAACCGTGAAAATACCTACCTTCATGTCTCCAACACCAAGTCTTAAATAACCGTCCCGTGGATATAAATATATCACCCCAGTTGAAAAACGGGTTTAGCAGGGCGGCGGTTGAAGCATTAATAATCCTCATGGGGGAGGCTAATCCAGGTGAGCTCGCCTTCCTCCCAGGAGGCCTCTCCCAAGCTTTCAGCAAGATACGTTTCAAGATACATGAAGAGGTTTTCAGGCTGCCGCCATATGCCTACGAAAAGGCGAGGAGACAGTATAATTCCACACTCCTGCTCGAGTACCTCTCCCTGTCAAAGCCCATGGGCTACGCGAAGTACCTGGGGGTTACCGACGTTGACCTTTACGCCGGAGGGCTGAACTTCGTCTTCGGCGAGGCGATTCTAAACGGGGAGGATGCAGTCGTCTCGCTGCACAGGCTTAGGCCAGAGTTCTACGGCGACCCGCCTAATAGGAGGCTTTTCGAGGCGAGGGTTCTCAAGGAGGCTGTTCACGAGCTGGGCCACACCTTCGGTCTAACACACTGCGAGAACCCTGAATGCGTGATGAGCTTCAGCAACTCTATAATAGACACTGACGTTAAAAAGGCCCAGCCATGCTTAAAATGCCAAGTTAAACTATTTAAGAAGATTTTCAGATACGTTTAATAATGCAAAGAATAGGAAGCAGGCTGATGGGAAGGGTTTTTCACTATACTTGCGGAGACGCTGGCCCCGGGAGAGCAAGAGCGTTGACGCGCGCTACTATTGCCTCAACCCCCAGTTTTTAGCCAAGTAGTATTGGATAGCGTCATCGAAATCAAGCTTTATTTTACCCGTAAGCATGGAAGCAGCCATCTCTTCCTCCATGCTCGTCTCATACAGTTAAGCCCCAGTGAGCCTTGAACATTTCCCAGGAAAACAAGGATCAGCCCAGAGTTGTTTAGGATGGCTTCGATTGCGTGAATCGTAAACCTAGAAACAACCGCCTCAAACTCCCCATCAGAGATTTTCTGCAGGAATTTTTCGCACTCCTCGGCTCTTTTCTGCCCGAGGAACAGTTCGAGAAAAACGTTGGTGTCCACCAGAAGCATTAAGCCAGTATTCCCCCGAGCCTTATGCTGCAATTCTACTGATGTTGATTCTGACTGTATGCAGCCCCTCAAAGTTTTCCAGTCAACCCTGCTTGAGGCGATGAAAACGCTTCATCGCATCCTCAAGGGCTGCCTTCACCGCGCCCTTTTTATATCCGTAGGTTTCCATAGCCCTTTTCCTGAACTTTTTGGCTAAAGCTCTGAAACCGAAGCGACCGCCTTGGACAAGGCCCTGCTTCCACATCTTTAAGCGTAAAGAGTTTTAAACGCCAGGTTTTAAAGAGTCTAAAGATGAGGGTGCTGATCACTGGTGGAGCAGGGTTTATAGGCCACAACCTAGCCACCCGTTTAAAGAAGAATGGTTTCGAAGTCATTGTTCTAGACTCTCTCGAGAGGTCAACAGGGTTCGCCGTTGAAAGACTTAAGGAGGAAAACATTCCAGTAGTCAGAGCAGGAGTAAAGAGCACGGATGTCGTTAAGAATGCTTTGAAGGGTGTTGACGCTATTGTCCACGCCGCGGCCTACACGGATGTTGCCGAGTCTATGGAGAACCCTGTGCTCTACCTGGATAACAATGCTCTGGGAACAGCATTGGTCGCAGAGGCTTCTTTAAAAACAGGGGTTGGGCTGCTCATATACTTGAGCTCGGCAGCGGTCTACGGGAATCCTGTCAGGCTACCCATAGACGAGAATCATCCTACCAACCCGTTGTCCCCATACGGGTTGAGCAAGCTCATGGGTGAGGATGTCGTCAGGTTCTTCTCGAAACTTGGGCTTAAGCATGTAGTGCTGAGGCTCTTCAACGTTTACGGGCCTGGCCAGAACGCTGCCTACGCGGGCGTGATAACAAGGTTTCTGGAAAGGACGCGTAAAGGTCTTCCGCCAATTGTCTACGGGGACGGTGAGCAGACCCGGGACTTCATCCATGTCGACGAGGTTTCTGAGGCTGTTGAACTAGCCATCAGGGCTCAGCGTTTCAACGAGGTTTTCAACATCGGCTCGGGAAGCCCTGTTAGGATAGGGGACCTGGCGAGGCTCGTCATGAGGCTTCACGGGATTGAGGGCGAGCCTGTTTACGCTGAGCAGAGACCCGGCGACATAAAGCATAGTTACGCAGACATTTCTAGGGCTAGTAGAATACTGGGGTTCGAGCCGAGAATAGGTTTAGAAGAGGGTTTGAGGAGACTGGTGCGGGAGAGAGGCTGAGGCTTCTCAAACCTCTTCTTTCCCAGGCCCAAATTTTTAAGAATCAGGCGCCATGTGGAAAAACCATGGGCTCGGCGGCTCGCATCATAATCAGCTTCGTGCTGCTAGCCTGTCTAACCATAGCCGCTGTAAAGGCTTACCCTGAGAAGACTGTTCAGGCAGGCCTGCAGATAATCGGCGGGGAGGCTGACCACGTTGTTTTCAATGACCTGCTTGTTCTGCGAAACGCCGTCTACATCGCGGGGTGCTCAGGGGGCTTTGAAAACCGTGTCTGCTCGCTTTGGAAGATTGACGCTGAGGGCAGGCTGGTTTCCTCGGCGACCGGAGTTAGGGGCTATTTCATGAGCCTGGCTTCCGACGGCTCAAGGATATATGCGGCTGGCCTAAGGGAGCACGATACGCTTCCTAAGACAACAGGCTACTTAGCCGTGTTCGACCAAGACCTCGACAAGCTGTGGGAGAGGGAGTGGGTTGGCTCATCCCTGTTCAGCTGGTTCGAAAGCATTGTGGTGCAGGCCGGTGGAATCTACGTCGCCGGGGCGGTTCAATACCTTGGAGAGAGGGATACCGACATAGTTCTGCATAAATATAGTGAAGCGGGCTTGCTCCTATGGGAGAAAACGTTCAGCTTAGCGGGGCATCAGACTCCCGAATCAATGGATTGTCAAGACGGAAGAATATACATAGCCGGCACGACGGCTCCGCCTGGTTCAGGTGGGAACGTAGACGGGTTTCTGTTGGTTACAGATATGAATGGGAGCGAGGTTGACCGGGTCACATGGGGCGGGGATAAAAGAGACTTCTTCTCAAGCGTTAAGGTTGGGGAAGGGATATACGTGTGCGGCTTCACGGATTCCTACGGGGCGGGGGACCTGGACGGGCTGCTACTTAAAATAGACTTCTCCGGGAGGGTTGTCTGGTGGAAGACGTTCGGAGGACCGGGTGACGATTCTTTCACCAGCCTCTGCCTAGACGAAGACAGGGTTCACGCAGTTGGCCATGTGACTAGAAGCACGGGTATGCTCCCACTGTACGCGCAGTATAGTGTCAACGGGACGCTCCTCGGAAACTGGACGCTTGCCATAGACTTCCTCTCATCCTGGACAGCAGTATGCTCTGCTGATGGCGTGACCCGTATGGTGGGGAACAGCATGGGAGGCCTGTTTAGGAACAGGGGGATTTATGCCCGCTACGTGACGAGCTACGGGTTGACCGTGAACTTTCCGGGTGAGGGTTTCTGGGCTTCCCTAGACGGCGAGAACAAGACCGGTAGGAGCGTCAGCTTTGACGTAACAGGTGGGGAGCACAGGCTTGAAGCAGCCCCCTTTAAGATAGCCGGGGAAACCAGGCTTGCTTTCAGCCTTTGGAGCGACGGCGTTGTTAACAACCCGCGTGAGATAAGGTTGAAGAAGGATAGTGTCCTCAACGCTGCTTACAGGGTTGAGCACCGTGTAGAGGTTTCAAGCCCGATGGGGGAGGTTTCCGGTGGAGGATGGTTTGTTGAAGGCTCGACTGCAACAGTATCGGTAAGTCCGAGCATCATTCCTAAGGATTTCTTTACGAACTACGTTTTCGACGGATGGGTTGAGAACGGGGTGAAAACATCGGCTTCAACCACGTACTCCTTCACAGTAACGAGGCCTATCCGTCTTGCGGCGAGCTGGAGGACTGAACTGAATCCTATAACAGCAGGCATAATTCTCCTAATGCTTATACTCGTCCTCATTGCTTCACTAGTGTTTGTAAGAAGAAGGAAAACACTGCCCCCGCCTCCTCCGCCTCTAGACCAAGCTTACGAGAGCATTTCCCTTCGTCATGCAGCTGTCAACTAGGTTGGAAATAAAAAACTGGCGGATAATGCTTACTCTATGCCCCATTTCTTAGTGGCTTTCACGAGTAGGAAGATCACGAAGGCTACGATGAGGAATGTTATCAACGTCCCTACGAAATGGCCTATTCTGAATGGCCCCAGAACAATCTGCTCCCATGAGATGTCGGGCGTGGCGAACTCTATTATCGGCATTATCAGGTCGTTGACAAGCGCCTGAACAAGGGCTCCGAGATACAGACCGAGTATGAAGGCGACAGCCATTCCGAGAACCTTGTATTTCGAGACGAAGTCTTTAAACTCTGCGACTAAGCCTTTCGGCGGGGGTGGTGATGGGGGAGCAGGCTTAGGCTCCAACAGCTGCCTAATCTTTCTAAGCTCCTCCACTATTTCATCCTCTTTAGATGACATGTTTAACATATCTAATTTTTTAACTGTTGATTAAAAGCTTTTTCCTTCCCTACTCTTTCCTGAAGACTGTTTAAAACTTAACCGTTCTAGGATACTGGTGCTGGGTTGAAGATTGACCTTCATGACCGCACCGCCTACTCAGACGGAGAAGGATGGTTGTGAGGTTCTTGAGACTGCTAAAGCCAAGGGTTTAGACGGCTTAGCGCGCGCTAGTAACCCACCACGATACTCTTCAAGAATACTTTAAGGCTAAACACTATTGCAGCAGAATGCTAATCCTACCCGGGTATGAGTTAAGCACCAACACCGCCTACGTCCAGTAGCGCGCGGGTTGTTTTCAACGGCTTTTTGAAAAGCATAAACCCAAGTTCTCAAGATAGGCTTAAAACTGCTTCAAGCCTGTTTCAGCTGAGGGGCTTAGCATGAGGGGCTTCGCACTGGTTAACGGACACATATACGTTTCGTTCAAGCCTACTCTAAGCGTTGAGTCTGCTGTAATCGTTGAGAACAGGGTTGCGTACGTGGGTGGTGAAGCAGGGGCTCTCAGCAGGTCTAGGACGCTGGGCCTAGAAACCATTGACCTGGACGGGAAGACTGTTCTCCCGGGCTTTATAGATGCGCACATGCATCTTGACTCGCTGGGCACCTACTTGAACACCCTCGACCTGAGAGGGGTTAGAAGCATAGGGGAGGTTAAGACTAGGCTGAGGAGCTACGCCGCCAAGTGTAGTGTAAACTGGATCCTGGGACGCGGCTGGGACCAGGAGCTGCTGGAGGAGAAGCGTTATCCAACAAGGTGGGATCTCGACGATGCTGTCTGCGATAGGCCTGTGGTTCTGAGCAGGGTGTGCGGCCACGTTGCAGTAGTCAACACCAGGGCTCTTGAGCTCACCGGGTTGATGCGTACAAGCACACCTGGGATTCTGAAAGATAATGCTGGACACCCGACGGGAGTCGTCACGAGGAGAGCACTAGAGATTGTTAGGAGCAGGCTTGAGGAGCAGACTACTTTCGAGGAGCGTAAAAAACTGTTGATGGATGGGATTGAGTTCTCAGCTTCCCAGGGTGTGACTACAGTCGGATTCATATCCTGCTGCTCAGCATGCCTCAAGGCTCTCCAAGAGCTGGAGGCTGAGCTTGGGCACCTGCCGGTGAGAGTCAGGATCTACTTGAATCCTCAGGATGCTAGGGCCATGGGGATCCAAGGCTTAAAACGGGGATCAACATTCTTGAAGGTTAACGGCGTAAAGCTTTTCGCAGACGGGTCCCTCGGGGCGAGGACAGCCTTGCTTTCAAAACCCTACTCGGATGCCCCGGACACCTCTGGTTACGCGTATATGGATGGGGATTCGCTGCAGACGCTGATTAAGGAGGCTTGCAAATCAGGAATCCAGGCAGTGGTTCATGCGATAGGCGATAGGGCTGTGGAGAATACCCTTAACGCCTTTGAAGCCGTTGCCGAGGATACGGGGAGGCTCAGGCACAGGGTGGATCACGCTTCAGTCTTAAGAGGCGACTTGATAATGGCGATGAGGAAGCTTGATGTTGTTGTGGTTGTTCAGCCCCGCTTCCTTATCACTGACTGGTGGGTGGTGAACAGGGTGGGTGTTGAGAGAGCTGGGCTCGTCTACCCTTTCAAGACACTGGCTGAAAACGTTAGGCTTGGTTTAAGCACTGATGCGCCTGTGGAGCCAGTGAACCCGTGGGAGACCGTTTACGCCGCAGTAACCAGGGGCAGGCTTGAGGAGATACCTCTTTACAAGCATACTGTGAAAGAGTGTTTAACGCTGGAGGAGGCTCTTCACTTTTATACGGCTGGTTCCGCATACGCCTTGCTTGAGGAAGATGAGCTGGGCGTGTTGAGTGAGGGGAAGCTTGCAGACCTCATAATCGTCGACAAGGATCCTTTCAAAGTTCCCTGCGAAGACGTCAATAAGATAAGAGTTCTTAAAACATGCGTCGACGGCCGCTGGGTGTTTAATCTTAGGGGAAACGATTCATCCAACATGTCCAGGAGGAATTGTCCGTAGGAACACCTGCACAGGTTTAAGCGCGCCGCAACCCCCTTTTTCATTAAAAATTTTTCACGTGGCGCCTGTTCCCCCAAGAAAAATTTAAGGAAACTGTTGTAAACCATGAGAAACTAAAGGAAGTTTTAAAAAATAGTTAATCATATCCTCCATGAGGAGTAAGCATGAGCAGGGTTGTTCAAGTAAAAATCTACAGGGGGGAAAGATACTATATTGCTGAATGCATCGACCCTCCAGTTTTCACATACGGCAGGACTCTCGACGAGGTTGTGGAGAAAATGAAGGAGGCTGTAGCCCCACGCTTGAAGAACGATGGTTTAAAGGAATGGGATATCCCCCCTGACTTCTCAATCCTGGTGAACATCGAGCTCCCATCGCCGTCTGAACGGCGAATATTCGAACAGGCGAGGTTCAGCTAGATAGTTTCAGCACCAGTGCCTCGAAGAATTAAGCGTGCGCTTGCTGATTAGTTAACCCTTTTTCGCATCGTCACGTTTGCCGGAGAGCCTCTCCCTAGCCTCCTCAAGGTCCTTAACGGTGTCTATCGACTTCCAGTATGCTTCAGCCTCGAAATATCTCCGTAGAAATCCTTCTTCAGCCAGCCTTGGGAAAACCAGCTTCTCAACATCACCCTCCCCGTACTCCAGAAACCTGTGTTTAAGCCCCGCGTCAATCAGGTAGATGCCTGCGTTAATGTAGTGCGGAAGCACAGGCTTCTCCTCGAAACCGGTTACCGTCTCCCCGGAAACCCTCACTACCCCGTAGGGCGACTTTAGAAGGGTCAACGCAATGCTCACCGTGCCAGGTTTCCACTCCGCGATCATCCGCGACAGATCCATGTCGGTAACTATGTCGCCGTTCACCACCAGGTAGAGGTCTGACTCTACACTTCTAAGTAGGCCGTTGATAGCGTAGAGCGTCCCCCTGGGCCTATCCTCGACAATATAGTGGATGCGAACGCCACGCCAGCCCCCGCCATATCTCTCAACCAGCTTCTCGCTCCGGTAGCCAGCCAGCAGGTAGACGTCCGTGATGCCGGCGTGCTTCATCTGCATTATCAGCCTGTCTAGAATAGTGAGGCCCCCGCTAATTTCCAGAAGCGCCTTAGGAACATCGTTCGTCAATGGTCTAAGCCTCTTCCCAAGGCCTCCGCACAGCACTCCGCCCACAATCATCCTAAGCATGCTGTAAAAAGGATGGTTAAAAACTTCTTCCCGGAAGGGCTTGAACCCGCGGTTGCCAAGAAGCGATGAAAAACAGTCTTAATGTCAAGCATCCTCAAGCATATGTTTATAAGGAATTCTGTTTTTAAAAAAAAACATGCGAGGAGACGGAGAAGACGGTAGATTTGAGGATGCTTCGAAAACCTGCTTGGCAGCCTACGCGACACCTGAGGATTTTCCCCCTGGTCTCCCTTGACAAGCACGGGAACTGCTGATAAGCCGGGCGGCACTCTCCCGCGCGACGCTTTAGAGAAACTTAGGAGGCTGCTCGGTGAAAGGTTCTCAACCCGGGAGGCAGACCTTTTCTCCTACAGCCATGACTACTGGCCTATTTCCCTGCAATGGATTCTCCGCGGAAGCTTCCCGCGGCTGCCGAGCGCCGTAGCGTGGCCGGAGAACACCATGGAGGTCCAGCAGGTCGTAAAGACTGCTTACGAGAACAATGTGCCCGTCTACGCTTACGGGGGAGGCTCAGGAGTCATGGGCGGCACCGTCCCGGAGAAGGGAGGCATAGTCATCGACCTGAAGAGGATGCGGTCCATCCGGCTTAACGAGGAGGACATGGTTGCTGAGGCTGAGGCAGGGGTTAACGGCTACTACTTGGAGAAATACTTGAACCACAGGGGCTACACGCTTGGACACATCCCCCAGTCCATATATCCTTCAACCATAGGCGGTTGGATAGCTACGAAGGCGACTGGACAGTTCTCAACGAAGTACGGCGGCATAGAGGACATGGTGCTTGGGCTTGAGGCCGTGCTGCCCCGGGGGGACGTTGTCACCCTGGCGCCACATCCGAGAACCTCGACCGGCCCTGATTTAAGGAGGCTCTTCATAGGTAGCGAGGGCACCCTGGGAATAATAGCTAAGGCGTGGCTTAAAATATGCCCCGTGCCCCGGGAGAGAATACTCGTGTCATATGTTTCTGAAAGCCTTGAGGAGGCTCTCGAGTCTGTGAGGAGAATACTTAGAAGGGGGGCTAAGCCGGCTGTGGCCAGGGTTTACGACGAGGCGGAGACGAAGAGGCACTTCTACATGTTTGACGAGGCATACGGCGGGATTATGACTGTGATGATTATAGAGGGGGACCCCGGGGTTGCTGAGGCTGAGCGAAGGATCGTCGGGGAGGAGTTCAAGGGGAAGCAGCTTGGTGAGGAGCCCGTGAAACACTGGCTTGAAACAAGGTTCATCGTTAAGGAGGCTTCGGAGTTCACTCCGCTCGGAGTTGTTTTCGACACGATAGAGGTTTCAGTAGGCTGGAGCAGCGCGCTACGCCTATACCGGAGCCTCGTTGAAGCAATGCGGGCCGTTAAAGGGACGCTCTTCGCTTCCGCGCACGCCTCGCACTTCTACCCTCAGGGAGTCTGCTTCTACTTCACTTTCGCCGGGGTTCCCAGAGGCGATCCGGAGAAGTATTATAACGACGTCTGGGACGCTGCGATGAAGACTACTCTTGAGAACAATGGTTCGATAAGCCATCACCACGGTGTTGGAAGGCAGAGGAGACGCTGGCTCAGAGAGGAGCTTGGCACCGCCTTCGAGCTCCTCGGAAGGGTTAAGAGGGCTCTGGACGAAAAAGGGTTGATGAACCCGGGGGACATGGGGCTGTAGCATGCCTGGGAAGTGGGACTGGCTTAAGGATGAGTTGCGCGCATCCGGCTTGGCTGGAGCCGCTCCTCTCGTCCTCAGGTTTATCAGCGGAAGGCTACGCGGGCCCGACGACCTTTTGAAGTGTGCACTCTGCCCAAACATGTGTCGCCACGCCTGCCCGGTCGGCATAGTCGACGGGAGTGAGACGACTTCCCCCGCGGGAAAAGCCAGGGTGGCACTGCTCATAAGAGAGGGTAGGCTGAAGCCGACTAGGGAGAACGCCTCACCACTCTACGCATGCCTCTCGTGCAACGCGTGCAGCGTCTGGTGTCCATTCGGCTTCTCCGTGACAGACCTGCTGAGGCCCGTCAGGGAGAAGGCTGCTGACGGGGGCATGGTCTTCGAAGAGTTTAAAGAGGTTTTTAAAAACCTTGAGGAGCACGGCTACGTGTACGGGAAGCCGGGAGACCGGATTCAGGGAGCACACTCCGGGGATGTGCTCTATCTGGGGGGCTGCACGCTCCGGGAGAAGTATCCCGGGCTCGGGGCTAAGGCTACCCGGGTTCTCGAAAGGCTCGGCTACCAGCCGTTCAGCATCGACGAAGCGTGCTGTGGAATCCCGGCTTACAACCTTGGGAACACGAGCCTTTTCAAGAAGCTTGCTATGGATCAGGCTGGGAGGATAAACTCTAGCAGGGCGAAAACCGTTGTGGCTTCATGCCCGTCCTGCGTATACGCCTACCGTGTTCTCTACCCTGAGCACGGCGTTAAGATCAAGCCTGAAGTCTACCATATGGCTGAGTTCCTTGAAGGCAGGGTTAGCGGGTTAAAAGGGAGAGGAAGAGTTGTGCTCCACGACCCGTGTAAACTAGCTTTAAACCTGGGGAGGCCCCAGGTGCTCCGGAGCATACTCTCAGGCGTCGAGGGGCTTGAGGCCAGGGAGCCTAGGAGGAGCGGCAGGGAGACGTTCTGCTGCGGGTATGGTGGAAGCGCTGTCCCCAGGCTCAACAGCGAGCTTGCGCACAGGGTAGCGTTGGAGAGGGGACGGGAGCTTGCTGAGGAGGCTGAAACCATCGTGACCGCCTGCCCAACGTGCAAGCTGGCGTTCGAATCCAACGGTTTTAAAGCACTAGACATCGTTGAGCTTCTAAACTCCCTGATGGAGGAAGGGGAATGTTCTCGCTAGGCTCCAGGGTGGCAAGGGTGTTGAAAAAGTATCCCTACAGTCTCTCCTTCACGGTGAGGGACGGCGTAGTTTTCCTGAGCGGCGAGGTCGGCAGCCATGAGGAGTGGGTTGAAATAGGGCTTTCAGTAGGAAGGATAAGGGGCGTTGAAGGGGTTGTGAACAAGATAAGGTTGAAGGGCTCACCCAGGAACGATGAGAAGGAGGAATGGAGGAAGAGGGTTTTCGAGGAGAATAAGAAAACTGTTGTCGGCGAGTACGACGTCGTAATCATCGGGGGAGGAGTCGTCGGAGCAGCATTAGCAAGGGAGCTCTCGAAATACGAGCTTAAGACCGTCCTCTTAGAGAAGTCTCCCGACATTGCTGCTGGAACAACGAAGGCGAACAACGGGATGATACACGCTGGCGTCGAGCCGCCCAGGGGCTCTCTGAAGAGAAGGCTCAACGTGAGGGGAAACGCCATGTACGGGAGGCTGGCTGAGGAGCTCGGCTTCAAGCTCAACCGGTTGGGCAGCGTCTGGCTAGTCACGCCCAGGACTCTCACCTCTTATAGGAGGTATCTGCCCGGCCCGCTTTACACCCTTGTCCTTAAGCATGTTCTCCCGCGAGTGGTGAAGATTAAAGGATTGTTAAACGGCGTCAGGGGGATTAGAATCGTAAGGGGTCGGAGGGTTTTCGAGCTTGAACCCTTCGCGGCGAAGGATGCTGTCGCAGCGGTCTACATTCCTCCAACAGCCGTAGTGGATCCCTACGAAGTGGCTGTGGCCCTAGCTGAAAACGCTGAGGAGAACGGCGTCGAGATCCGCCTTGAAACCATGGTCGTCGGGTTCATCAAGGAAGGGGATGTTGCCACGGGTGTTGTAACCGACAGAGGTGTTTTCCTATGCAGGTACGTCGTCAACGCCGCGGGGCTCTACGCGGACGAAGTGGCTGCGCTAGCCGGCTCAGAGGAGTACACCATCCACCCGAGGAAAGGAGTACTCCTGGTTTTCCACAGGGACACCGGGGTTTTCACCCGCCACTGCCTGGCTGAGATCATCCTCCCACAGGACCCCTACACCAAGGGCGGGGGGATAAACCCTACTGTACACGGAAACGTGCTCTGGGGGCCGACGGCGGTCGAGGTCCCAGATAAGGATGACACGTCCGTTACAAGGGAGGAGATAGAGCATGTCTTAAACAAGTACTCGGGCATAGTCCCCGGGTTTCCGAGGGACAGGCTGATAAGGTATTTCGCAGGCGTTAGGGCGGCGACATTCACAGAGGACTTCGTCATAAGGCCCGCGAAATGGGTTAGGAACCTTCTACACGTAGCCGGAATCCAGTCGCCCGGGCTCGCCGCCTCACCCGCAATAGCTGAGTACGCTGTCGAGAAGCTGAGGGAAATGGGGCTGAGGCTCAAGCCGAAGAAGGGCTTCAACCCCAGGAGGAGGCCAATGCCCACTGCAGCCGGCATGAGCCTTGAGGAGCTCGGGGAGAAGATAAGGATGGACCCCGCGTGGGGCAGGATCGTATGCACCTGTGAATTCGTCTCAGAGGCTGAGATCGTGGAGGCTGTTCGAAGAGGCGCTAGGACCCTCGACGCTGTGAAGAGGCGTACTAGGGTGGGGATGGGAGAGTGTCAAGGAAGCTTCTGCACGCTTGAAATAGCCCTCATCCTATCCAGGGAGACGGGTGTGCCTTTGAACATGCTTCTCAAGGAGGAGGACAGGCTGTTCAACGGCTACGTCAGGGGTGAGCAGCCGTGAGGGAAGTCACGGTGATAGGCGGAGGGCCTTCAGGCCTGGCTGCAGCCGTAGGGCTCGCGGAGAAGGGTTACGACGTAGCGGTCGTCGAAGTGATGGGGGAGCTCGGCGGGATGTTGACGCAGTGTATTCACGACGGCTTCGGAACAAAGGTTTTCGGAGAAGCCCTCTCAGGACCAGAGTTTTCAGAAAGGCTTGTGAAAAAGGCCCGGTCGCTCGGGCTCAAGGTGTTTCTGAATACCTATGTGAAGGAGGTTAGGGCCGGGGAGGGGTTTAAAGAGGTTGTCGCAGTCAGCCCGGGAGGCGTTCAGAGGCTTCAGACCAGGGCGATAGTCTACGCGATAGGCTGCAGGGAGAGGAATGGCTTCGAAATAAGGCTTGGTGGAACAAGGCCCGCCGGTGTATACACGGCCGGAATGGTTCAGAGGCTTATGAACCTCTACGGAGTAATGCCGGGCAGGAGGATAGTGATAATGGGTGGGGGAGACGTCGGCATGATCGTGGCTAGACACCTATACCTGGAGGGTGCTGAGAGCATCCTCATAGTTTTCCCTGAGGCTGGTTTCACAGGACTCCCGAGGAATGTTCAACAGTGCGTCCTAGACTTCGGAATCCCCTTCCGGCCTAGGACAGTGGTTAGGAGGATACTTGGCAGGGAGAGGGTTAGGGGAGTTGTCTTAAGCAGGGTGGATGAGAAGTGGAACCCTGTTGAGGGGGCTGAGGAGCACTATGCCTGCGACACCGTTGTCCTCGCCCTCGGCCTAGTTCCTTACGCTGGGGAGCTTAGGCTCGTGGTTAATATGGATCCTGCTACCAGGGGGCCTGAGGTGAACGAGTTCTTCGAGACGAGTGTCGAAGGAGTCTTCGCAGTGGGGAACCTCGTCCAGGTCTTCGACTATGTTGACGACGCTGTTGAAACCGCCCATATCGCCGCCAGAGGCGTTGAAAAATATTTGAACGGGGAGCCTAGGAAAAACCCTGTAAGGCTATCCCCCGGGAGAAACGTTAAGACGCTCACACCCCAGAGGGTTGAAAGGGTGGATGAGGAGGACGTGGTGATGTTCCTAAGGCCGGCTGTCGAGAAGGCTAATGCGCGCATAGAGCTGAGGGACAGGGAGGGGAGGGTTCTAGGAGGCTTCTTCAAAAGGTACGTTAGGCCGTCGACGCTTGAGAGAATAGAGGTTCCCAGAAGCATGCTGAGCAACCTGAGGGAGGCGGTGGTGGAGATTGCGGAAGACTGAGGTACTCTGCACAAGGTGCCCCAGGGGCTGTCTTCTAAGAGTCACTGTTGGAAACGGCGATGTGACTGTGGAGGGGAACGAGTGCCCCGTCGGGGAGAAGCACGGGGCTGAGGAGGCTTTAAACCCTGTGCGCACCGTCTCAACCACCGTTAGAATACTTGGCGCGAGGCTTCCACGCCTACCCGTGAGAACCTCCCAGCCGGTTTCGAAAAGCAGGATGATGGAGGTTGTGGCTGCGCTCAGGGGCACCGTGGTGGAGGCCCCGGTTAAGGCCGGCCAGGTAATTCTTAAAAACGTCGCCGGGACAGGGGTAGACATAGTGGCTGAAAGAGACGTGGAGATGGCTTAGCATGAGTTATTTTCTAATACTGGATGTTGGAACAACAAACGTTAAGGCGCACGCCTTCTCTAACAATGGTGAAACCCTGCTTGAGCTCGAGGAGAGGCTTAGGCCGAGCTACCCTAAGCCGGGATGGGTTGAGGAGGACCCTGAGGAACTCGCAGCCAGTGTCTACAGGCTGGTCGACAAGACGCTTGAAAAACTCGGAAAGCCGCTTGGAGTAGGCTTGACAAACCAGAGGAGCAGCACCGTGGTCTGGAGCAGGAAGTCCGGAGAACCGCTTTACGACGCGATCACATGGCAGGACACTAGGACCAGGGACATCGTGGAAGAATACTCCGCGGAGTTCCTCGTTAGAATTGGAACCATCCTTGGAAAGGCCTTCAATGCCCTCTCCCAGGTAATCCCGAGCCTAAGGGAAACTAGGAGGGGAGCCTACCTCGTCACACTCGCATACGTGTCCTTCGGAACAACCCATTCCTCCATGCATCTGAGATGGCTCATAGACAATGTGCCCGAAGCCAGGCGCGCAGTCGAGAATGGTGAAGCTGTCTTCGGCACGATAGACAGTTGGCTCGCCTGGAACCTGACCGGCAGACACGTCACCGACTACACTAACGCTAGTGCAACAGGACTTTACGACTCCTTCTCCCTTAAGTGGAGCAGCAACATACTAAAGATAGTCGGCATCCCCAGGCAGATACTCCCGGAGGTCGTCTTCAACGACCAGCCGGTGGGCGAGGTCAAGCAGTACAGCATACCCCTGCTAGCGGTAATAGCCGACCAGCAGGCCTCGCTCTACACGGCGGGCGTCTCCAAGGGCGTTACGAAGATGACGAGCGGAACCGGGACGTTCATAGACATGAACGTCGGAGAGAAGCCTAGGCCAGGGGCGAGAGGACTATACCCGTTAATCGCCCTAGCAACCAGGCGAAGAACACTCTACCTCCTAGAGGGAAACGTCATAACCTCCGGCTCAACAATAGACTGGCTAATAGAGGTTGGGCTGATGAAGGACTATTCGGAGATAAGGGGGGCGTTTGAAAAAGCGGGGGAGGGCAGAATAGTCTTCATCCCAGCCCTCTCAGGTCTTGGAACCCCTTACGTTAAGCCTGAGGCCAAGGGAGCGATACTGGGCATCACAAGGGCAACCAGGAGGGAGGACCTGATACGTGGGGCTTTGGAAGGCGTGGCGATGCGCTGCGCAGAGATAATCCAATACCTTGAGGAAAACACGGGGATAAGAATAATGCGCATAGTGGCAGACGGAGGTCTTTCAAGAAGCGACGAGTTCCTCCAGGCCGTTGCAAACTATTCCTCCAAGTGTGTTCTTAGACCCGCCCACCTTAACAGCTCAGCCTACGGAGCATACATGCTGTCGAAACACATCCGCCGTGGGGAAGACCCTGTGGAAGCCTGGAAGGAAACAGTCTTCGAGAAAGCCTACACCCCCGGCGGACCAAGGGGAGGATTAGGGGAAAGCTGGAGCAAAACATTGAGAAAAATCCTTTAAGGCAAAGCCCACGCGACTAATCCTTCTTCTCCTCACCCCTACCCGAGGCTTCGCCAAGCATTCTCTCCATCTCCCTCTTAGTCTCCTCCCGCAGCCTCTTAATCTCCTCAAGCTTCTCCCTAGCCTTGCTCAACCACTCGCCACTAGCCTCAATACCCTTATGAGCAAAGAAAACAATACCCTCATTCCTACTCCTGAAAACACCCGCCTCAACCAACGCGTCAATCAAATCCAGGTCAGTCTTAGGAAGCCTCACTGAGGAAACAATCGTAGACGGCACCCCGCTCCAAGCCTTAGAAATAGACTCTTCAACAATCCTACCGACATCAGGAACCTTAACCTCACCACCAGGAACCCTAAGCTTCACCACGTAAGCCTCCCTCTCCCTAGCACCCTTCAACTCCCTAATCCTATCCCTAACAACATCCTCAACATCCCCAACCCTATCCAGAAACTCATCCAACCTGTCCTCAGCCTCATCCAACCTATCCTCGAAAAACTCTCTGAGATCCTCAAAACCCTCCTTCAAACCCCTAGCCAGCCCAGGCTCACCCGTAGAAGCCTCCCTCAACCTATCCCTAAAACCCTTCAAATCCCCAACCAGACTACCCCTAGCCTCAGCCAGCTCACGCCTAACCTCACGCTTCAAACCCTTCAACTCCTTCAAAAACTCCCAGAGCACAGAAGAATCCTTCTCCACGCCAACCCTACCCTCAATCTCAGAAACCCGGGAAGAAACCTCTCCGATCCTCCTCAAAAACCCATCAACACACCGCTCAACCTCAGCCTTCAACCTTTTTAACTCATCCTCGTATCCAGACAATGCTCTATATCACTTGTTACAACAATACAATGTTACAGCTATATAAACTTTTCTCGCGGTCCGGCTTCCTATAAACAGGCTACCTTACAGCCGTTAGAATAGCCCCTAGGCGCGCGCCCATGGGAGTCAAGATTAAAAATGAAATCCCAGGGATAGATTGGGTAGCGCATGCGATACAGGAGCAATCCACACCGTTGTATGCAGGGCGCTGCTTGAATCAATCGGCCTAAGCCGGTTGAGAAAAGGAGGTTCAGGGCGTTTGGGGGCGAGTTGGAAAGGGACATCGGGATCGCGGAGGTGGGGCTTCTAGGTGGGAGAGGAGGAACAACAGTAATATTTGGCGAAGAAAAGAATATGGCAATCCCAGGGGGGTGACTGCGCTCTAGGCGCTTGGGCTTGAAGTAGACCCGATAAAGAACACGTTGAAGGAAGCACGGCTTTTGATGCTTTAAGAATGACTGTTAACCCGGGCAAGTTTTGAAGGGTGCACACTGATTTCCATGTTAGGAGCGCGCTCTCGATCTCGAAGAGTTACTTGAAAATCGGAGATTGGCAGAAACTTCGTTCCTGTCTCTTTTAATTTCCAGGCATTACCGTTTCTCCCCGAGATAAACCTAGGAGAACTTCACGATAGGATTTTTCGCGACGCCGAAATTCTTAACGCTAAGCTGATTAAGAAGAATAGAGAGATTATGGAGTCAAAGATTGTTGAGACCGCATGGTAGAAGCACGTGCTTAATCAGCCGAGTATTTTTGGATCACGCGCCTAGAAGCCTCAACCAGAACTGGATACGCGTGCGGATAGTGGTATGGATAGTATGCTCCTAGTCCTCAGCGGGATAAGCTTATTAACATAAGCCTCCTGAAGCAGTCTGTGAGGGAAGAAGTCCAGTGGTGGCTTG
>Ga0315298_1005728_pt1 | contig 17406 bp, 15 predicted proteins | sample WHS_1_MG_FD_203077 | JGI IMG/M metagenome (GOLD analysis project Ga0315298, IMG submission 203077) | Extremophilic microbial mat communities from Washburn Hot Springs, YNP, Wyoming, USA - WHS_1_MG | ecosystem: Environmental > Aquatic > Thermal springs > Hot (42-90C) | place: USA: Wyoming...
GTGCGCTGCAACGTGGTCTGCCCTGGACCGGTGCGCACAAAGATGCTTGAGCACAACTTCGAACCCATGACCAAAGTGCTGAACACCGACATGGACGGGGTCTTCGAGCGAATGCGTAACCATGTGCCGTTGCGCATGATCGCAAATCCTTCTGATATTGCCGGCCTTTTTGTCTTCCTGGCCAGTGAGGATTCTCGCTTCATGACTGGCTCAACCATCCTTATTGATGGTGGAGTGCACGTGGTGGACGCCTTCGCGTCGTCTGTCATGCAGTACGGTTCCACTTGGGGGTAAGAGACCCGAGGCAAGAGGGACCTCTGGGACGCCGAAGGGGCCGCGCCGAGAATCGGCGCGGCCCCTTCGGCCTTTATCTTCCGGTCCTCTCGGCCTCGCTACCTGGCGAGGGGAATGTCTCCCAGGTTGACGTCCTTTTCCGTGCTAATGCCCGTAAAGGTCTTGGGAGCGAAGCCTTCAGCCGTGATGGTAAGATCGTAGGTGCCGACTTCGAGACCACGGAACCAAAAATCCCCAAAGCCGTCGGTCGTGGTGGTCCAGGTGCCGCCCTTCCCGTCAGTGAGGGTGCAGAGGGCTCCCTCCACTATCTCCTTTTCCACCGGATCATAGACGGTGCCAGCGACGAACTTCTTGGGAATGTTGAGGTAGTAGACGCGAGGCTTGGTACCTGCTTGCGGCTTAAGCACTTCGGCCTTTGCAATCAGATCGGCAAACTCGCTTTCTTCGCCGAACTTGATGGCCTCAGTCGGGCAAGCCTCGACGCATCTCGGTACTTCCCAGCCGCCGTCAAGCAGATGGGCACAGCCGGTGCACTTTTGAGCGAGGTTGAGATCCTCGTTGAAGTAGATACGGTCATAAGGGCAAGCGTCAACACAAGCCTTGCAGCCTGTGCAGGTCTCGGTGTCAATGATGACCAGCCCGTCCTCGCGCTTGTATATGGTTCCCTCGATAGGGCAAGCCGCCATGCAACGAGGCTCATCGCAGTGCATGCAAGGATTGGCGATGTAATGCATCTCCACCTTGGGCACGGTGCCGCGGATGAACTCGTCCAGCCGCATCCAGAACTGGCCGGTGTCGGGCTGGGGCTTGGCAATCGGTGACCAATCGTTGCCTACGTGCTCATCTTTGCAGACAAACTGGCAGGCATAGCAGCCCGTGCACAGGTCTACGTCAATTACGAAAACCTTCATTAGTCCTCGCCTCCCTCGATCCAGGCGTCAAAGCGCAATCCAGCGCCAGGGTCGTATTCTCTTGCGAAGGCTTCCGGATATTCCCGGCGCCAAGTCTCCCATTCCTCTTCGGTCACCTTCTGGACGTCTACCAGGTAGCCGCTGGTGGCCTGACCGCAGGCATTCCTGGAGGTGATCCCATTGGGAGCGATGGTGTTGATCGCTCCACCACGGTCAACCTTACCGGGGATGATGGGATCGTGCCGGGCGCCGTGGTCGACGTAGACCACTCCGGGCCGGATCCGCTCCCAAACGCGTGCGCCCACGAGAACGATGCCGCGCTCGTTGAACACCTTGACGATGTCCCCGTCCTTGATACCACGCGGCTCTGCGTCGCTGGGATGGATCCAGATGGGCTCATACCGATATCCATCGAAGCCAAGAACCTTGCCGGTAGGAGTCTCACGTGCCCAGCTGTTGTCGTCGCCTTGAGCGTGAGTCCGCCAGCGCGGATGGTTGGACATAAGGAGCAGCGGGAACATAGCCGCGCGCTCGCTGGAAAGCCTCTCGTCGTGTGTCGGGCCCCTCTCGATCCACTTCGGATAAGGCGGCCTCTCCTCATCGCACGGGAAGTGCTGCGCCAGTCTCTCGGAGTAGAACTCAAGCAAGCCACTCGGGGTCTTGAGCGGGTTTGCCTTCGGGTCCTCGTAGAACTTGCGCAGTCCCGGAGGATCGTTCTCCCAATCGTGAGCTGTGGCGTAGACGTAGTGTTTCTTCTCCAGGAATTCTTCCCAAGTGGTCAGCTTGTCCAGGTTCATGCTGTCGAAGACCATCTTCTCTAGATCTCTCGTGGTCAAGCCACCGGTGAACTGCTCGCCATAACCAAGCTTCTCTGCGATGAGAGCCACGATCTCATAGTCGCTCTTGGACTCGCCGATGGGCGGGATGGCCTGCTCCTGGATGGATACGCTCGCAAAATGCGGGCCCTGACGCGTGGTGGTGACGATGTCCTCGACCTCAAGAGTGGTGTTGGAGGGCAGAATAATGTCCGCGTACAAGCAGTCGTTCTCCAGCCACGGGTGCTGAGCCACGATGCACTCGATGCTGGGGTCTCTCATGGCTTCGATGGTCCAGTTGCCATGGTTCCAGCAGGTGATACGGCAGGGCGTGTCCGTCCATATCATGTGGATCTCGGTGCCGCCCTTTTCCTTCTCGATTGGATAGGTGTAGCGGATGAACTGCTCTTCCGTCTGGCACTCCTGGCCGCCGCTTCCGTGGAACACTAGCGGAGGCTTAAGGATCGCATCCTGGATGAGCGTCTTGGGGATGAGCTGCGGGCCCCACGCATGAACCGTAGTCCAGCAAGGCTTGGTAAGGCGCTCGGGCAGATCGGGGTTGAAGAAGCGAATGCTGCCGAGACCTTCAGCCCGCGGCATACCGAAATAGGTCATCTGACACTGATGCACACCCGGTTTGCCCAGTCCTTGCATACCGAGAAGGATGCACTCCAGCCGGCCGGGCTCGTGGGAGTACGGCCCTCGGATGTAAGAACCGCCAAAATAATGGACGATGGAAGTTGTCTTCTTGGCGAACTGGCGGGCTAGCGCCTTGATCGTCCATTCGGGAACCCCGCACTTCTTGCTCGCCCACTCCGGTGTCTTAGGGATGCCGTCCTCTTTGCCAAGGACATAATCGGCCACCTTGTCCATACCCACGGCATGGGTGGCGACATACTCCTTGTCCCAGGTGTCCTCGGTCAGCCAGACATAGATAATGGCGAGCTGCAAGGCGGCGTCGGTGTTGGGCAGCACGGGGATCCACTTGTCGGCATGAACAGCCGCCGCGTAGTTCAGATCAGGGCAGATATAAATCTGCTTGATCCCACAACGAGTCCAGAACTGGGAAATGCGGCTAGCGTACTGTCCCGTGAACCCCCAAGGAGTGGTTTCCTCGTCGCAGCCCCACTTGAGGACCATCTCGGCGTGCTCAGAAATGTCTTTGATGACGTTGGCCGCCGGCGACATCATGCCTTGGAAGCCCTGGCCCCACACGTGTTTCGCGCCCCAGTACCAGCCTTCCCAGCTGTCAGGCTGCCGCACCTGCTGGGTGAAACCACCCATCATGTCCAGAAGGCGGGCCTGATGACCGTGGGGAGTATGGATGGTCTTGCATTCGCCGTGACCGTCGCCCTGGGCCAGGATGGCTAGCGGTCCGTAGGTGGCGTGGATACGTTTGATCTCCGAAGCCACCAGTTCGATGGCCTCGTCCCAAGAGATCCTCTTAAACTTGCTCTTGCCTCGGTTTTGCGGGTTTCTTTCGCCGTTGGGATCCCAGTCGACTCGCTTCAAGGGATACTTGATCCGGTTGGGAGAGTAGGTTCTCTTCTTATAGGCCAGCGAGAAGGGTGCCGGCAGGGCTTTTCTTAGCGGCTGGAGAACCTCACCGTTCCGCTCAATCTTCCACGGATTCAGTTTCTCGAAATCGTACTTCCAGTCGTACCTGAAGGGCCGGATGCGCACCACCCTGCCATTCTTGACGTCCACAAGGCATTCGCCGCCGCCCCCCAGGAGACCGCCCATGGCCAGGTTCTTGATAGTGGTCTTGTCGACGCTTATGTCGACTTTCTTACGTTCCTTGTTCCCCATAGCATCTTCTTCCTTTCACGAGAGGGTGAGCTGATGCCTACCTAATCACCATTCTAACCTGTGTGTACCTGCCAATACATACCTGCCAATATCACCCATATCGCTGCCTTTACAGCGACCGGCTTTGTGTTCTGCCGGCTTGCCGTTTTGTCTTCCTAGCCGGCTACCTCGTTGTTGCTGGTCGAAGATTCGCGAGCGGCCTGAACGGCCTGTCGCGGAGTCCAACCTAGATACGCGGAGAAAGCTGCGGCCACCTCCTTTACTGCTCGGGTGCAGTTCTCACATTCCACCGGTCCGAACCGTCCAGTCGGTACTACCACCGAGATGGTGGCGGTCACCTTGCCGAACTGGTCGTAGACTGGCGCCCCCACAGCGCAGATGCCCAGATAGGCGCCTTCTCTGTCGTAAGCTACGCCCTCACGGGCTACTTGCTCTAGCTCTTTTAGAATAGCTGCGCGGTCGGTCGGTGTGTACGGGGTCCGTGGTCTGCGCGGTCTAGCCAGAATCGCTTCTCGCTGTTCCGGCGGTTTATAGGCGGCAAAGATCTTGCCATGAACCGAAGCGAGATCGTCGAGGATGCGACCGGGAGCGGTCATTCTCCGGAAGGGACGAGTGGTGTTAATGATGTCCACACACACCGGGTACCCATCCACCTCGATCGCCAGGGTCACCGACTCCCCGGTTCGGTTGAGCAGCTCCTCCAGGAAAGGGCGAGCGGCTTGGATGAAGCCGGAGTGGTCCTGGGCCACGTAGCTCATGGCCAGCGCAGCCGGACCTAGGCGGTAACGATTGGTGGAAGGGTCGCGGACCAGGAAGGCCATGGATTCCAGCGTGCGTACCATCCTGTACACTGTCATCCGGACCATGCCGGTCTGCTCGGCCATCTCATCGATGCTCCACTCGCGGTGGTCAACATCGAAGAGGCCCAGGATGCAGAGGCCCCGAGTAAGTGCCCGGACCTGTAATGGATCTGTATCTCGCATATCTCGTGCTGCTACCGTCACGGTTGCGGCCCTCCTGGCGCCAAGGTCTGGCCCTCAAGGCGGCTCCTGGCTTGCAAATCCACCCTATCTACTCTACGATACTAGCAGTATTACCTGTCAATATCGAGATTTCGTTTTGCCCGGCGAGCGGCGATCGTTCTCAAACTGTAAACGGGGGCTGATGATTGATGGCTGAACAGGTTTTTGCTAACTGCACGAACAGCGGACCGGTATCTGTCTACGTTAGGGACGGCAAGATCGTGCGCGTGCGTCCCCTGGTTGTAGACGAGAAGGACTTCAAGCCTTGGGTGATTGAAGCCGACGGCACGAAGTATTCCCCTCCCAAGAAAGTCACCCTTTCACCGTACATTCATGCTGAGCGACGGCGCATCTATTCTCCCGACCGCATCAAGTACCCCATGAAGCGGGTGGACTTCGACCCGAATGGCGACCGCCATCCGGAAAACCGCGGTAAGTCTCCTTACGTGCGCATCTCCTGGGACGAGGCAACGACCCTAGTGGCCAACGAGATCCGACGCGTCAAGGAGACCTATGGTGGGTCGGCGATCAGCGGCATCACCTCGTCCCACCACAACTGGGGGATTGTGGGCTACAAGATGGGTCCCTTCACGCGCTTCATGAACATGCTGGAGTACACCCCAGTGCTGGACAACCCCGACAGCTGGGAGGGTTGGCATTGGGGGGCTACTCATACCTATGGGTTCTTCTGGCGCCTGGGTATGCCTGAACCTTACGACATGCTGGAGGACGCTCTCAAGCATGCCGAGATGATCATCTTCTGGTCAAACGACCCCGACAGCACTCGGGGCACCTATTCTGGCCAGGATTCGGCTTTGTGGCGGCAGTGGCTCAAAGAGAAGGGCGTCAAGATGGTTTTCATTGACCCCTTCTACAACTACACCAACGCTGTGATGGGCGGAAAGTGGATCACTCCGCGCATCGGCACCGACACGGCTTTGGCTCTGGCCATCGCCTTCGTCTGGATCACGGAGGACACTTATAACAAGGACTACGTGCGTGACCGGACCATCGGCTTTGAAGAGTTCAAGCCTTACGTGCTTGGTGAGACCGACGGGGTGCCAAAGACTCCGGAATGGGCAGCCGAGGAGTGCGGGGTGGAAGCCCGGGTGATCCGCAGTCTGGCGCGCGAGTGGGCTGCTAAGCGCACGGTCTTGTCGAGCGGCTGCCGGGGTGGGGAAGCGGGGGCCTGTCGCCAGGCCTACGCCACCGAGTGGGCGCGCATGATGGTTCTGCTTCAGGCCATGCAGGGACTGGGTGCCCCCGGGCGCAGCATCTGGGGGACGACCATGGGGGCTCCCTCCAACACTACTATCTGGTTCCCCGGCTATGGTGAGCCCGAGGGCAGGATGTCTATGTCCACCAGGGCGGCCAAGTACATCCCGGTTAACCCCACTAAGCAGCGGCTGTGGCGACTCACCGTTCCCGATGCCATCCTCAACCCGCCGGTGGAGTGGTGGGGCGAGGGCTTCTGTGGTAAGAGCTTGGAGCAGCAGTTCACCCACTTTGTGTACCCGATGGAGGGGTATTCGGAGATCAAGCTCTGGTACCGCTATGGAGGTTCCTTCATGGGTACCATGAGCGACACAAGTAAGTGGGTGCGCATGTACCAGAGCCCCAAGCTCGAATTCGTGGTGAACCAGGACATCTGGTTCAACAGCGAGACCTGCATGGCGGACGTCATCCTACCGGCTTGCACCAACTTCGAGCGTGACGACATTGGCGAGTGGGCGGCCATCAACGGATACACCTGGCACGCAAGCTGCGGCTGCAACTACCGCGTGGTGGTGCGGGAGCAGAAATGCATCGAGCCGCTCTATGAGTCTAAGTCTGACTACGAGATCTTCAGCTTGATCAGCAAGAAGTTGGGCTTGTGGGAGGAGTACACGGACGGCGGCAAGACCGAGCTTGACTGGGTGAAAGCCTTCTTCGACATCTCCGACCTCCCCAAAGAGATCAGCTGGGAGGAGTTCAACCGCAAGGGTTATCACATCATAAATATCGAGGAGCCGTACAAGTCCAAGCCGGCCCTGCGTTGGTTCTATGAGGGTCGGCCCTGCGACACCCCCGACGTGGGCAACCCGAAGCGGCTAACTGAGAAAGCTGGGGAGCTTGGTACCTTCAGCGGCAAGATCGAATTTGCCTCGGTCAGCCTGAGACAATACTTCCCCGATGATGAGGAGCGCCCAGTGGTGCCGCGCTATATCCCGAGCTGGGAAGGTCACCACACCACCGAGCTGTACAGCAAGTACCCGCTACAGCTTGTATCTCCGCATCCTCGCTTCTCGTTCCATTGTCACTATGACAAGCATGCGGACTGGCTCAACGACATCCCCGCGCACCGCATCAAGAAAGACGGTCACGCCTGGTGGCCGGCGCGTATCAATCCGCAAGACGCTGCTGCACGCGGCATCAAGAACCACGACATTGTGCGGCTGTACAACGATCGCGGCTCGGTGTTGTGCATAGCGGTGGTCACGGGTAGGGTGCGGCCGGGAGTGGTCCACTCGTACGCTTCGTCGGCTCTGTATGACCCGCTGAACCCAGGTGATCCCAAATCGCCGGATAGAGGCGGATGCGTCAACATTTTGACCTCGTCCCGCATGCTGTCGAAGCACGCACCCGGCATGACGCCTAACTCTTGCCTCATCGAGATAGAGAAATGGGAGGGCTAACAAGATGGCGCGCTTGAGCCTGCTCATAGACGTGACCAAGTGCAGCGGCTGCTATAACTGTTTCCTTGCTTGCCGCGACGAGTATTATGACAACGACTACCGTCCCTACTCGGCGCCCCAACCTCTGGAGGGCCAGTTCTGGATGCAGGTCAAAGAGGTGGAGCGGGGGACGTATCCTAAGCCCAAAGTGGACTACATTCCTTTGCCTTGTCTGCACTGCGAAGAAGCCCCCTGCCTTACTGCGGCGACCGACGGGGCTGTCTATCGGCGTCCAGACGGCATTGTCATCATCGATCCGGAAAAGGCGAAGGGCCAAAGGCAGATTGTGGGGGCTTGCCCCTACCGGGTCGTGTTCTGGAACACGGAACTTGAGCTTCCCCAGAAATGCACACTATGCGCTCACTTGTTGGATGCCGGTGAGAAGCAGCCTCGCTGCGTGGAGGCCTGCCCCACCGGGGCTCTAGTCTTTGGCGATCTCGATGACCCAAATAGCGAGATTGCCAAGCTGTCAGCTGCTCTCAAGACCGAGGTTTACCATCCGGAGTACGGCACGTCGCCGCTTGTCAAGTATGTAGGCTTGCCCAAGCGTTTTGTGGTAGGCGAGGTGGTGCGCTCGGATCAGCAAGGCGAGTGTGCCGAGGGCGTACTTGTCACCTTGAAAGGCGACGGGGTGGCTCTCCAAACTTACACCGACTGCTTCGGTGACTTCGAGTTTGACGGTCTTGAGAAGAACAAGGACTACCAGGTCGAGATAAATCTAGCTGGGTACAAGCCCGTCAGCCTTACTGTGTCCACGCGTATGGATGTTGACCTGGGCACGATTCTTTTGGAACCGAGTAAGTAGCAACCTGGCAAGCAGAGTGATAGGACAGATCTAATGGAAGAAGTCGTCATCGTCAGCGCTGTAAGGACGCCGGTAGGCCGGATGGGTGGTGCCATCCGAGACGTCGAGCCGGACGATCTGGCCACGCTGGTCATTAAAGAAGCCCTGAACAGGGCTCAAGTTGAGCCTGCAGCGGTGGATGAGGTCATCCTGGGCCAGACCAAACAGAGTGCCGACGCGGCCAACATAGCTCGGGTGGCCGCGATCAGGGCAGGGCTGCCGGTGGAGGTACCGGCCTACACGGTGCATAGGCAGTGTGGTTCTGGTCTCCAGGCGGTGTACAACGCTGCCATGGCCATTTGGCTGGGTGAAGCCAAGATCGTAGTGGCAGGCGGGGTAGAGAGCATGAGTAAAGCTCCCTATTACCTCCGTGGCGCCCGCTACGGTTATGGCGCTGGCAACGCGGTGTTGGTGGACTCCAACACCGAGAGCCAACCGCGGTCCCAGCCCTATGAGATCTACGGGAATCTCACCATGGGTCTTACTGCGGAGAACCTGGCCGAGAAGTATGGCATCAGCCGCGAAGAACAGGATGTATTTGCCCTGCAGAGTCAGGAACGGGCGCTGGCCGCTATCGCAGAAGGGCGATTCAAGGAGGAGATCATCCCTGTTCCGGTTCCGCAGCGGAAGGGGCCCCCGGTGATGTTTGACACAGATGAACATCCGCGCAAAAGCACCTTGGAGGGGCTCGCCGCCTTGCCACCAGTCTTCAAACAGGGCGGGACGGTGACAGCGGGCAATTCGTCTGGGCGCAACGATGGGGCGGCCTGCACGGTCTGCATGTCGGCAAGTGAGGCCTCTCGCCGCGGCCTTAAGCCTATGGCCTATGTCAGAAGTGTGGCGGTGGCGGCGGTACCTCCGGAGATCATGGGCATCGGCCCGGCCCCGGCCAGCCGCAAGGCTCTGGCGAAGGTTGGCTTGACCTTCGATGACATCGAACTTATCGAACTGAACGAGGCGTTCGCGGCCCAGGCTCTCTCTGTCATTAAGGAGCTGGGAATCGGTGACCGCATGGCCGACATCAACCCCAACGGGGGAGCTATTGCTCTGGGCCATCCCATCGGGTGTTCGGGCGCCCGCATCCTCACCACTCTGCTTTACGAGATGAAGAGGAGAGGAACGCGCTGGGGGCTGGCCACTTTGTGCATCGCTGGTGGCCAGGGTATTGCCGCCGTGCTGGAGGGCATACAGTAACGTGTCAGAAGGAGCTCGCTAGGATCTGAGCTCGTGGTTCTGATTTGAGCTGGCCGGGCCTGGACAACGCCCAGGCCCGGCCAGCGCCTTCCCGTACTGCGCTACCAGCGCAAGAGCAGGTTTTCTCAGGGGGCGAGCGATATTCTCGGAGTCTCGGCCGTCAGATAGTCGATTCGCACTTTGCCCCCGCAGAACCGCCGGACCAGATCCGCAAGCTCAGCGCACGCCATTTCAATCTCTCCCCGGGTAACCGGGGGCAGGCCGTCAACGTTGAACTCAATGGCGGTGGTGTCGGGCAGGGTGAGGGTGTGGTTGGCTTGTCTCCAGGTCCAGCGTCGGGTAAGCACGGTATTGCCCTCTACAAAAACCACCTCCCCGGGAAGGGGGTGCTCAAGCTCGTCTGAGCCGAAGGCTACGAACTGTTCGTCACCGGTGGCGAGGCGCAGTTCTATGTCACCGTTCAAGACGTCAATGGCGTGACCGCCCGCAGGCACCAGGTACTTAAGAGAGATCACATTCCCAATGTCAACCAGGGCATTCACCGTGGGCAACTCGTCTCCGCGGAGTGCTCTTCTCGCCATGGCTTCCACCGAACAGCGAAAGTCGGATGGTCTTGCCCCAAAGGAGCGGTACGCTTCTCGCCAACTCTTGATGCGCGGTTCCTCAGCGATTTGGTCGAGAGTAAGCCGGTCGCGCACGGACTTCTCTGCCTCACGCAGTAGTTGGACAAGCTCGCTTGGGGAGGGCCCGTTCCTAACTTCGTGGGCCAGTACTACTCCCCGTACGTAGCCGGGAAAGCGAGCAAAGATCTCAGGAGCAACGCTGTAGGTAAAGTAGTTCATGGTTCCAAGCTTCCTGGTGTCAAGGTGAAATTGTTTGTACCTCCGGCCCTTCTCTCCGGAAAAGAGGCCCCTGTACCAGGCAAAGATTCTACAGCAATTGCGAAATGGGCTTTCGGCCTCGGCCCCGCGATGCAGTGCACGCCTCGGCGTCAAGGGTACTTTCCGCCTCGGTCCGGGCCAACTTACTTCTTCGGCCCGGGCCAACTTACTTCTTCGCCTGTCTGGTACAGGGTCCTTGGTCGCGCTTTTCTTGTCCGCTTCCATGTGCTTGCGCTACGCTTATTAGGCACTATGCGCATCAACGTTCCATGGGGTACAGGTACGGTCCCGGTCGAGGTGGACGACCGCCGCGTGGCGGGCGTCCTGGGGGCCCGTGTCGAGAAGGCTGAGGACCCGGAAGGAGTCCTGCGGGCTGCTATGGCGACGCCGGGTGCAGATTTGCAGGAGTTCCTGCGTGCCGCCCTTTCTCCCTTACTCGTGGTGGTGAACGACGCCACGCGGCCCACTCCTTCAGCGGAGGTGCTTCGGGTCATTCGTCCGTACCTGGAAGAATGGCTACACCGGTCCAGGGGAGAACTGGCTTTTGTGGTGGCTACCGGTACCCACCGCGCTGCGCTTCCGGAAGAGGTTGAGCGGATCTTCGGTGCGGACATTGCGCGAGACCACGCTGCCCGGATCTACTCCCATGACGCCAAGGACGAGGCCCAGCTGCAGTACCTGGGACGCACCAGCAGGGGCACCGAGGTGTGGGTGAACCGCTTATTGGCTGAAGCTCGGAGTGTAGTCACCATCAATTCTGTGGAGCCTCACTACTTTGCTGGCTACACTGGCGGGAGGAAATCCTTGTTCCCTGGTCTTGCCGGCTACAAGACAGTCTGGGCTAATCACAAGCTGTCCATGCAACCTGGCTCAGAAAGCCTCATCCTGGTCGGGAACCCCGTACACGAAGACTTGCGAGAAGCCCTGGCTTTGGGCGTCGCGGGGAAAGCGGTCTACTCCATACAGCTGGTGCTGGACAAGGAACACCGCGTCGGCTTTGCTGCAGCCGGCGATCTCGAGGATAGTTTTCGGCAGGCTGTCGCCGTGGCCGACAGGCAGTTCGTGCTTGACATCGACCGGCCCTGCGAAGTGGTGGTGGCGGTTGCGCCTCATCCCATGGACTGCAACTTCTACCAGACCAACAAGGCCATCCAGAGCGGAGGTGCTGCTGTTCGGGAGGGTGGGATCCTTATCGTGGTCTCGGAATGCCCCTTCGGGCTAGGAGAGAACCAGACCCTGTATGATCTCTTGGCGGCCAGTTCTTCTCCGGCCGAAGCACTGCAACGGGCGGCCTCGGAGGAGTACCGCCTGGGGGTCCAACAGGCTGCTCGCATCGCCGCCATCCTGCAAAAAGCGCAGATATGGGTGGTAAGCTCGCTAAAGGATGAGGAGGTGCGCGCGATGTTCATGACTCCCTTTGCCAGCGTGCAACAGGCGGTGGATGAAGCGCTTCGCCTTCAGGGGGAGGCGGCCCAGGTGCTATTTTTGACCGAGGCCAGCATCACTGTGCCGCGACTGCGTCGCGGCGCCTAAAACGACCTTGGGACTGCGTGCGGGTCCTTGAAACTACCTGGGCCTTTATGTATTATCCGACTCCGCCCACGCGCGGGTTGGAGGCGTGGGGGGGTGCCCGAGTGGCCAAAGGGAGCAGACTGTAAATCTGTCGCGGAATGCTACGGAGGTTCAAATCCTCCCCCCCCCACCACCACGATCCTAGCTTGGGAGAGCAGGGCCAGCGATAAACCGGCTGACGGGCCTCCATAGCTCAGTTGGCAGAGCACTTCCATGGTAAGGAAGGGGTCCCCGGTTCAAGTCCGGGTGGGGGCTCCATCCCAGGGCGGCGTAGCTCAGTCGGTCAGAGCAGCGGAATCATAATCCGCGTGTCAGAGGTTCGAGTCCTCTCGCCGCTATAGGTGTTTGTGGTAGCATGCAGCAACGTTTGGTAACGCGACAGCGATAACTAGGGAGCGGTGAAGTAATGCGGGTAAGGGTGACGATGGCTTGCCAGGAATGCAAGCGGCGCAACTACACCACCACGAAGAACAAGCGCAACGATCCTGACCGGATCGAGCTGCGTAAGTACTGCAAGTGGTGCGGCACCGTCACCGTTCATAAGGAGACCAAGTAACCGCAGAACTACGACGGAAACGAGGGCAAGCGCAGGGCAGTAGCTCAGCTGGTAGAGCACCGGTCTCCAAAACCGGTGGCCGGGGGTTCGAGTCCCTCCTGCCCTGCCACTTTTTCTTTTAGGTAGAGTAAGACGATGGCGAAGACGATTAGCGACAAAGCGGTCGGCAAGGGCCAGGCGAGAGAACCTGGGGGACTGCGTGGAGCCCTTTCCAAGGTCTCGTCCCGCGCCACCCTGCCTCGTCCCAGTGCTGCTCCGCGGGGAGCGGTAAGCACTAAGCCGGCAGGCAAGATCCGCACTTTCTTGCGCGAGGTGCGGGTTGAGATGAGTAAGGTCACTTGGCCCTCGCGCAAAGAGCTACTGCAGGCGACAGCGGTGGTCATCATCGCGGTGGCCATCGCCGGTATTTACATTGGCGTGTTTGATTTTATTTGGAACCTGATTGTTCGGGCCGTAGGGCTCGGCTGAACGGCCCTCGGGCGAGCCTGCTCGTGACACTCGGCGATTGCGTGGAAGTCAGTTGTATGGAAGCTAAGTGGTACGTCATCAACACCTACTCGGGACACGAGAATAAAGCTCGGGCCAACCTGGAGCATCGCATCCAGTCGTTGGGCATGAGCGAATACTTTGAGGAGATAATCGTGCCCACTGAGCAGGTGGTGGAGACCAAAGGCGGAGAGAAGGTGCAGGTGGAAAGGCGCATCTTCCCCGGCTACCTGCTGGTGAAGATGGTCCTTACCGACGATTCTTGGTCCTTGGTGAAAAACACTCCAGGGGTCACGGGCTTTGTGGGCTCGGACAACAAGCCCACCCCTCTTTTGCCTTCGGAGGTCGACCGCATACTGCACACGACTACCGTGGAGAGACCGAAAGCTAAGGCAGAGTTCGCAGTGGGCGACCAGGTGCGGGTAGTCAGTGGACCGCTCACTGATTTCACCGGCGAGGTCGCTGAAGTTAATGCGGAGCAAGGTAAGCTCAAGGTCATGGTGTCCATTTTTGGCCGGGACACTCCCACTGAGCTGGGATTTGAGCAGGTCAAGAAGATCTAGCTCCGGAAGTTGGTGGAAGTTCTAGATACGGAGACTTAAGGTGGCGAAGAAAGTACGTGCAATAGTGAAGCTGCAGATTGTCGGAGGCAATGCCACCCCGGCCCCGCCGGTAGGTCCTGCTCTTGGCCAGCACGGCGTGAACATCATGGAGTTCGTCAAGGCCTACAACGCGGCCACACAAGATCGTGCCGGCCAGGTTGTCCCGGTGGAGCTGACCATATTTGAAGACCGCTCCTTCACCTTTGTGCTCAAGACTCCTCCGGCGGCCGTGCTTATCAGGCAAGCGGCGGGCGTAGCCAAGGGCAGTAGCAACCCGCGCAGGGAAAAGGTGGGCAAGATTACCAAAGATCAGCTACGGCAGATAGCTGAGACGAAGATGCCCGACCTGAACGCTAAGGACATCGAAGGGGCGATGAAGATCATCGCTGGTACAGCGCGCAGCATGGGAGTCACCATAGTAGACTGAGCGCACTGCAGAGTGGGAGGGCCCGTGGGGCCTGCAAGACCACGAGGAGGTAAGTTAAGTGAGCAAGGATTCGAAACGCTACAAAGAAGCCAAGAAGGCGATTGAGCCTGGCCGTCTCTATTCCGCTCTTGAAGCCATTAAACTCCTCAAGAGTTTGGACACCGCCGATTTTGATGAGACGGTCGAAGTGCACATTAAGTTGGGGGTGAACCCGCGGCATGCCGACCAGCAAGTCCGCGGAACGGTCATGCTTCCCCACGGCACTGGCAAGAAAGTGCGAGTGGCCGTGTTCGCCAAGGGGGAGAAGGCGGCTGAGGCCGAGGCGGCGGGGGCCGACATTGTCGGAGCTGAGGACCTGGCAGCTCAGGTTGAGGCAGGCATGCTCGACTTCGACGTGGCCATTGCCACTCCCGACATGATGGGTGTGGTGGGAAAGCTTGGCCGTATCCTCGGTCCGCGCGGCCTGATGCCCAACCCGAAGTCCGGCACGGTCACCTTCGACGTGGCCAAAGCGGTGGCCGACGCGAAGGCGGGTAAGGTGGAATACCGCACCGACAAGTTCGGGGTAGTGCATCTGGGCTTGGGCAAGAAGTCCTTTACTGCCGAGCAGCTGGTGGAGAACTATAGCGAGGTGCTCAACGAGATCATCAGGGCTAAGCCGGCCGCGGCCAAAGGGAAGTACCTGCGCTCCATCACCTTGACAACGACGATGGGCCCGGGGGTTCCTGTTGACACTTCGAAGACTCGGTCGTTGCTGGAGGAAGCTGCCTAGCCATGGCTACTCCCTAATCCCGGGGCCCATGCTATAATCCCGGCCACTATCCGCCAAAGACAGCTGGTCCTGTTTATAACGGGCGAAGGGGGAGGACGGAAACGCCGATCCGCCAGCCGAGGCAGAGCGTGCGCGATACACCGGCTTGGTACAAGCCTGAGGACATAGTCGTCCGCCTCTGCTGTGCGAGGCGGGCGATTTTGTTTGAAAGGAGGTGAGAAGTTATGCCGAAGCCAGAAAAGGTTGCCCAAGTCAAGGAGATCGCGGCGGCTCTTAGCTCTACCGACACTTACTACTTCTTTGACTTTCGAGGGCTGACCTTCGCTGAGGCAGAGGACCTACGTGCTCGGTTGGCTCAAGCAGGAGCGGGCCTGCGAGTGGTCAAGAACACGCTAGCCAAAATAGCGGCGGCTGAGGCTGGGGTGGAGGGGCTGGAATGCTTCCTGCAAGGCCCCACAGCTATTGTCTATTGCCACGGCGACCCAGTGCGGGTGGCCAAGGTGATCCAGGATTTCATGCGGGAAAAGAGGAAGGGTGCCGTCCGCGGGGCGAAGCTTCAGCGTACGCTCCTTGATCCCGCAGGAGTGGAGAAACTCGCGGCGTTGCCCGGTCGCGAGCAGCTCATCGGCCAGGTCGTCGGCTTGATTGCCCATCCGTTGACTGGTCTCGTCACGGTGTTGAGCGGGCCCATTAGGAACCTAGCGGTTGTGCTCTCGCAGATTCAGGAACAGAAAGCTCAGGCTGCGTAGGCGGCAAGGCAAGCCGCTAAAGAAAGTGACAGTGGCTACACAAGGCTGGCTACAAACTAAGAACAAGGTGAGGGTGGAAAGGAGTTGAGCTTAAGGTGACGCCTCAGGAGCTCATCGAAGAGATAAAGAAAATGACAGTCCTCGAACTTTCCGAGCTGGTCAAGGCTCTGGAGGAGGAGTTCGGGGTCAGCGCGTCTGCCGCAGTGGCAGCGCCGGTGATGGCGGCTGCTGCAAGTGGCGCAGCTCCAGCTGCGGCCGAAGAGGAAGAGCAGACGGAATTTGACGTGATCCTCAAGAGCGCAGGCGACAAGAAGATCAATGTCATAAAGGTGGTACGGGCTCTGACCGGTCTCGGTCTGAAGGAAGCGAAGGACCTGGTCGACGGAGCTCCCAACCCGGTTAAGCAGGGTGTGAGCAAGGCGGAAGCCGAGGACATCAAGAAGCAGCTCGAGGAGGCGGGGGCGGAGGTCGAGATCAAGTAGTCTTCTCGAGGTGGGCGGCCGCGCGCTCTTCCCGCGCGCGGCCGCGAGGAGGGCGAGCCTGGTCCCGGTACAAGTGTTGGTCCGGGGTCAGGCTTGCCGCGCATGAAGGTACGTGTTAGCATACGCGTTTGCGCGTTAAGCCCTGTGCAAAAACCTTTGGCATGTGAGGAGTGATCCCCTTTGGGTGAGACGAGAACTCCCAGACCGCGAAAATCCTTCTCTAAACTACCCCATATTCTTGATGTTCCTAACCTGATAGAGGTTCAGACCAAGTCGTTCGAGTGGTTCAAGACCCAGGGTCTTAGAGAGACCATAGACGACATCAACCCTATCGAGGACTACACCGGGAACTACGCCGTCGAGTTCGGGGACTACGAGTTTCGCGAGCCTACCATGACCTTGAAGGAGTGCCGGGAAAAGGACCAGACCTACTCGGCTCCTCTCTTCATGAAGGTACGCTTCGTGAACCGGGTGTCCGGCGAGATCAAGGAGCAGGACGTCTTCATGGGGGACTTCCCCATGATGACCGAGCAAGGGACGTTCATCATCAACGGCACCGAGCGGGTCATCGTTACGCAGCTTGTCCGTTCGCCCGGGGCTTATGTTATGGCCGCCAAAGATCCCACCAAACAGGTCCTGATGGCGAACCTGATGCCTGCCCGCGGGTCATGGCTCGAATTCGAGATCGAGAAGCGCGGGACCGTCTCGGTGCGCATCGACCGGAAACGCAAGCTGCCTGTGACCGTTTTCTTGCGTGCTTTGGCCGCCATCGATTCAGAGAAGACAGGTGATGAGCCTGACCTGCTTTCCCGGGGCACGGACGAGGAGATTCTTGAGCTGTTTGACCACAATCCCTTCATCAGGGCCACTCTGGAGAGAGACCCGGTGAGAACGGTGGACGAGGCCTTGGTCGAGGTGTTCAAGAAACAGCGGCCAGGTGAGCCTCCGACCCTGGAGGCTAGCCGAAACCTGCTATGGAATATCTGCTTCGACCCCAAGCGTTACGACCTCACCCGGGTGGGGCGGCATAAACTGAATAAGCGCCTGGGGCTAGACATCGACGAGACTGTTCGTACCCTCACCAAGGCCGATATCGTGGCCCTGGTGAAGAAGCTGGTGGGCCTACCTCTGGAAATTGACCACGAACATCTGCTTGCTGACGTGCGTGACTCAAGCATGTTGGCGGAGGTGTTGCCAAATCTTCACTGGGAAGAGGCCGACAAGCTTGTCGACGAGTACGAGCATCTAGGCAACCGCCGGCTACGCATGGTGGGTG
>Ga0315298_1005732_pt1 | contig 17393 bp, 20 predicted proteins | sample WHS_1_MG_FD_203077 | JGI IMG/M metagenome (GOLD analysis project Ga0315298, IMG submission 203077) | Extremophilic microbial mat communities from Washburn Hot Springs, YNP, Wyoming, USA - WHS_1_MG | ecosystem: Environmental > Aquatic > Thermal springs > Hot (42-90C) | place: USA: Wyoming...
GCATTAGGGTACTTTGAATTCAAATCCTCCATAACGAATGCACTTACTTCAGATTCAGAAAATACCTTTTTCTTTTCTGACTGAACGCATCCGAATAAAAGAAATGCAAAAAGCAATAATCCAAATAGATATCCTGAGATAATTATATTTCTTTTCACGTTCATCGCCTCATAAGATATACCTAGTGAGCACTACAACAATATTATGGTTTATTACAACGTATCATGTGTCTTACTAATTATAATTAAATTATAGTAACGAACAAAATAAAAGATTAACGTTTTTGTGATTTTAGCTTATTTCTAGTTTGTTTAATGCTGAATTTACTAATTCTTGTCATTAAACAGGAATTTCTCCGAAATATGTAGTGAATTTCTTTGTAAGCTTCAATATCTTTGAATGGCTTTTGACTTCGGTGGTTATGTAACCTTTTTGTGTCAGTTCCTTGACCGCGTCATAAACAGATGGACCTAGCATCTTCACAACTTTTGACTGCAAAACTCCATTGTTTTTTGCTATCACTGCCAAAACTCTTAAAGATCGTTTTGAAAGCTCTGTCTCCTGGACTATAGGAGTTACTATGTCTGTGAATTCAGGCTTCAATCTCATCAAATAGCTTTTGTCAACCTTTATTATCTCAAGCCAGCTTTTCCTTGAAGAATACCAATGTTGAAGATTAGAAATCGCCTGCTTCAAAGAGATAAGATCTGCACCTGTAATCTTTTGTATATCTGTTATTGTAACTGATTTTCCAGCCATGAAAAGAATTGCTTCAACCTTCTGCTCCAAGTTTGCAACATTGCTGTCAGCAACCAGCACTTCCTGCATTAGTTCTTGTTTTCCTTGATGAGATTGCTTAGACTGCTCGGACTGATTCACAATGCTTGAATCTACATTCTGCTGATCTGATTTAGTTTCATCAACTGGTTCTTTCTTTTCTGCTTCTTGGTATTTTGATTCCTCTTCTGGCATCTTTTTTTCTTCAACCATAATTTCACCAGTCATAAATCAGAGAACAGAAAGCAAACAAAAAAATAATAATCTAATTATTGCTGTCCTCACTGACTTCTTCTTCGCCATTCTCATTATTATTCAATTCTGAATCGTCAAGCTTTTGTATTATTATCTCTCCAAATATCTCTTCCTGAGAAACAGTTACCTTGTTCTTCTGACAAAGATGGAGGATTGGAAGAAGAGCCAAAACTGTTTCCCTGGGTCCTTTCTTGTTCATAACCTTCAAAAGCTCTGAAAATAGAATCATGCCATTTTCATCCACATTAGATATAATCGCAGAATAAATGTTTTTTGTCTCTTTTTCTATGTCGTACTCAGGTGGTTTGAATTCCAGAACCTTTGGCAGCACTATATGTTCTCTTTCTCTCTTCGCCTCTATCTTTATAGCTTCATCCAAGGCCTTGATCAGATCCGGAAGCGTGATCGCTCTCTTAGGCTGGATTCTCATCTTCAACTGCAACATCTCTAATGATGAGGACTCAAGCGGCTCTTCAACATACATCGATTCTTCTACAGGCTGTTCTTCTTCAAATTCAAAAGCCTGGGCCTTGAATCTTAAAAGAATGGAAGCAGCGAGTACAACGTTTGCAGGTATGTGAAGGTCTTCGATCTTCATTTTCTTTATTTTATCTATGTAGCTGTTCGCAACCACTGAAATATCTATGTTCCATGGATCAAGATTGTTTGCATCAACTGTCTCGACCAGCATTTCTCTCCAGGTAGGGGTGTGAACAAGCTTTTCAATCTCATCAATAGAAGAAGGATTGAAGGAAACTGCATCAAATGACTCATTTGAATCCTGGATATACTCGGTCGCCATAGTACCACTCCTCAAACACATAAATATTATACTTCAATGCAATACATATTACAGCATATAGACAGTACATTATGCTGCCAAATTTGTATTTACTGTTTAAGCATTGCATTTACTGCTTTTTATGTTTCAAATTTTTACTTTTCTTTTGGGTCTTTTAAGGTCTGCCTCAAATAAATAATGTAATAAATATAATTATAAATCTAACTTTTTTACACTTCTTATATAGCTATACTTTGCATTCATTAGTGGTTATTAGTGGTATTTGAATCATCCTGTGTTTTTGATTGTAGATGATTGGACTGATGAGTTTCATTCTTATTTAATTCAGGATTGATTGCTTGTTTTTTCGCTTTTTCTTTTTCCAATCTTTCTATCAATTCCTGCCTTTTCTTTTCAACTATCTCCATTTTCTCATGCGTTGAGATTATGAAGTGGGCGATTGTCTCTGCACTGAACTGAACATAGATCTCTCCGTTTGGCCCGCGGCTTGAGAATCGCTTAAAATCATAAAGAACATAACCTCTTATTAGTTCGCATTTGACAGCTGAATTATATGGATAGACGCCATTTATTTCTGGCCATTTATGAACCGCCTTGTATCCTAGTATCCTATATAAACCTGGTCCGAATTTGAAAGTGTCTCCTATCTTAACATTAATTTCTTCTCCATTTTTCCTTACCACCATTATTGGCTCAGATCTGTTCTCCATTATATCAAAATCGACTTTTGCTTTCCTTACTATCATTATGTCTCCTCTCTTATTAGAGGACACTTTCTCGATTTCTCTATCCTTCTTATAGTTGTATTCCATTCTTCACACCTATATAATACAATATCAAAATAAATAATAAACAGTGCTTGTATTTATACCTTTCTAAGGTCGTATGCACGCAAAAATCAGAAAAATCTAAAAAATAAGACTGAAAAAGAATATTTGATAAAAAATAAATAGCAGAACTCTGATCACAGCGAAACCAATATTACAACGAAATTCCTCCGAAAAGCTTGTCTATCACGAATCTGCCTAGATAGAAAACACCCAACGAAACCACGAGGAACGGAAGAATGAACTTTATGAAATTTGACTTCTTTCCAGTCTGGATTACAGAGATTATTAAAGTCGCTATGAATGTTGTTATTACTACAATTACAATTGCGAATAGATTGAACTCAGCAGACGTGATTGCAGGAGAGGTCGGATTTATCTGGGAGTACTGGCTGACAGACAAACCAACAGTAGGCTGGTTTGACCATAACTTTTCAAACAGACTTATGAGCTTGCTTGAAACTACGTACAAGAAAGGTGCGCCGATCGCTGCGCTGAAGCCAATGAATATTGAATACATCACCATGGATGCGCTTATTTCCTTTCTTATTATCTGCATATTCCTCAGATCCATCGCTGTCTTCTCAAGTATTCCTGCAATTTCTCCTCCAGACTCCACTCCTTCCTTTATGAGTTCAACTGTTCTGTCCAGATACCTTGAATTGAACCTTTCAGATAATTCTGTAAGCGCCTCGTTTAATGGCTCTCCACCGAAAATCTTCTTTGATGTTAATTCCATTTCTTTTGATAAAAGACCGAATTCAGGCTTTGCTGCATGCCATAATGCCCTTTCAACCTGCATTCCTGCCCTGACATTAGCTGCTGCAAGCTGGAGAAAATCAGGAAGTGCCTTTTCAATTTCTGTCTTTCTTTCATCTATTCTTAATTCTATGAACTGAAAGACAAGACCTATAAATATGAAGAATATTATCGCTGTTGCAAATATAGATAGGATTAGATTATTGAAAACCAAGAAGCCTATAAGTGCAGAAATTAACAATGATAATATTGAATAGATCAGCAGCAAACCAGACGCATATTCTGCATTCAATTCTATTCCTGCCTCTGCAGCCTTCTTGCCTATCTTCTTAACGTTCTCTCTTTGCAAAAGCCTTCCGAGAGAACCTATCTGCTTTTCAAGTGGCAACATATTTTATCACACTGCTGAATATTACATTTGAATACCATATTCGAATATCATATACCTTAATAATTTTAATGAAGTATATTCATGAATTATCTTGATTGAATATTGATTACATATCATAACTTGGTCTGCTCAACTCTATGTATGTAAGAAATGAATACTGAATTATGGCTATCAATGGAACCAATGCCCAGACATTCATGCCCGATAGTTTTATTCCTGCAAAAGAAAGCAGGAGTATTCCTATGCTTATTCCCAATGATGGAAATATTATTCCCATAACTAAATAGAACATGACCAACGGATTCAATTTCTGCCCGTATTCCTTGACATCTATGACTTGTTCTTTTGAAACCTGCTCCAAAACAATCTCCAATGAGTTTGCAACATCTGCTCCAGATCTCACTGAGTTGATTATCTGAAGAATTATTCTCCTGAAAGTCGGAGACGGGCAGTCCTCAATCGTCTCCTGCATCGCAGTATCCAGCGGAATTCCGAGAAAAACCTTCTCTGCTATCTTGTTGAATTCCTTGCTTACCTCTCCGTAATTGCTCTTTGAGATTGCGACTATTGAATCGAATAAAGGAAGTCCTCCCTTCAGTGATATCCACAAATGCCTTCCTGCAAATAATACTTCCCTGTCTATGCTTCTCCTTCTTTTGGAAGCAAGCGCGACAGGCTCCTGCAGGAAAAGAAAAACTGAGAATGGAACGTAAAGAATTAATAATGGAATTAGAAGGATGAAACTTATATTCTGCAGCATAAAAAGCACTGCAGTCAGTATTATCAATGCAAGAGATAAGAGGGATGCTTTTACTAGGGATTTCTTTACAAATTCGTCAACAGGAATTGTCATGTCTGCTTCTCTCATCCTTTTTTCAAGCATCGGAAAGCGCTGCTTTGTGAAATTGACTAGAATAGACATAAAATCGTTTCCTGAATTTTTGTTTTCAGGTTTTTTCTCAGTCTGTTCTGTTCCGATATCCAAATCCATATTTGCTCACTGCGCTAATGAGTTGACTTTTATATTAGTTTCATATTACTTTCATATTTAAGAATATAATATTTATAATCGTTTCTTTTTTCTTATGTTTTCTTCTTTTTTATTTTTCATCTTTTTCATCTTTTATTATGTCTTTCTTCTAGTACTTGTGTCTAAATTGTTCATTACTATTATTACCTATTTATCTCGATTTCAGTCTTTTTATCAGCGAAAGCCTTCTCAACTCTGAGAATGCTTCCTGGAAGCTTAATGTCTTTACCTCTGTCCTTTCCCATTCAAGGTCCAGCTCTTTTGGCACCAGCTCCATTTTCTGCTGCTCCAACTCTCTTACTTCCTTGACTGTCTCAGAGAAAGGTTTTCTCACAGTAATGAATTCTGCATCTGCCATGAACATCACTCAGAATAAATATCAAAACACCCAATCCTTGCTTGCGGTCGCATACTCCACGACTTTTTCATTATCCATGTAGTAGTCTGCAGTTATCCTGCCTACCTCGTTTATGTCAAAGTACTTCTTGTTAACCATCCATTTCAGTATCTTTGTCTTCTCTAGTAGATCCAGTTTCATCTCCTTTACTGTCATTCCAGTGTATAGAGCAAGCGTCTCTCCTAGCCTGGTGATCGCCTCGACTTCCTTGATGGTATCAGATTTCGGATCCCATCTGTAAACCACGTTTGCTTTTCCTTCATTTGTGATTTCAGCAAATTCGAAAGTCCTTCTTATCCCAGACCTTCTGTTTCTGTACTGTACTATTATACCACCCAATGCAGTCATTGACGAGGTAGGAACATTTATCGGAGGAGTTGTTAATCTGTTAACACATTCCTCTGCATTGTCTGCGTGGAATGTCGCATACACGGAATGTCCAGTATGCATTGCTTCAAACAAAACTTCTGCTTCCCTTTGCCTTCTGACTTCTCCAACAATTATTCTGTCCGGTCTCTGCCTCAATGCATTAACCATCAAGTCAAGCATGGTGATTTCTCCCTTGCCTTCAGGGTTTGGCTCCCTGGTAGTCATTGCAACCCAGTGCAGGAAATCTGGCAGAGACAATTCTCTCGTATCCTCTATGGAGATTATTCTCTGGTTTGGCGGGATCATGCATGCCATTGCATTCAAGAAAGAAGTCTTACCGCTACCTGTTCCTCCACTGCTTAACAAGGAGATTTCATTCTGTATGCACAGCCATATTAATGACGCCACCTCAGGAGTTATGGTTTTGACATTGATTAAGTATGGAATTGTCCATGGGTTCTTTGCGAATTTTCTTATTGAAAGAGTGTTTCCGAAGCTTGAGATAGGAGAAAGGGTTGCATTAACTCTGTCTCCGTTCGGAAGATAGGCGTTCATTATCGGATTCAAAACATTGATCTGTCTGCCTACTCTCCTTCCTATGTTTGCTGCGTATTCGTATACTGTATCGTCTCTCTTTATCCATAGATTGGTGCTACACCAGCCATGCCTCTTGTGATATACTTGAATTGGTTCTGCAGGACCGTTGATTACTATATCCTCAAGGTTGTCATCTGCCATCAGGATTTCTAGTTCTCCGAGGCCGAGCGTGTTTTGGATTAGATATGATGATAAGACCTTTCTCTTTTCAGGAGTTAAGCTTGGAAACTGCTTGTCTAGGAGCTCGTTTGCCTTCTGCTCAAACTTCAGCTGAATGTCCTTCATCTGCCTTTGGTCGGTTAGCATCGCAAGGTCAAGCTTCACCTTGGTTATAAGCTCTGCCTTCAATGCGTTCAAAATCAGCTTGGTTCCCTCTGCTATTAGAGGGATCTGGATTATATACTGTGGAACATAACTCTCTTTTGTCTCTATTACCTTGACATCTACTGGTACTCCCTGCGCATTGAATGAGTAGGATTCAAGCACCTTCTCGCTTGGTTCTCTGGATTCTGTTTCATTTTCAGGTTTTTCTGGCTGCTTTTTTTCTTCTGGTTTCTTTTTCTCTTCCTGCTCTATGTTCTCTTCATCGTTTTTTTTCTCGTTCTTTTCTTTTTTAGCCTCAAGCGCCTCTCTCAACAGCCTGAGCTCTTCTCTTTCCTCGTTCTCTTTCAAACAATCACCATAAAACTAAATGAAAAGAAAATGCAGTCAACCTGAAACCCACTCTATGTAAATCGAAGCAAGAGTGTAGCTTATCTTAACTATTCCCTGGTTTTCCAGGATATACGCCCAGTATTCAATTGTATCCTCTGGTACTCCCATCTCTTTTGCTGCCTGTGAAAGCTCTAACCTTTTTCTTTCGTATAGTAGGCGCATGAATCTGTCTATTCCAGTAGTAATGTAATCCTGATCAAGATTGATGTTTTCCATGTTATCACGTGAAATATTCAGTTGCATTATACATCGCAATCTGATTTAAAACGTTTACAGACAATATTATTACAATATATATTTAAGAGTTTAATTTAAAAACTTTGATTTATTTATATTTTTGTGATAGAATGGAAGAAACTGAAAAAGAATTGACAAGCAAAGCGAGCATTAATGTGCAATCTTTGTCTAATCTTGAGAGAGCGATATATCTTGATTATGGAGCTGAAGGAGTGATGATTTTCAGGATGGCTAGCAAAGATATGACGATTGAAGAAATTGCAAAGGAGCTTGGAATCGATGAAAATAAAGTTGAGGAGATAATCGAAAAAATGAAGGGAAGATACCTCTATGTAGAGGAGAAAGAAGAGAAGAGGCAGGTGGAGGAAGTGAAGGAAAAAGAGAAAGTATATGTGGACGTCCCTAAAAAGGCACCGTTAGATAACATCTCATCTGTAGCGCTCGTGTCAGAATTGGCTTTGAAGTTTGGACCTACTGCAAAAAAGATATACGAAATGATCGATGGGAAGCTTGATGTGATTGAAATAGCAGCAAGCAACCTTATGGGCTTGGTTTATGTGGACAATTTGATGTGGTTCCTGGCTGAAAAAAGAGCTGCCACGTTCGTACGACTTGATGAAAATGACATAAAAAGAAAATATGGATCTATAGGATTCAAGATTTTCAATCAATACGGAAGAGAAGGTCTTTTCTTATACCTCTTGCTTGACAAGACTGCTGATCCGATTGCAGCATTGAAATATTCTGAGCTTGAACCTGGAATAGGGGTAGAGGCAATGGATTATATTCTGAAAGTTATAGATGCACCGATAACATTCAACAAGAAGGATGCGTTGACTATTTTGAAAAGATGAAGGAACAAAAATAATAAACCAAGGAAAAATAAGCATTAAACGTTTCACTTCTCTAATTGAAGCTCGACCATTCTTTGTATCTCATTTCTATCATCTCTCTGCTTCCATCTGATTTTTTTTGCTTTCAGCATTTTTATTATTTCTTCTGAACTTAAATTGGAAACAGAGGGAAAAAAAGCAATCAGCAGCTTTTTTGGATTCTTTACACCCACTCTTTCTATTGCCTGTTTTATTTGCCTCACTCCAGCAACTCGGATTAGGAATTCCAACATCAGATCTTTCGAAATGTTTGAATTCTGCTCGAATGCCTTCTCTGCATGATAAAATGCAAGATTTAACTGGAATTCGCTTTTCACTGAATCTAAATCGAATGCTTGAAAATTATGCTTCCTTGCGATGCTGAGAATTTCGTCCTTTGTCAGTTCACTTGAAACTGGCAGATATATGATTTTTGATTGTCCACCCAAAGCCATCCATTCACCCAAGTGACATCCTCCCCCGACCTGAAGGTCGGGGCTTCCAGCAGTGTTTAGCTATGAAATTATACACTGCATATAGTTCCTGCTTCTTCGACCATGCTTGCCCTATCTTGTGACAGAGTAGAGGCTTGATCTCCACAGGCGTTACTTCCGCAGTGCCCCCGCGTAGCTCTAATGAGTATATTAAGTGCAGCATTTAAATCTCTGTCTATTTCTAGTCCGCAGAAAGGACATTGGTGTATCCTGTCTGAAAGATGCTTTTCCACAATCTTATTACAGTTGCTGCACTCCTGTGTTGTGTTCTTTGCTTCTACGAATACAACTTTGCAACCAGCTTCCTCCGCTTTGTAGCAAAGCATATTCGCAAATTTATTCCATCCTGCATCAATTATATGCTTTCCTAAATGAATTTGTCCTTTTATTCTCTTTGACATTTCTTTTGAATTTAGTTTTTCTAAAGCTATAAATGAATATGAATTAACTAATTTATTTGAGATTTTATGAAGAAAATCTGATCTTGCATTTGCTATCTTCTCATGCAGCACTGCAACTCTGTGCTTTGCTTTTTCTCTGTTCTTGCTTCCTTTCTTTTTCTTTGATAACTTTCTCTGTAGGAAAGCGAGTCTTTCTTCGTATTTTTTATAGTATTTCGGATTCTCTATTGTTTCTCCATTCGAAAGAGTTGCAAATCTAGTAAGACCTAAATCTATTCCGATTTGATTTTCTTGTTTCTCATATTCTTTGTGTTTGTCTTGTTTCCGATTGTTTAATTTTGACTTTTGTTCTTTTTGTTCTTTGAATTCTTTACATTCTTGTCTTTCTTGTACAACGCATAAGACTGCAAACCACTTTCCTGATGATTCTCTTTTCAATGTTAAAGTCTTTATCTTCCCTTTTATTTCTCTGTGTTGCTTTATGTTAATTTCTCCGAATGGAGTGACACTTAACTTCTTGTCAAGCTTGAATCCGAATTGAGGATAATACAAACTTTTCATTCTATCAATTGACTTGAAGCGTGGGAAACCGCATTTCTTTCCCTGCTTCTTCATCTTTATCATTTTCCATAATGCGTTCTCAAGTCTTTGAGAAAGTGCCTGTGCTGTTTGTGAATATAACCCCTTATTCTTGACAATATTATGCATTTCGTTCTTTGTCAAGAATCTCTTTTCTGTTTCATATTTCTTCTTGTTTGCATCAAGAAGTTCATTCCACAAATCCTTCTCTATCTTTAAGTGTTCTTTCATCTGCATTTCCTGCTTCTTTGAAGGATATAATCTAAATTTGTAAGTTCTGATCATGTACGCTTTTGTTTCACTTGCTTTTGATACGTGCATAATGTTTTATCGAGATATTTGCTTTTTAAGCTTTTCTGAGGTTCATTTCCAGTGATTTTTATAATGCTTTTTAGAACAATTTAGATTATTTTGTTATATACTATATATCATATGTATGCGAATTTGGCAGCAAATTCATCCAACCTTTGAAAAGGTTGGTTTTCTTTGCTGATAGTTTATAAAATATTTCAATATATGATTTAGATATAATGAATAACTCAAACATAAATTTATAATCATTTCTTGTATAATATATAATACAATTTCGTATAAATCCATAATTGATTATGTTCAAAACAACTTTTGTTAAAATGTATTTACTATATTCATAAGGTGAGAATATGCAACAGTATCATGAATCAAAGCAGACTAAGAAGAAAACGGGCGCTAAATTTGCAAGGCACCACGACAAGAAGCTTGCACACTATGGCGGTCACTTCGCATCTACAAAGGTTAGTGAAAAGGATGTGAGAGTCAAGGCAAGAGGGAGAGGAGGATCTAAAAAGATCGTATCTCTTTATGGAGCATATGCAAACGTAGTTATGAAGGACGGAAAGATAAGAAAAGCAAAGATAAGAACCGTGCTTGAATCACCAAACAATCCTAACTTCAAGAGAATGAACATAATCACAAAGGGAGTTATAATAGACACCGAAGTAGGAAAAGCAGTCGTAACAAGCAGACCTGGACATGACGGAGTAATAAATGCAAAAATAATAGCTTGAAAGCAGAGCTTCGACCGTCTTCTGATAAATTACTTAAAATTTTATTTTTTTACAAAATTTATATCATTCTAATTTTATTTTGGGCTTTTGAAGCCCCGAAGGTGATTATATGCCAAAAGAAATAAGCGAAAATGAATTTGAGACAGAGGTTATGAAATCCAAGGGTTTAGTGCTCGTTGATTTCTGGGCGCCATGGTGCGGACCATGCAGAATGCTTGCTCCTATTCTTGAACAGGTTGACAAATCTGGAAAGGTAAAAGTAGTAAAAATCAATGTTGACGAGAACCAAACAATTGCGGGTATGTTCGGAATCTCTAGTATTCCAACTATGGTGTTGTTCAAAGATGGTAAACCACACAGCGGAAAAATAGGGGTTCTTCCTCTTCAACAGATAATGGCCTGGGTAGAATCTGCTGAAAAAGAATAACGTATCTTAAACTTCGTTTTAATTAATTTAATTACCTAATTTTTGTTTTTTTATTTCTGCTTTTTGTTTTTATTTCTATTTTTAAATTTCAAGAGAAGGAAACAGCCAAACATAAAGATATGATATACATTTTTAAATATTAATTATAAAGATAATTCATGGCAAAAACAGATGCGAAATCTAAGGGTAAAATCAAATCAAAGAATATTTTTGATATTTTGTTGAAGAAAGAAAGCGTTAACGCAAATAAAAGAAAAGAGGCGACAAAGAAAGAGACCAAGGAAGGAAAAACCATAAATCATGGCAAAAAAACCCAGGTTAGAACAGCTAAAACTCTAGAGAAAAAAACACAGATTCAGAAAAAAACTGAGACTAAGCAGAAAATCGAAAAAGCGAAGAAGGAAAAGAAACAAGAAAAAAGAAAAGATGAAAAACAAAAAACACGAAGTACGAAGAAGGAAAAAACAGGAAAGGTAAGAAAAGAAATGCACAACGAGACTATAGAACAGATTCTGGAAGGAATCAAGGAGATAGGATACGAGCCAAAAAGACAAAAGATCATTGAAGCTGAACCTCATATTGAGCATATCTTAACTCCTGAAAAGGAATTGAAAAAAGAAGAAAAAGAAGAACCTTCCACTCAGCTTGTTCCTATTCTAAGCAAAAGAAAACTGAAAAAAGAAATAGAAAAAGTAAGCTTTGCTGAAACAAAACCTGAGAAGAAAGAGATACAGACTATAAAAACTGTTGCAACAATTCAAAAAGAGAGAAAGAGTTTTGAAAAACCGTCGCTGATTAAGACAGGAATACCTGGATTTGACGAGATGTGCGGCGGCGGAATAGAAGAGAAATCAATAGTCCTAATCAATGGAGACGCAGGAAGCGGAAAGACGATATTCGGATTGCAGTTCTTATACGAGGGAGCGAAGAACGGAGAAGCTGGATTATATATAAGCTTCGGAGAGCCTAGAGAAACACTTTATCCAAGGATGTTGAGCTTTGGAATGAACTTCCAGCAGCTTGAGGAGAAACAGCTGTTTTTCATGATAGAATACCAGCCGCATGAAATAGCTAAAATAATGCAAGAGGAAGGAGGAACATTGTATGACTTGATTACTGCTTACAATATAAAGAGAGTGGTAGTTGATCCAATAACTCCTTATTTAATGCAGTTTAATGACCCGTATCAGGCAAGACTTGCATTAGTTAGACTTTTCAGCGTGTTCAGAAAATTCCAGGTCACGACTATGCTACTAAATGAATGGTCTTCACAGCTGCCTACTCACCCTTCAACAGCTGTGGCAGAATTTCTTGCAGATGGAATAGTGTATTTGATTCATAGAAGGTCACCGGAAGGAGTGCAGATAAGAGGAATCGAAATATGGAAAATGACTGGAGTCGGACATACAGAGGTAGCAAGACCGTTCGCATTCACGCAGAAAGGAATCGTAATATATCCCAATGAAAGACTATTCTTCGGTGGAAAGGAAACCAAATAAAGAGAAAGAAAATAGAAAATAATCAGTGATATGATGAAGAATAAAGAAATCTTTAAAGAAAAAGATAGAAAAGGCCAAGGTGGAGTGGAATATGTTGTTTTGTTTACTTTTACAGTTGCATTCTTTTTGATAGTGGTGTATGTAGCTAATGAACAACTCAACATAATTAATAAACAACAGAAGCTTGAGCAGACAAAGCTGGCTGCCAAAGAAATAGCAGATGCAGCCACACAAGTTTATCAACAAGGAGCCGGAGCTAGAAAGATTGTAAATGTTGCATTTCCTGAAGGAGTGAGTGGAGATGGAATAATCATCAATAATAGTATTCATATCGTTTTTGAAGGAAGCGATATAGTTTATCCATTAAGCTTTCCAATATCTGGTTCGATACCTACTACTGCTGGTTCTCATGATATTTCCTTCGTTTCTTATGGAAGTTCTGTTTCAATCGGAGTCGCAGAATTTTCTGTCTCTCCTTCAAGCATCTCGTTTTCAAGCTGCAGTAATTCCTCTTCACAAGTATTGACTGAAACATTGACAGTAGAAAACAAGATGAACACTACTAATCAGATAAATACCAGTGTTACATGGTCTAACCCTGGAAGCACTTTAACATTATCAGAAAACAACTTTACATTGAATGTCTCTGAAACAAAGAATGTGACTGTTTATCTGAATATTTCTCCTAATACAGTTGGTCAATTTAATGGAAATATCGAATTCCGTTCTTCAGGTTATAGCTTTATTGTCCCTGTATACTTGAACTCACAGGCATGCGGAGGGGTTTCAAGCAATATATCTTATATTCTTGTTGAAACATACAATGATTCTGCATATACAATTCCAACATCATCATATTCTATGTCGTTTTTAGTCAACATAACAACCACAGGTTGGTTGCCTAATTCTAATATAACCCTTGATCTCAAGAACCAAGGAGGAACAAGCATGCCTGGTTATCCAAAGCTTGTGCAGACAGACGGCAGTGGAGTGTATAGCGAAACTTGGACACCTATTGGTTATAGTAATTATACAGTTATCGCAAATTATTCAGTTTACAATGCAAACTATTCATTCGCGGTGGAACCATGCTGAAGAATATGAAAAATAAAAAAAAGGAAAAAGAGGAAAAAACAAATAATAACAGCAGAAAAGCATTGATAGTTGCATTAGCTTTAGCCTTAATTATCACAACAGTGGTAGCAGAAACATTATATAATTTTTATGACTCGACGCAAACCTGTCAAAGAGAGAACACAGGGACCTGGACAACCTGCCAAGGCACTTATCCAAGCGCATGTCCTAATGATAGATTAGGATGTGATGATGGCACTGTGGAACAGTCAACAACGGATAGTGGTGCTGCAACCGGCTTGAACATGACTGACTTTAATTCCAGTGAACTTTACTGCGACCAGATAATCAGTGTTTTCTTCTGCTATGAATGGTGGGCGGATCAAAATACACAAAACTGCCAAATAACCGTTTCGAATGAAAGTGGCGCAAATCCTACTGCGATTGCCACAACCTGTCCTGGAACGGCTGCGAATCCAGGTGTTCAATGCATTAACGTGACAGCAACAAAGGGATGGACCTGTGAGAATTTCTTTGGTCCTTCTGGGCAGAGAGCAGTTGCGACTGCTACTCTTTATAAAGCCGGTAAGGGAACGAGAACAATAAGTTATGACGTTTTTGCATTCAACGCAACATACAAAAAATCTCCTAGAGTTACTCTTATATCGCCAGCGAACGGGACTACTCTAAATTATCCAAACATAACATTCCAATGCAATGGCCATTATAATGTAAATTTAGCAAACGTAACTTTATATTATAATTATTCAGGAACCTGGATTGCGAATGAAACAATCTCAATAACTGGAACGAATTATACTGCAAATTTCACAAAAACATTAAATCCGACAAATATAATATGGAACTGTCAATTCTGTGGGGTGGATGGAAATTGTAAATTTGCACCTGCAAACTGGACGCTCACTGTAATTGACAATACCTCTCCAATGATAAATTCAGTTTCAGACTATCCAGATCCTGTCCAAACTGGTCGGAATATAACATTTGTTGCAAATGTGACTGATGATTTTGGCGTCTCGGTTGTACAGCTTGAAGTAAATGGAACGAACTACACCATGATACAAAACACTTCTACTACATGGTATTATGTTTATAACACATCTGGTCTTTCACTAGGAACGTATAATTATAAAATTTATGCAAATGATACATCTGGAAATAATGCGCCTCCTGTGACTGGGAACTTTACTGTAATTCAGCAAATAAATCCAAGCATTTCAACCGATAAAACGATATACAAAAACTGCTCAAATACTATTTATTATAAGATTTCTGCATACGATGTGAATGATTCGTTGATTGATACGCCCCTTACAAACACCATACTTGATGCAGTTAATGCAACTGTGATGACCGAAAATGTGAACACAGGAAATGGAGGAACTGGTGTTTATCTTGGTGTATTCCCAATTCCAAGTGGATATCAGCCAGGTAACTGGATAATAAAGGCAGTGTCTGGCTCTGTCAAGGGACAAAAAACAATCAATGTATCTTAAAACCTCGAACATGTATAATATAGGGGATGGAATGAAAAGAACAAAAGGGCAAGTATCTGTTGAATTTTTTCTTCTCTTCGTAATAATCATTTCTATTCTTGCGATAATCCTCTTCTTTTCTGGCGAAATCCAGAATATAGTGCTTTATATTACAAAATATCAACAAGCATCTTCAGTTGCTTTCAAGATAGCAAGTGCAGCAAACAGCGCAATTGAGACAGAAGGATTAATGGTGAAACAGAATATTCCATTAGGTTTTAGTGTTTCGATTCAACCAGCTGCAATTTTAGTAAGCGAAATTAATACAAATATATCTGCATCTTGGCCTATTCCACATGTTAATGTCTCTTCATCAATATCACAAAATCCAACACTGCTAAATATCACATTCATAAATCAAACTTTATACATTACAGGATGAATAGTTAATTAATGACAATTAATGGTGAATTAATGAAATTAAAGAAAGGAATTAAAAAAGGACAAACTTATAGCATAGAAATGATGATAACTGTAATCCTAGCGATAATACTAATTTACTCAATCTTAAACATATTCATAATATTAGTGAAACAATCTTCTATTTCAAACAAACCTTATATCACGTTATGGTTTGATTCTGACTTGTTGCTTTTGACAAAAGGAGTTCCTTCTGATTGGAATGAAAATCCTGTGAATACTAAAGTAATTGGAATTGCTTCTGAAAGAAATGTGGTAGATCCTGCAAGACTTAATGCACTTAATCGGCTTTCAGATCAAGAAATTTCATCTCTATTTCACTTGGATACTTATAATGTTTCAATACAAGTTTTAGTAAATGGAAACGTTTATTTTGAAAAAGGAAACATAAGTGAAAACACATCCATAACTCAACTAGAAAGAAGCTGCGTATTTATCAATGGCACGCCGTGCATTGTAAAAGTTAGATATAGTAAACAAAACTAAACAATAAATACATACGATAATGAAGACATAAAATAAACTAAAATTAAAGTGAGAATATGAAAAAAAATGAAAAAGGATTTATATCAACACTTGATGCAGTATTTGCATTGTTAGCATTACTCATATTCTCAACAATCATATTCTCATATCTCCAGAAAACACCTGACATAAACGATGTATTCGTATATAGACAAGCATATGACATTATGACTGTTTTGGAGTATACTAACTTCTCAAATCCTTCTTCAGTATTTATTAACACACCAAGCTCTCTCTGCATGAGGCTAGAGGTATATGATTCGTCAATGACACTCTTATCAACCTACTATAAAGTAAATTGTGATGTTTCGAACATAAATGAAAAAATAACATGGAGAACATTTATTGATGGACAAAACTTTAGAATGGCGAAATTAGCAGTATGGAGAAAAGAAGGATAAAAGCAGAAAAAATGAAAGACAGAGAAAAAATGAACATTAAGGTGAAAAAAATGAGGAAGAAAGATAAAAAGAACAAAATACCAGAAAATGAAAAAAGAAAAGTAAAGTACAAAAAAGGATATTTCATTACCCTTGCAGCTGTAGTCATATTGCTGATACTGTCAATATTCACAATCCAAATAATGACCTCGAGACAAGAGGAGTATTCGCAGCTTAGAAATCAAATATTTGCTGAAAAGGCATCGTATATTCTAGACGATATAAGATCAGACATAAAGAAAGTACTTTATGTAAATCAACCAGGAAATTCTTCTGAGATAACATTTGCTGAAAACTATTCTTATAATAAATCATATTTCCTATATTCTGAAGAAATCTATTTAGGAATGTACGCGAATAACACAGCAGCAAACATCAGCTTTGACTATTCTCTTCCTTTAGGAATAAACTTCACAAACGGGATGAAGTATGAAACAAATGAAAGCAGCGTCCTGAATAAACAGATAAAAATCTACAATTCTTCAGGATTGAATTTGTCAAATATAAATGTATATAACATCACGATTTATTCGAACCAGACAAGAGGAAATTACAGTAATTCAAGTTTTACTACAAGCGGCACTTATGTGATTTTGAATTACATTGATCCGATTAATGCAAAAACATTTACAAGCCAAGGATATGTGAATCCTTCTTTATTGAACAGCTGGATAATAAATTTTTCAAATCCTGCTTCTACTATAAATATCTCTATAGGATTAGTTGAAGGAAAAATCAATGTATTGTCCATAAAACAGAACAATTTGAATGCTATAACATATGCAGTAATAAAAGTAAACATGACTGATAAAAATGACCTTGAAGGAAGATACAACATACTAGTAGGATTGAACTTAACAAATTCAGAATATCTAAATTATTTAAAGACCAGCTAAGCTAAGATT
>Ga0315298_1005734_pt1 | contig 17392 bp, 14 predicted proteins | sample WHS_1_MG_FD_203077 | JGI IMG/M metagenome (GOLD analysis project Ga0315298, IMG submission 203077) | Extremophilic microbial mat communities from Washburn Hot Springs, YNP, Wyoming, USA - WHS_1_MG | ecosystem: Environmental > Aquatic > Thermal springs > Hot (42-90C) | place: USA: Wyoming...
GCCCTGGGCATTCTCGCGAACACCGCGCGAGAGTGGCTCTACCTGGCCTACGATGCCGCCGGCAAGACCCTGTTGGACGCCATGCGGGCCAACCCGGGCTATGCCGGCATCAAGGCGGCGGGAACCATCCAGCACCGCTACATCTCTGAAGACGTGCCGACGAGTCTCGTGCCGATCGCGTCCATCGGCGAGATGCTGGGCGTGGCGACGCCCACGATTCGGGCGATCATACATCTTGCCTCGCTGATGCACGGCGTGGACTACTGGGCCGAAGGCCGAACGGTGGAGCGGCTGGGAATCAGCGGGATGTCGGTGAAGGACATCCGCTTCCTGGTTGTCGGGGCTCAGCTGCCATCCGTGCCCGAGGGGCGCGTGCCTGCCGAACCGGCCTCCGCTCCGACGGGTCTGAGCGCGCCCGAGAGCCTCAGCGGCAGCGTTCAGGGTTTGCTTTCCGATATCTCCCGATCCCAGCCCATGCCGCCGGCCGTGTCGGACCCGGCCTGCGCCTCGCGCAGTGCTACGGGAGACACCGGATGAGACCTGCCTTCACGAGAGCCGATCGCTTCGGGCTGGTCAGGCCCGCCGTGGATGCACATACACTCGGCATCAGTTCCGTCGAACAGCTCCTGCGGGACTGCGGGCACGAGTCGGTTGTGGCGGACGCGGCGACGTGCGAAGCGTTCGGCTGGCCGGAGCAGATCGACAGCCCCCCGGTCGTGGAACGGTGGATTCGGGAGAACCGCATCACGGCTCTGGGATTCAGCTACCGGCTCGACCCTCGCAGCGGCGCCGGTGCGTTCGCACGAATAATGCACCTGCTCAAGGAAAAGCGGTTGTTGGCCTGTCAGGGCGGCCCGCTCAAGGCCGTCTATTTTGCCGGGCTGCCGCAGGCCTGCGATCTGGTGCGGCGCCAGAATCCCGAGGTGGCCGGCGTGTTCTGCGGCGACGAAACGCCCGCGGAAACCCTCCGCATCCTGGGCGTCAATCCTGCTGTGCTGCCTGCTACGCTCGCGGAGGGCGTTGCGTATGACGAGGCCCGACTGTCGTTCGGACGGGATCCGGTCCAGAAAGGCGAACACCTTGCGGTCCGACCCGTGGACCGGGGCTCGTACGAGGGGTTCGGCACCCGAAGCGACACGTTGGCGGCCCGCATCCATTGCGCCAGGCAGAACCAGCTCGGCCCTCTGATGCGGGCGCACGTGGGGCCGTACCTGCCTGACCGGCAGCTGGCGGTCAGGCTGTTCCTGGAGTGGGTGCGTCAGCTGGCTGGGTCGGGTTTCCTGGACGTTTTGTCCATCGGCACGTCTCAACGGACGCAATCGAACTTTGGCGAAGACTGGCATGACATGCCGAATGGGGGCGGGGTGCCGCTCAATTCGGCGGCCGAGTTCGCGGCGGTCTGGGAGGCTGCCCGCCCCATGCTCGTGCGATGTTATGCCGGCACCAAGGATATTCCGGCACTGGCCAGGATGTACGAAGAGACCATCAACATGGCATGGCATGCGCTGTCATTCTGGTGGTTCTGCCGGATCGATGGCCGCGGACCCTGCTGCGTGCGCGAGAACCTGCACCAGCACATCGAGACGCTCAGGTACGTTGCTTCCACAGGCAAACCGTTCGAGCCGAACATCCCGCACCACTTCGCTTTCCGCGGGGCCGACGACGTGACGTATGTCGTCTCCTCGGTGCTTGCGGCCCGGACGGCCAAGCGACTCGGGATTCGCTATCTCGTCTTGCAGAACATGCTCAACACGCCCAAGTACACCTGGGGCATCCAGGATCTGGCCAAGTCGCGCGCGATGCTGCAACTGGTCCGCGAACTCGAGGATGATCGCTTCCGCGTGTACATGCAGCCGCGCGGAGGGCTGGACTACTTCTCCCATGACTTGAACAAGGCACGGGCCCAGCTGGCCGCGGTCAGCGCCCTGATGGACGATATCGAGCCGCACGATCCGACCAGCCCGCCGGTGATTCACGTCGTCAGCTACTCGGAAGGCTCGCATCTGGCCGATCCTTCCGTCGTTGACGAGAGCATTCAGATCACGCGGCACGCCATTGCGAAATATCGGGAGCTGCGGGCTCGGGGTCGGGTGGATGACATGGCGACGCACCCGGGTGTCGCCGCCCGCACCGCGGAACTGCTGGCCGAGGCCCGGACGGTCCTTCGGGCGATCGAATCGACGGTCCCGGAGCCGTACACCGCCGACGGTTTGTACAGGATCTTCGCAATGGGCTTTCTGCCCGTTCCGTACCTTTGGGAGTGCAAGGAGGAATTCAAGGAAGCGATCCGCTGGCGGACCCGGCCCGTCCAAGGGGGCGTCAAGATCGTGGACGAGCTGGGGGTCCCCATCCCGGCCGCTGAGAGAATGCGCCGACTCGGGGCAATAAGATCAAGACAGGAGACCTGAATATGGCGGGGATTGCAGGAGTGGCCGCACCGGGCAGGCAGCAGCAGGTCGAGTGCATGCTGGACAGCCTTTCGCATCGCGGCAGGCTCGGGCGCGCTGTGCTGGAGTTCGAGTCGGCCACGCTGGGAGGGGTCTGGCCGCGGGCTCAGGCCGGGTGGGCGCTGCCCGATCGCCATAGCGTGCGCGATGGTGTCGGTCCGGGACATTGCGCAGCCGCGCGGGTCAGCGACGGGGTGATGTTCCTGGAGCGCGATGCGCTGGGCGTAGCCCCCCTGTATTACGGTTGGACATCGGAAGGACTGCTGTGTTTCGCCTCCGAGGTCAAGGCTTTGCTCAAGGCGACCAACGACATCCACGAATTCCCGCCCGGCCACGTATGGGAAGGACAGCAGCTCAAACCGGTGTTCCGCCTTGAGCCGCAGGCCCCGATCGCGGATCCGCCGGAGCGGGTCGCCGCCGAGCTGCGGCGTCGCTTGACGGCGGCGGTCGAAGGGTGCGTCAACGGCGACGTGGCAGGGTGCTGGCTGTCCGGGGGACTGGACTCCAGCACTCTGGCCGCTCTGGCTCGGCCTCGCGTTATGAACTTGCACACGTTTGCGGTTGGCATGCCCGGGGCGCCGGATCTTGCCCACGCGCGCCAGGTCGCCGAGCACGTTCTGTCCAGGCATCACGAGGTGATCGTCACCCTTCAGGATGCCTTGGCGGTCCTTCCGGACGTGATCTTCCACCTTGAGTCATTCGACGCCCTCTTGGTGCGGTCGAGCGTTACGCACTACCTGGTGGCCCGGGCCGCCTCGGACCACGTGCCAACCGCGTTTTCCGGCGAAGGCGGGGACGAGCTGTTTGCAGGGTATCAATACCTCAAGTCGATCGAGGCGAGTCGACTGGGGGATGAACTGCTCGACATCACCGGCCGGCTGCACAACACCGCGTTACAGCGGGTCGATCGCTGCGCGGCGGCCCACGGCCTGGTGCCCCACGTGTGCTTTCTCCACCCGGAGGTCCTCGACTATGCGATGCGCATCCCGGTGGAAATGAAGATCCGCCAGGGCACGGAGAAATGGATCCTGCGACGGGCGGCCGATGGACTCCTTCCGGCCAGCGTCCTGACTCGGACGAAGGCCAAGTTCTGGGAGGGTACCGGCATGGGAGACCTCCTGGCACGGTACGTCGACGACAGAGTCAGCGACGGCGAATTTGCCCGGGAGCGGACCTTGCCGAATGGCTGGAATCTCAACAGCAAGGAGGAACTCTTCTACTATCGCATTTTCAAGGAACACTTTGGGTGTGCCGGGGACCTGGCGTGGATGGGACGGACGAAGGGCGCGTGACCCAGGTCACGCCGCGCGCAAGGTCAAGACGAAACGGAGAAAGGGTGCGGGCGCGAGCGTGCCTGCAGGGGTTCGGGATGGCCGGGCTGATGCGTACCCCGGCAATCGGCCCGGCGGGGCGCGGGAGCTGACCGTCGCTGCCTTGGGCCGGCGGCTTGATCCTCACGGCGTCAGAGGGTATGAGAGTTGCCGGCGCGGGGGACATTTGTGCGTAAGGTGCGGATGCCGGCGAATCTGGATCCGACAAACGGCCGTGACCTGGCGGTACTGGCGCTGCGGCGGCAGTCCGAGCACAGTTACGTTCGCGATGCGCTTAACGATATTGCGGCCGCCGCGAACAGTCCATCCGAACACGTTTCCTTTGCCCTGGAACTGGCACTGGGGGTAATGCGGCACCGGCTGACGCTCGGCCGGCTGGTCCGGCAGATGCTCACGGGCGACTGGCAGACGCTCCCGGTCGACCTGCGGCACATCCTGCTGGTCGGGGCGTACCAGCTGCTGTACCTGGAATCGGTGCCCGAGTACGCGGCCGTCAGCGAGGCGGTCGCCCAGGCGAAGCGAGCGGGCCACGCCCGGCTGGGCAAGTTGGTCAACGGCGTGTTGCGGAGCATCCAGCGGCACATCGTCGAGCGGACGGAGGGGTCGGCGAAGCTGCCGCTGCGCCGGGCGATCCGTTACGAATACAGCAGGGCCGTCGTGCTGGATATCGACTTGCTGGCCGATCGCGAGCAGGACCTCGTCGGCTACCTGTCGGTCGCGACGAGCCTGCCGACCGAGATCGTCACCCGTTGGATCCATACGTTCGGCAAGGAGCAGGCGGAGCAGATGTGCTGGGCGTCGCAGTGGCGGCCGCCGGTGGTGCTGCGGCCGAACCGGCTCAAGACGGACGGGCGGGGGTTGGCGGCGGCACTGGCCGAAGAAGGGATTGACGGGCAGCTCGACAAGCTGTCGGAATCGGTGTTCGTCGCCAGCGCGGGCGGGATGACGCACTGGCGGACGTTCGAGGCCGGGCTCTGCCAGGTGCAGGATGTAACCGCGCAGCAAGCCGTGATCGCCTCGCAGGTCAGACCCGGCCAGGTTGTCCTCGACCTTGCCGCGGGGTCGGGCACCAAGTCGACGCAGGCGGCGGAGCGGATGAAGAACCGCGGGCTGGTGCTGGCGCACGACGTGTCGGCCGGCCGGCTGGACCGCGTCGCCGGCAACGCGGCGCGGTTAGGCGTTCAGATCGTTCGGGTGGTTCAACCTGAGCAGCTGGAGGGGGTCCTGGCCGAGCACGAGCCGGACGTGATTTTGGTGGACGTGCCATGTTCGAACAGCGGGGTCTTCGCCCGCCGGCCGGAGGCGAAGTACCGCCTGAACGAGCGATCGCTGGCGTTGCTGAAGAGGCAGCAGATGGCATTGCTTCGTCAGGCGATGGAGATCGGAGTCGAGGCCGGCTCGCGGATCGTCTACAGCACGTGCAGCGTCGAACCCGAGGAAAACGAGCAGGTGGTCCAGGAGGTCTTGACGGGGCAGGGGGAGTGGATCGTTGCGGACGCGCAGCTGCACCCGCCGACGTATGACGGCACGATCACGAGCTGGCGCGACGGCGGGTACGTGGCGGTGATCGACCCCATCGTGCGGGGCCGGTAAAGCGCGCAGGCCATGCGACATTGAGACCTGTTGCAGAACCACTCCTTTGGGTGTGGGTACTCCTCGCAGCTTGGGTGCCACTGGCAGCTTGCCTGCCAGTGCGTCATCGATGCTTACAACTCAACCCAGTGAATGGCCGGCAAGCCCGGGTCCGGCCGACTGGCGGGCGGTCTGCCAGCGGCAGCCGTTGTGGCCGGGTCTTCGTCCTACCGCGGCAGCGGGCATGAGCCGCCGTGTTTGGCGTGGTAGTCCTGATGGTATTCCTCCGCCTCGTAGAAGGTTGAGCCCTTTTCGACGCGGGTGGCGATCTTGCGATCCCGAAACCGCGGCGAGCTCTGCTGTTCGGCGATGAACGCCTTCGCCTCCTGCAACTGCTCGTCATTGGCGGCGAAGATCGCGGAGCGGTAGTTGTCCCCGACGTCCGGACCCTGGCGATTCACCTGCGTCGGATCGTGGAACTTGAAGAACCACTCCAGCAGCTGGCGATACGTCACGCGGGCGGGGTCGTACCTCACGCGGACCGTTTCGGCGTGGCCGGTCTTGTGCGTGCACACCTGCTCATACGTCGGGTTGGCTACGTGCCCGCCCATGTATCCGGACGTGGCATCAATGACGCCGGGCACCTGACTGAACCTGTCCTCGACCCCCCAGAAGCAGCCGCCCGCGAAGTACGCCGTTTGCGTCTGAGTCGGGCGCGACTCGGGTGGCAAGCCCGCTCCTGCATGGTAAAACTTCAGGGCGTCCGAGTTCATGCAGTAACGCAGCCCCGTCGGCTTGGGCCCGTCGTCGAACACGTGGCCAAGGTGTGAGCCGCAGCGGGCGCACAGGATCTCCGTCCGCGTCATGCCGTGGCTGCTGTCGGTGACCTCGCGGACGTGGTCGGGATCGAACGGCTGGAAGAAGCTGGGCCAGCCGGTGCCCGAATGGAACTTGGCCGCGGAGCTGAACAGGGGCAGTCCGCACAGCCGGCAGACGTAGGTGCCGTTCTCCTTGTTGTCGACCAGCGGGCCGCAGAAGGGCCGCTCGGTGTCCTTGTCCAGCAGGATGCGGCGTTGGGCTGGCGTCAGATCCTTGGCCAGTTCCTCGATCCGGGCCTGATCCAGGGGGCGAATGTCGTAACCGCTCTTGGAATACATGGCATTTCCTCCTGACCGGCTGGATGCCGCTCGCGTCGCGGCCGACGCCTCCGGGGCGTGCCCGCGGGCGGCTATGAATTGACTGGTCAGCGCAAGTGCAACAGCGGCCAGCGACGCCGCTACGAGGGCAGGACGAACGGCCTTCATCGTGTCGACTCCAGTCTGGCCATGATTCAGTATAGGGGGCATCGCAACGCGGAGCAGGAGCAGACCCCTGCCGCCAGTCGTTCGGTATTCCGCGATCGTTACACAATGAGCGGCGGGGGCATGTCCATGTCCCGTCAAATCTTTTGCCCCCGGCGGGTCGATATAGGCAGTGGTCTTCGAACGTAACGGCTGGGACTCTATTCGGATGGGCTTCTGGCAGTTAGTGTTGATCGTCGGCCTGATAGCGTGGGTGGCCTGTGTCTTTCTGCGGGCCGTGGCGGCCAGGGCGTGCCAACTCCGGATGGAAATGCTTCCGCCGGAGGAGGAAGATCCGAAGGCCGTGCCCTTCTCCAACGACGCCGGAGTCTCGTCCTCGCGGCGAGGGTCGCCAATGGTGGCGCAGGTCGTATCCCGGCCACAAACGGGCGGGAACGGCCGGGGCGGCCCCTCGGGCAATGGCAGCGGCGGAGGGAAAGTGCCTTTGAAGCGCCCGGGTCATTAGGAGGGCATTCTCTTTTCCCGTCAGGTGCTTGTCGATTGACAGCAAGTCTCCAGTCATCATAGACTTAAGGCGGACGGTCGGAGTCCAACCTTTCGAGGGACAAGGTGAGCCATGAGCGATACACCGAGACGGCTTGATAATCGCAGGCGGCTGGCAAACGTAGCGCTGCTGGCAGGTGCGATCGTCGGTTTGGCGCTGCTGGTGCTGGCTGTCTGGCAGTCGCGGCAGCCCCTCGAAGAAGTAGTCTCAGCCGGGGCGGGATACATGCCGATCCTGCTGGGCTGCGCGGGAATTCTGGTGGTCCTGGCCAGCGCCGTCGCCTGGGGGGTGGTCTACGTGCTCTTCAAGCTCGAGCGCACCTTTTTCCACTCGCACGACGTGTTGCTGGACATCCAGGAACTGCTGCGGGGCCAGCAGCTGAAGCTGGGGGAGATCGCCGAGAACGTGCAGCTGTCGGACGCGACCAAGAGCATCGCCCGGAGAGAGAAGGAGCGCAAGGCCCTTCACGAGGCGATCCAGGACGAGATCCTCCGCGGCAACTGGGACGCGGCGTACTACCTGGTCGATGAGTTGGAGAAGCGGTTCGGGTACCGCGGCGAGGCCGGCCGGCTCCGCGAGGAGATCGACGCCTGGCGCGGCCGGGCGAAGGAGCAGCGGCTCCTCCAGGCGATCAAGCAGGTGGACGCGGCGACCGAGGCGCACGACTGGCGGCGGGCCAAGCTGATCGCCGCGCAGATCGCGGAGGTCTTCCCGGATGACCAGCGGGCCGTGAATCTGGATGTGCGCATCCGCGATGCGTTCGAGCGGCGCAAGCACGAGTTGCTGGCCGCCTGGCGCGAGAGCGTTCAGAATCACCAGATCGAAAAGAGCCTGGAGATCCTCAAGGAACTGGACCACTACCTGACGGCGCAGGAGGCGCAGGACCTGCGGGAGCCCGCCCGCGCCGTGTTCCGGGAGCGAATGCAGAGCCTGGGGGCGCAGTTCACCGCGGCCTACAAGAGCAAGCAATGGGCGGCCGCCCTGGCCGCCGGCGAGCGGATCCAGGCCGAGTTTCCCACGAGCAAGATGGCGGAGGAGGTCCGGGTCTTGATGCGCGGCATCCGCCAGAAACTGGAGCCGCAACCCGTCTCGGCGACCGGCGCCGGGTAACGTCAGGGACGGCCCCTTGGCTTTCCTGATCGGACGCGTGGCACGGCTGGCTTGTCCAGCCGCAGTCGCCGTCAGCGCGGGCGCAGGCCCCGCGGTTCTATTGCATCCCTTCGATAAGTGTATATAAGGATCAGTTCAGCGCGCTGTGCGAGGTGCGATCTCTTGGAAGACCGGTTATTGGAGGTACTGGAGCGGTTCGGCCGGCAGCGGATGCTGCTGGTAGGGGACTTCATGCTGGACCGGTACCTGTACGGCGACGCCGAGCGGATCAGCCCGGAATCGCCGGTGCCCGTCCTGCGGGTGGTCCAGCGCGAGGCCCGTCTGGGCGGGGCCGGCAGCGTCGCCGCCAACCTCGCCGCCCTCGGTGCCGCCCGTATCGCGGCCTTCGGCATACTCGGCAATGACGAGGCCGGCCGGCAGGTGCTGTCGATGATGGCCGACCTCGGGATCGACACCGCTGGCATGGTGCAGGTGGATGGTCGGACGACGACGTGCAAGACGCGGGTAGTGGGACTGGCCCAGCGTCGGCATCGCCAGCAGATGCTGCGGATCGACGAGGAAGGCGGCGACGGGTTGGCGGGCGACGCGGTTTCGCAATTGCACGGGCGTATACTGGCGGCCGTTCAGCCCGATGCATTCGACGCCGTCCTGGTCGGGGACTACGACAAGGGGATGATCACCGGGGCGTTCCTCGAGCCGCTGATTGCGCAAGCACGGAGGGCACGGATTCCCGTTCTGGTGGACCCGGCGGCCGTCGAGGACTATAGCCGCTACGCGGGCGCCTGGCTGCTGACGCCCAACCGCGCCGAGCTGCTCAAGGGCTGCGGCAAACAGGCTGGGGACCTCGAGGGGATCGTCACGGCGGCCCGGACGCTGCTGGCAACACTGCATCTGAACTGGCTCGTGGTTACGCTCGACAGGGAAGGGGCTGTTCTGGTCGGCCCGGAATCGGTCGAGCCCGTCCCCAGCCGGCCGCGCGACGTGTACGACAACGCGGGCGCGGGCGAGGCCGTGTTGGCGATGCTGGGTATGGCGCTGTCGGCCGGGGCGAGTCCGCTGGAGGCGGTGCACCTGGCGACCGTGGCCGGCGGGTTGGAGGTCGAGAAGTTCGGGGCTGCGCCGGTGGGGCTGGACGAGGTGACTTGCGATCTGCTGAACGAGCTGCGCCGCCGCGGGCGCAAGATCGTCGATGAGCCGCGGCTGGAGGCGCTGCTGGCCCGCCATCGTCGGGTCGGCAAGACGATCGTCTTTACGAATGGGTGCTTCGACCTGCTGCACCTGGGACACGTGGACCTGCTGCGGTTCTGCAAGCAGCACGGCGACATCGTGGTCGTCGGGCTCAACAGCGACAAATCCGTGCAGATGAACAAAGGGCCCAGCCGTCCGGTGCTCAAGCAAGAGGAACGAGCCCACTTGCTGGAATCGATCGAGTACGTCGATTACGTGGTGATCTTCGATACGGTGGACCCGCACAAGCTGATCGAGAAGGTCCGGCCGGACATCCTGGTCAAGGGTCAGGACTATGCCGGCGGGTGGGTATGCGGCCGGGAGTTCGTCGAATCGTATGGCGGCAGGGTGCTGCTGGCCCCGCTGCGCAGCGGCTACAGCACGACCGGCCTCATCCGGCGGGTGGAGGGGAACGGCTGACGCGGAGACACGGCAACGCGGGGACGCGGAGAAGGCGGCAGGGTGACAACGGCAGGGGCCGGGGACTGGTAATCAAAATCGCGGAAACGGCAAGGTGAAAAGGCGATGGACCAGACGGGGCTGACAGAGCGTATCGAACAGCATATTCAAGGGGTGCGGCAGCTGGCCGGCCAAGCGGCGACGATCCGGGTCGTGTGCGACCTGCTGGTCGAGACGTTCAAGGCGGGACGACGAGTGTTTCTGGCCGGCAACGGAGGCTCCGACAGCGACGCCCAGCACGTCGCCGCCGAACTGCTCGTGCGGTTGTTCCACAACCGGCCGGCCCTGCCGGCGGTCTACCTGTCGGCCGGCACGGCGGTCGGCAGCGCGATCGGCAACGATTTCTCGTTCGAGGATGTGTTCGCCCGGCAGTTGGAGGCCCTGATGCACGCCGGCGACGTGCTCTGGGCGTTCAGCACGTCGGGCAAGAGCCCCAACATCGTCAAGGCGGCGAAGGTGGCGAAGGACAGGGGCGGCAAAGTGGTCCTGTTCACTGGACCGAGCAAAGGACCGGCCTGCCCGTTGGCGGATGTGACCTTGCATGCCCAGGGCCACAGAACCGACCTGATCCAGGAGGTGCACGGGGTAGCCTATCACTTCATCTGCGAGCAGGTCGAGGCCGCGATGCTGCCGGCGGCAAAGTAGCGCGGCGTCCGCCCCGCGGCCGAGGGCCGACATGCCCGTCGCGGCTCGGCTCGCCGCGCTCGCTCAAAACTCCCGGCATGGCACCCGGAACAACCTTCTCAGGAAAAGAGGGAATCGAAGGGCATCGGTACAATAGGAGCGTTCCTTGGGCGGAACGGCGCCAGTCCAGATCCGGCCGTACCTGTCGATCGTGCTGCCATGCTACAACGAGGCAGGCAACATCGGTGCGGTGCTGGGGCGAGTGTGGGATGTCACCGGGCGGCTGGGGGTCTCGTGTGAGATTCTCGTTGTCGACGACGGCAGCCGCGACGGCACGAGCCAGACCGCGGCCCAGGCCGGCAGGCGTCTCGGCCTTTGCCCGCGGATCCTGCGGCACGAACGCAATCAAGGGTACGGTGCGGCCGTGCGGACGGGCATCGCGGCGGCCGAAGGCAAGTACATCTTTCTGACTGACGGCGACGGCCAGTTCGATCTTGGCGAGCTGCCGGCGGCGACGGGGCTGCTGGGGCGGTTCGATGCGGTGCTGGGGTATCGCCAGGCACGTCAGGACCCGCTCGTGCGGCGGTGGATGGGTGCGTGCTGGACGCTGTTGGTCAACCTGTGTCTGCAAGTCTGCATCCGGGACATGGACTGTGCGTTCAAGCTCGTTCGTGCCGACCTGCTCAGGCGGGTGGATCTGGCCAGCCGCGGGGCCCTGATCAGTCCGGAGATCATCGCGAGCTTGGCGGGGGCCGGGGCGAGAATTGCCCAGCGGCCGGTCCGGCACTTGCCGCGTCGGTCCGGTAAGTCTACCGGCGGTTCTTTGCGGGTCATCGTGCGGGCGTTCGTCGAACTGGCCAGGAATATCCGGCGTCTGCGGCGGATACGCTTCGGTAGGCGCAACAGTCATGAGTCCTGAGTGCTGAGTCCTCAGCAGCGACCACAGCCACTACAATCCGTGCGTGTCAGTATCCGTCTATGGCTGCTGCCGTGACTGTCAGTGCTGTTCTTGCGCCATCTGTGACTTTCTGCGGCAACTCTTGCTGTTGCAGCTGTGACCCCAGCCGTTCGCCGATGGTGTTGCCGTTGGACCGACTTCGTTGCTCTGACGCCCTTGGCATCCTGGCGATTCGCGGCTGGACCCCGTTGAGGTGCGACCTTATAATCGCGTCTTCGATTATCGCGACGAACTGTCTTTCTGCGAAGGTGGAGCATGCTGCGTGTTCTGATCACCGGATCGAGCGGCCAGATTGGCACGAACGTGGGCCTGGCCCTGTTGAAACGCGGGGACCAGGTTGCGGGCGTGGACATCCGGCCGAATACCTGGACCGATGCCATCCCGACGCGGATTCTGGACCTGAGCCAGGCCGCTCCCGAACAGATCGGCGACGGACCCGTGGACGTGGTGGTGCATCTGGCCGCTTACGCGAAGGTGTTCGAACTGGTCGAGCATCCCGAGCGGGCGTTCGCCAACATCCGCATGATCTACCCGGTGCTCGAGTACTGCCGGCGGTACGAAATACCGGTCCTCTTCGGCAGCAGCCGGGAGGTCTACGGGGACATCCAGCACCACATCACGGACGAGACGGCGGCTGACTTCGTCGTCGCCGAAAGCCCGTACTCCGCCAGTAAGATCGCCGGCGAGGCGATGATCTATTCCTATGGCGAGTGTTACGGACTGCCGTACCTGGTCTATCGCTTCAGCAACGTCTACGGACGGTTCGACAATGACCTGGAACGGATGGAGCGGGTTATCCCGCTGTTCATACGAAAGGTCTCCCGCGACGAGCCGATCGTCGTCTATGGCCGCGAGAAGGTGCTGGACTTCACGTACGTGGATGATGCGGTCAGCGGCGTCCTGTTGGGCATAGATGCCCTGGTGGCCGCTCGCGTCAGGAACCAGACGTTCAACCTGTCCTACGGCCAGGGCAATACGCTGGTGGACGTGGTGAACATCGTGTCGCTGGCCCTGGGCAGGAAGGCACGGGTTCGGTATGAGCCGGCCCGGCCGGGCGAGATCATGCGGTACGTGGGCGATATCAGCAAGGCCCGGCAGCGGCTCGGATATCAGCCCCGCGTGCCGCTGTCGGAGGGCCTGCCGCGGACGATCGAGTGGTGGAGAGAATGCGGACAGCTGTAAGCGTGCCTGGCGCTCGCCTGAGACACTGGCTTTGGATCGCTCTGCGGCTGGCCTTGTGCGCGGCGGCGGTTGCGTACGTCATTTCCCGCACGGATTTCTACGACAAGGTATGGCTTGTCGGACAGGAAGCCCCGGTTCGGCTGCTCGGGCTGGACCCAGCGAGCGCCCGGATCCTTCAGGCGGACCAGCCCCGCACGGTGCCGATCGATCAGCTCCAGACGGGCACGGACGGGAAGCCTCGCGTGTCGTGGGGACTGGCCAGTCTCGCTTCGCGCAGCCACAAGGGTCTTCTGCTGCTGGCGCTGGGGATTTACGCCCTTCAGCCGCTGCTCCAGGTCGTTCGATTCCGCTGGATGCTCCGGCTACAGAATCTGGCGACCAGCTGGCGCGGGGCGGCGGCCATTTGCTTTGTGGGCAACTTCTACTGTTATGTGATCCCGGGCACAACGGGCGGCGACATCGTCCGCGCGGCCTATCTGATGCGAAACAGTGTTGGACGTCACGGCGGCCTGGTGGCGATCATCCTGGACCGCCTGACGGGTATGGCCGGCATGTTCCTGCTGGCCGGCCTGGCCGGTCTGGCGATCCCGATCGAGGATCCGACGGTACGCTATATAGCCCGTCTGAGCCTGGTGATGTTTGCCGCGATGGTGGTGGGCTTTGCGGCGGTGACCGGGTGGCAGTGGGTCACACGATTGCTGGGGCGACTGCCGCTGGGCGATCACCTCCAACGGCTCTACGAGGCGGCGTCGGCGGGCAGACGGGGCTGGCCCGTGCTGCTGGCGTCCGTCGGGCTGACGATCATGCTTCAGGCGGGGTCGATGGCGTCGTTCAGCGTGGCGGCCGTCGCGCTGGGCATGAAGCCGGTCTGGCAACTGTATTTCGTCTGCCTGCCGGCGGCGCTGGTGGTGGCGGCCATTCCCATCGTGCCGATGGGGGCCGGGACGCTGGAGGCGGCGATGATCTTCCTGCTGGCGGAAAGGGCGGGGTCGGTCAGCCAGGTAGTGGGACTGGCGTTCGCCATGCGGATGATCGGCCTGATCTGGGCGCTTCCTGGCGGACTCGTGCCTCTGATGCGTCCTGTTTCGGTGCGAAGCGAGCCCGTACGCCAGTAAGAGCCGATGCCGCCAGGCTCGGCGTCGGGCGCCACTGGCAGCTTGACCGCCACTGCACTCGCCGGGCAAGCGGCTCGTGCCGGGGCGCTGACACGTTTCAATCTGCACCGCAGCACAGCATGAAGACGGCCCGCCCGAGCGCGGTTTCCGGTCACCCGTCTCCCTTCCGATAACAACGCCGTCCCCAGGGTTCTCAACGTGCGCTTCGGGGGTCCGGATGCGCGAAAATCGACTCCTGAGTTAACCCGTATCGGCATTGCGCCGAAACACCATGGGACCAGTACCGCCGCGGGAGGCTGGGCAGAGAGCCTCCCGGCAGCGTTGCCCCGGAGGGCGGCGTCGCTCGGCGGCAGGGAGGCACCGGATGCCCTTCAGCTTCGAACTGAACGATCGTCAATCCGCTCGCGTCATCGAGCAGGCCATCCGTACGGGCACACCGATGCGTCTGGAACCGCAACACGCCAACGGCGGCGAGCCGCTGTCCGTCCAGCTGACCGAAAGCGACGATCAGTGCCTGACCTTCCGCTTCGCCAGCAGCCAGGCGGCCGGCGGGTGCGGGCTGCTTCCCGGCCAGTACTGCCAGGTGCAGTTTTCGCTGAGCGGCGCGATGTACCTGATGAGCGTGCACGTCGTGGACCTGGACCAACAGCAGGCCTGCATGCGGACGTCCCGCCCGAAGAAAGCTCAGCTGCTTGAACGTCGGAAGTTTACCCGAACCCGCCTGGCGAGCCGCACGCCGGTCCTCATCCGCTGGCTGAACGAGGATCGGCTGGCCGAGGCCAGCCTGTTCAATGTCGCCGGCGGCGGCCTGGCATTCAAGATCGGCAAGGAGTTCGCGGACCGCATTCTCGTCGGCGACGTGATGGAAGCGGTCTTCGAATTGGCGGGCCTCCCGCGGCGCTTCCCGTTCAAGATCTCCATCTGCAACAAAACGGTGGCCAGCGACAACGTCTCCGTCATCGTGGGCGCCCAGTTTCTGGAGGGCCCGCAGGACGGGCAGGCCGGTCCGTTGGACGAACTTCGCCGATTCCTGGCGGCCCGAGAACAGGCCATCCTTACGAGGTGAGAACATGGGACAACTCGTTACCTTTACTGCCGCCGTACGCGATGAGTCGATCCTGGAGGCGGTCGAGAAGCAGACCCCGGCCGTCCTGACCGTGCCGGTGGCCGGCCGGTGGGTCACCATGAAGACACGCATCTCCTGGGCGGACCGCGCGGCCGGGGTGATCGCCCTGGACAATCCGGCGCCGGAAGAAGGCCAGCCCTCGCCCGTCCTGACGCCCGGTCAGTGCGTCAGTCTGTCATTCCGTCGCGGTCACCGCAAGTGTATGGCGATGTGCATGGTCGCCGGCATCCGCGACACGCAGCCCGACGGAGCGATCTGTCTGCGGTGGCCGGAGGAACTTCTGGCCGTGCAGCGCCGGGCCTACTTCCGCGCGGAAGTGCCCGAGGGCATGATCGTGCAGGCCAGGCTCTGGCGCGGCGGACGGTCGAAACGACGCCTGGTGGCGGTCGGCCAGTGGCCCAGCGTGGTCGGCCGGCTGGTCGACTGCTCGGCCGGCGGCATGCGCATGGAGGTTGAGGCGGACCAGGACCCGGGCATCCAGGTCGGCGAGCCCGCGGCGGTGGAGTTCTCGCCGCTGCGCGAGGTGGGCCAGATCTGCCTGGACGCGAACTTCCGCTATCGTCTGGAGATGCCGTCCGGAAAGGTAGGCCTGGGCCTGCAATTCGTGGGTCTGGAGAGTTCCGCAGCCGGTCGGCAGATGCTGCTGGTGCTGGGCCAGGTGTCGGCGGAGTACCTGCGCCGCGGGCATCGCGGGGTTCATGGCGAGGAAACTCGAGCTTGCCGCGAGCCGGTCAGCGTGCAGAATGGTGCGCATGAACCGTCCAGACCCGCTTGTGCAGACGTACGTGATCGTCGACAGCCCGTTTGGGCCGACGGCTCTGGGGGCGCGAAACCATAAACTCCGCGGCGTGATTCTGTCGCCGCCGGGCAAGGCACATCCCGACACGCGGATCGCCGAGGCATGGCCCTCGGCGGAACGTGTCCGGAGGGTCTTGCCCGATCTTGTCGTACAAGTCAATGCGTACTGGCGCGGGCGTCCGGAAATCTTCCGGGTGGACCTGGATCTCGAGGGTTTCCCGCCGTTCTTCCGCCGGGCTTGGCGGGCGGCGATGCGGATTGCCCCTGGCCAAGTCAGAACGTACGGCCAGGTGGCCGCGATGGTCGGCGCGCCGAGGTCAGCCCGGGCCGTCGGCGGTGCGATGGCCGCCAATCCTTTTCCCTTGATCGTCCCCTGTCACAGAGTGGTAGCGGCGGCGGGCATGGGTGGCTACAGCGGCCCAGGGGGCCTCCAGCTTAAGAAGATGCTGCTGGACTGGGAGCGGCACTGTATGTATGAAGTAGCGTCACGGCCGGCCGGCGCTGGGTAGTAAGGGTCGGCAACCGTTGTCCGACGTTGCGGCTTCAGCCGGATATTTGCCCGTAGGGTGGGCTAGTGCCCACCATGTCGTCCGTTGTCGGTTGACAGGTATCAGTCGTCTATTCGTACAGGAGTCTCCCGATGACGCTGCTGGATCAACTGCTGCTGTGGCTGCTCGTGTCGGCGATTCCCCAGACGCGGCCGACTTCGATGTCGGCGGACGTCAGCGCGCCCGACCTGGCGGATGCACCATTGGTGCCGGTACAGAAGATAGAGAGTCCGGACAGCGTTCAGATCCTGCGGGACGGCGGCGTGGTCGGCGTTCGCTTGGCGGGCGTCGCCTGCCCGCAGCAGAACGCAGCGGCCCGGGACGCTGCTGCCGACGTGCTTCGCCGGATGCTGGTCGGCGAGAAGGTGTGGCTGGTCCCCGCCGGTCCGCCGGACAAGAGCGACAAGTGGTACCTGTACCGCTGGCCCGACAAACTCTTCGTGAACCTGGAGCTGGTCCGACAGGGCTACGCCGACGCCGCGACCGAACCGGAGGCGCCGGCCGCCATTGGTCAGGCCTTTGTCCACTGTCGCGACTTGGCCAGGCAGAAACAGAAGGGCATTTGGGGGCAGGGGCCGGCAGCGGCCGCTCGAACACCGGCCTCGCAACCGGTTACCTCCGCGTCGCCGGTTGGCCAGGCGGCAGCGAGTGCGTCGCCAGCTGGACGGCCGTCGGCGCCGGATGGCCAGGCGGCAGCGAGTGCGTCGCCAGCTGGACGGCCGTCGGCGCCGGATGGCCAGGCGGCAGCGAGTGCGTCGCCAGCTGGACGGCCATCGGCGCCGGATGGCCGGGCGGTTATACCGCGGTCCGCCGTTGCGCCGGCGCCGGAACAGGTTGATGCATCGGATCGATCCGTTGTCTACGTGACGGCGCACGGGAAGAAGTACCATCGCGCCAGCTGCCGGTCCCTGCGATCCGGGGGCAAGGCCATAACGCTTTCCGAGGCCCGCAAGACGTACGAGCCGTGCAGGCAGTGCAATCCGCCGCAGTGAAGCGGGGGTCGGGTCTCGGGTGTCGGGTGTCGGGTGTCGGGGGTCGGGGGTCGGGTCT
>Ga0315298_1005737_pt1 | contig 17388 bp, 18 predicted proteins | sample WHS_1_MG_FD_203077 | JGI IMG/M metagenome (GOLD analysis project Ga0315298, IMG submission 203077) | Extremophilic microbial mat communities from Washburn Hot Springs, YNP, Wyoming, USA - WHS_1_MG | ecosystem: Environmental > Aquatic > Thermal springs > Hot (42-90C) | place: USA: Wyoming...
GGTGGTTCTGGCTTTCCTTCTTCCCCACGGGCGCCCAGGCGCGGTTGCCCCGCAAGGCCCTGTGTTGGGGTGATAGCAGCCTTGGCTGTGACTTTTTTGTGACGATGGGTTACAATTAGGGCACCCGTGCAGTGTCGCCATAGAACTCGAGCGGATTTAACTGGCAAAATATTTCGCGAAAGGAGGTAGTCTATGCGGACAAAGGAGCAGTATATCAAAGGGCTGTCCAAGATGAAACGCAACATCTATTTCAACGGCGAACTTATCGACCGCACCGACGAGCGTTTCATGGACACGCTCAATACCATCGGGACCACATTTGATGAGGCAGCTAAACCCGAGAACCAGGACTTGCTTACCGCCATCTCTCACCTCACGGGAGAGAGGATAAACCGCTTCTGTCACATTCATCAGAATAAAGAAGACCTGCATAAAAAGCAGGACATGACCCGTGTGCTCTGTCGCAAGGTAGGCGGCTGCATTCAGCGCTGTATGGGCATCGATGCTGCCAATGCTATCTACAACGTCTCCTACGAAGCGGATAAGGCTAACAAAGGTGCCACCCAGTATCACGAGAACTTCAAGAAATGGCTTATCCGTTTTCAGACCGAGGATTTAGTGGGCTGCTGTGCACAGACGGACGTAAAAGGCGACAGGCTGCTCAGGCCGGCCGATCAGCACGACCCCGATGCCTATGTGCATGTGGTGGAGAAAAAGAGCGATGGCATTGTGGTGCGGGGATGCAAACTACATATCTCTGAGGCGGCACAGGCTGATGAGATACTGGTGGTACCTACCAGAGCACTACGCCCAGAGGACAAGGACTACGCGGTGGCTTTTGCTGTACCCGGCGATTGGGATGGCGTCAAGCATGTGGTCACTATCCACAACCTGCGTCCCAGGGAGCATTTCAAGCGTGGTTTCATGCCCGGGAGCACAGACTCATATGTGATCTTTGACAATTGCTTTGTGCCCTGGGAGAGAGTGTTCTTATGCGGTGAATGGCAGCACGGCGGTGTGTTGGCGTTGCTGTTTGCTCTGTTCCATCGCCATTCTTACTCCGGCTGCAAGCCAGCACTGGGCGACTTACTCATCGGTACGGCGGCGCTGGCAGCTGAAGTGAACAACATCCACCGCACCCCGCGAGTACGCGAGAAGCTGGCAGAACTGATAATGGTCACCGAGCTGGGCTATGCTGCTGGCTACACTGCATCAGATCTTGGTGGCCCTAGGGTGTACATGCCAGGTGTGGGGTTCGTAGAGTATGGTCCCGGCTCCTACATTCCCCACTCCATCTACGCCAATGTGGGGCGCTGTCTTACTGGCGAAGCAGTGTTTAGGGAAGCCGAGATACTGTGCGATATCGCCGGTGGCGTGGTGGCTACTTTCCCCCATGAAAGGGACTTCCTGAACCCGGAGACCAGGGACCTGCTGCTTAAGTACACCAAGCGCAACCCGGAGATGCCGGTAGAGGACCAGGCACAGTTCTGGCGCTATCTCGGTGATATACTTTGTTCAGCCAGCGGTGGTATCCACAACATAGGTAGCTACCATGGCGGCGGCTCACCGGTTATGGAACAGATTGCTATCACCACTCAGTACGACATCGAGTCGCGGAAGAAGCTGGTCAGGTACATTGCCGGTATGAGTGGTGGCGATAGGGAGGCGCTGACCAAGCCGACGGCTTAGTATGCTGTTCCAGCTAAGGGTCAGGGACTTCGGCATCATCGAGAACCTGGACTGGGAGCTAGCTCCGGGGCTCAACGTGGTCACTGGTGAGACCGGGGCAGGAAAGTCGCTTCTCATTGAGGCTATTGAGTCGCTCCTCGAGGGAAAGGTGACCGACGACGCCATTCGTCATGGCTGTGACAAGTCGGTAATCGAAGGCATTTTTAGCTTGCCAGAAAAGAGCCTGTCCAGAGTAAAGACCTTCCTTGAGGAGAACGGTCTGCAAGCAGATGACGACTGTTTGGTGGTGAGGTGCGAGTTCAGCAGGCAAGGTCGTAGTGTCCTCAGAGTCAACGGGCAGGCAGTCAATCGGAAACTCCTGCAGGAGCTGGGGCGCCTTCTCGTAGATGTCCATGGGCAGAGTCAGCACCTTTCCCTGCTGGACAAGCGCTGTCACCTCGATTTTCTTGATGCCTACGGCCATACGCTGGGGCTGAGGCAAGAGTTTGCTGCCAGGGCAGCAGAGCTGAGCAGAGTGGAGCAGGAGTTGAAGTCGCTTGTGGAAGCGGAGAGAGACAGGACGCGACGGGAGGAATTCCTGCGGTTTCAAATAGACGAGATACGGCGGGCTAATCTGCGTGTCGGTGAGGACATCGAGCTGGAACAGGAAAAGGAGGTGCTGGCCCAGACCGAAAGGTTAAAGGAGTTATGTCACCAGGCTTACCAGGCGCTGAGCGGCGAGAGCACGGTCTCGGCTGTTGACCGGCTGAACGAAGCAGCGACGGCACTGAGGAGACTTGCCGAGCTTGATTCCAGGCTGGCTGAACAGCTCGAGATCCTTACTCAGTCCATTTACGCTGCCGAGGATGTGGCACAGGGACTCCGTGCCTATAGTCAGCGTCTCGAGGACAACCCGCAGCGGCTGGAAGAGGTAGAGGCGCGGCTGGAACTGATACGCAATCTCAAACGGAAATACGGTGGAAGCATTCAGGAGGTTCTGGACTATTTGGCCAGGGCGGAGGTGGAGCTCAACGGGCTTGAGGTATCGGAGGAGAGGCGGGCGGAACTGGAACAAGAAAGGACGGAACTCAGACGCGGTCTGGGGGAAATAGCCTCGAGACTTTCCAGTGCCCGTATTGCCACAGCAAGGAAGTTGGCTTCAGCAGTAAAGAAGGAGCTTCAGGAACTGAACCTGGAAGGGGTGGACTTTCAGGTCTCCGTTACTCAAGAAGTGGCTGAGGAGGGCATCCCGCTCCCCGATGGCAGGGTGTGTGCGTTTAACAGTAATGGTGTTGACAGTGTGGAGTTTCTGGTGTCCACCAATCCCGGGGAACCATTGAAGCCTCTGGCGAGGATAGCCTCCACCGGTGAGCTCTCCCGGTTCACGCTGGCGTTGAAGAGTGCGCTCTCCAAGGCGGACAGGACGCCGCTGCTCATTTTCGATGAGATAGATATCGGTGTTGGCGGCAGGAGTGGTGAGGTGGTGGGCAGGAAGCTATGGACCCTTGCCCGTGAGCATCAGGTCATCTGTGTCACCCATCTGCCACAGGTGGCGGCTTTTGCCGATGCTCACTACCGGGTGGAAAAGCGGGAGGCAGGCCCGCGGGTAATCAGTCGCCTGGAGCCTCTGACCGCAGATGCCAGGCTCAGCGAGATAGCTGCTATGCTTGCCGGTCCCGGCTATAGCGAGGTCTCGCTCGCCGACGCCGAGCTATTGGTAAAGCGGGCTAGTGAGTGGAAGCAAAAGGAGGGTGTTGCCAGCGTCTAGTGCCCTGACCAGCAACAAGTTTATTCGGTCTCGGCGTCTAGCCAGTTGAGGTAGACTTGGTTGCCGGCGATTATGGGCAGGGCGATTATCTCGGGGACGGTATAGCTGTGGGCCTGTTTTATGAGGGTGATAAGTTCGGGGAGAAGCTCGTTTCTGGTCTTGATGATAAGCAGGCTTTCCTCGGCCTTTTCTATTTCCCCCTGCCACCAGTAAGCTGAGGAGACCCTGGGCACGATGTTGATGCAGGCGGCTTTTCTTTGCTGTAACAGCAGACCAGCTATCTTTTCAGCTTCTTCCAGGGTACTTGTGGTGACGAGGACGACCACCTTACCGGTATCGCTCATGCGCTTCGACCCACCTCCAGCATCTTGTCCACGGCGCGCTTTGCTCTGACGCGTATCTCCTCGGGAACCTTTATCTCAGGAGCCATCTCCTCCAGTGACCATAGCACTTTCTCTAAGGTGATGAGCTTCATGTTGGGGCAGACCGCCTGTTCAGAGACGGGGATGAACCTTTTCCCCGGGTTCTCCTTTCTCAGGCGGTGGATGATGCCGATCTCGGTGCCGACTATCATCTCGCGGAAGTCCTCGTTGCGGGCATATCTTATCATGCCCCCGGTGCTGAGTACTTCGTCAGCCATGGCGATGACACCGGGGCGGCATTCGGGATGGACGACCACTCTGGCATTGGGATACTCGTGCTTGAGTCTGGCGATGTGCTCCGGCATGATGCGGGCATGGGTGGGGCAGAAGCCACGCCAGAGGATAAGGTTCTTGCTGGTCTTGGTGGCGACGTATTGCCCCAGATACTGGTCGGGGATAAACAGTATGTCATCGCCAGGTACGCTTTCCACGACCTTGACGGCATTGGCTGAGGTGCAGCAGATGTCAGATTCGGCTTTTACGGCGGCGGTGGAGTTTACATAACATACCACCGTGGCTTTGGGGTATTTCTTCTTCTCCTGGAACAGTTGCTCAGCGGTTATCATATCTGCCATGGGGCAACCGGCGTTCAGATCGGGGAGGAGCACAGTCTTTTCCGGACAGAGTATGGAGGCCGTCTCCGCCATGAAATGGACGCCGCAGAATACTATTACCCTGGCATCGGTGCGGGCAGCGTTCTGGCTAAGTTCCAGGGAATCGCCGACGAAGTCAGCGATGTCCTGTATTTCCCCCAGTTGGTAATTGTGGGCGAGGATTACCGCCCGCCTTTTCTCCTTGAGTTCCATTATATCTTCGATAAGCTTACTTTCCCTGTCTCTCATCGTTGGTAATCCTCCAGCCGTTTGCATAGATATTCATGCGTGTCCCGCGCACGAAGCCGAGCAAGGTGATGCTGAGGTCTTGAGCCAGCTTTACTGCAAGGTCGGTGGGTGCTGATTTGGAGACCAGTAGCGGGATGTTACGGCGGGCAGCCTTCAGCACTACCTCCGAAGATACTCTGCCGCTGGTTAGCAGCAACCTGTCTTCAGTAGCTATACCGTCCAGGAGACATTGCCCCAGCACTTTGTCTAGGGCATTGTGCCTGCCGATGTCCTCGTGAAATACCAGTATCTCGCTGTTACTACAAAGTGCGGCGGCATGGGTACCTCCAGTAGCCTGAAAGAGGGTGCAGCGCTGCTGGAACTCTCTCATCAGGGCAAATATCTCAGTTGCGGATAGCCTTGTTTCTGAATTTACTGGTGGCGGCAGTCCCCCGGTGCTATAAAGTCGGACACCACGCCCGCAACCGGAGGTTATAATACGCCTGGAAACGTCCCCGGCCTGTTTAGCCAGGGACAGTGCCTCCACTTCGACCACGCTTGCCGGCTCATCGACAACCAGTCTCTTGATATCTTCCTTGCTGTTGAGCAGCCCTTCGGAGGCAAGGAAGCCGATGGCAAGATAGTCGAGGTGTTGAGGGGAGCAGAGCAGTGTCACCAGTTCTTTGTCGTTGAGGACTATGGTGAGTGGAAATTCTCGGACGACGGTATCCGTGAGGTGCTGGCTGATTGCGTCGCTCAGCTTAACGACGGTCACTGTAGCTGTGACTGGGGTTGTCATCGCTCTACTCTTATTTCGTCGCCCGCCTTGACCTCGCCGCCTCGAATGACCCGGGCGAAGACGCCCTCCTCGGGCATGATGCATTTACCCACCTGCTGGAAGATGGCGCAGCCGGTGTGGCATTCCTTACCTATCTGGGTGATTTCCAGAAGCACTTCGTCGCCGATGTGGAGCCTTGTGCCCAGGGGGAGAGAGAGGAGGTCGATGCCCTGCGTGGTCAAATTCTCGGCGAAATCGCCGGGGTTTACTTCAAGTCCAAGCTGGCGCATCTTTTCGATGCTCTCTATAGCGAGCAGGCTCACCTGGCGGTGGCTGGCGCTATCGGCATGGGCATCGCCTATTAGTCCGAAGTCCTCCATGAGGACTCCTCGGGCAACATTTTGCTTCTTGGTACCCTTGCTATCGCTTCTGCAAACGGCAATTATCTTGCCTTTGCTTCCCATCATGGGTGGCATATCCTGTTACCGATAATTATAGCTGTTGTCGCCATCTCTGGTCGAATCGCAGTAGCGACAGGGCCGACTTCCGACCCTAGCTCTCCAATTTTATGGGCGAAAGGGACTGGTAGCCAGGCAGCATTAGGTTATGTTGGCTTTGTATTCCAGTGCTTGATAAAAGGCTTTCCAGAAAGGGTCCACTCCGGGGTGTTGGAGGGCAACTTCTCTGCCATCATCAACTAGTACTAGCCCTTGTTCAGGTGAAGTAAACTCGCCGGCGATGGAGCATTTGATGCCTTTCCGGCGCAGTTCGGTGACCACAGCTGAGGACTTATGTTTTTTGCAAGCGATGATAAGGGTGCCTTCGCTTATTGAGGAATATGGGTCGATGCCGAAGTAGCTGCAGATTTCTAGAACGCATTCTTCGACAACTATTCTATTCTTATAAACTCGGGTGCCGAGCCCGGCGGCTTGTGCCATTTCATAGATCCCGCCCCAGACTCCATATTCGGTAGCGTCGTGCATGGCGGTGATGCCATCTGCCCTTACTCCCAAGCTAACGGCGGTGAGAGCGTCCTGCACCACAGACATTTTATAGAAAATCTGGCCAGCCTTGCGGGCGAAGTGTGTCCCAAACTCTTGTTCAATAGGCTCGGGAAACATGGTCGCTAGTATCCCAGTTGCTTCTATAGCTGGTCCTTTGGTTATGATGATATCGTCTCCGGGACTGATGAACGCAGGGGTGACATACTGATGTCTTTCTCCTACGCCCACCAAAGTGGCACCGCCGACCATGGGGTAGTCACAGTTCTGGTATCTGCCGGTGTGTCCGGTGACTACGGCGATACCGAGTTTAAGACATTCACTATGGATGGTATCCCACATTATCTCAAATTGCTGCTCAGTCATTGTCATCGGCAGGTTAAGGTCTATAGATAAGAACCTCGGCCTAAGACCGCTGGTCACCGAGTCGGAAGCTATTATATGAAGGGCAAACCATGCTGCCCTTTCCCATCCATATTCGGGGACAATGAAGACCGGGTCGGTGGTGAAGGACAGGGCATACTCGCCCAGTTCCACAATACCACAGTCGATCCCGTTTTTTGGTCCTACTGTCACCGCCTCGTCTTTGGCACCAAGTTTGGGGAGTATGAACCGCTCAAACATTTCTGGCGAGAACTTACCGATTTCAGTCATTCTCTCCATTGCTTTTCCTCCTGTAGATCATCTTTGTGGTGATGTTCCTTTTGCACTTTTAGCAAGCGGAGACAGGGCACGAAGCTTGGAGACAACCTGCGGGAATACACGGAGGACGGTATCTATGTCTGCCTTGGTTGTCCATTTCCCCAGAGTGAACCTTATTGAGCCGTGGGCTTGTGTAGGAGTCAGCCCGAGGGCAGTGAGGACATGGGAGGGCTCCAATCTGACTGAACTACAGGCTGAGCCAGTCGAGACACAGATACCTGCAAGATCGAGGTTGAGCAACATAGCTTCCCCCTCGACATACGCCACACTGATATGGACGTTATTGGGCAATCGCTCGACAGGGTGGCCATTCAACCTGACATCGCTAATGTTGTTCAATATGCCATCAATAAGGTAATCGCGCAGGGCGGTTAGTCTTGGCATCTCTTCTACCATTTCTTGTTTGGCTAATTCTGCAGCCTTGCCCAGTCCGACGATCCCGGCAATATTTTCCGTACCAGAGCGATATCCCTTTTCCTGACCTCCACCGTGAAGGACGGAGGCTATTTTAGTGCCCTTTCTCACATAGAGGGCACCAACTCCTTTGGGTCCATAAAACTTATGTGCTGACAAGGAGAGTAGGTGGACCCCAAGCTCGTTGACATTCACTGGAATATGGCCAACGGTCTGCACAGCATCGGTATGGAGATAAACTTCGGCTTCATGGGCGATCTTGGAGATTTCGGCTATGGGCTCGATGGTGCCTATCTCATTGTTGGCATGCATAATGGAGATGAGTATGGTCCTACTGGTAAGTGCCCTTCTGACATCATCCGGAGATACAGTGCCGTGAGCATCGACAGGCAAATAGGTTACGGAGAAGCCCTCCTTCTCCAGCCAACGACAAGTCTCGATTACCGCATGGTGCTCGATGCGGCTGGTGATGATGTGGTCACCCTTTTGTCTGTTGGCAAAAGCAACACCTTTTATAGCTAGGTTATCTGCTTCCGTGCCGCCGCTGGTGAAAACTATCTCCTCGTTCCTCGCACCGATAAGATTGGCGAGTTTTTGCCTCGATTGCTCTAAAGCTTCTTTAGCCTCTTGGCCCAGAGAATGGACGCTAGAAGGGTTACCATATATTTCAGTGAGATATGGCAGCATCGCTTTCAATACTTCGGGGTGCAATGGTGTGGTGGCTGCATAGTCAAGGTATATCTTCCTTCTCATTCATCCCTCCACTATGTCGCCGATGACGGGGTCGACTCTGACGCCCTTTTCCTTGACCCAAGCGATGCCAGCCTCGATTTCCCTTTCATCGCCTTCCAGTTCCAGCACTACCCAGCCCCTGTCTTCTGAGACATCGGCGCGGCGGATATTTGTCACCACCTGGAATTTGTGCGAAAGATGATAGATGATGGGCTGTTCTACCAGTTCACGGGGGAAGGTGAACATCACCTGTTTTTTGGCCATTTTTATCCTCCTTTTTCAGCGTTGGACTGTGCATGGACAAGCATACTATACAGGGAGACTGATAGCTTCCTGGAAGGACTCAACGGAGGGCCGGACCTTGAGCGTCCTTATGGTATATGACACGACCTCTTGTGTGCGTGGACCGGCGCCAGTAATAAGGGCAACTGTTACCTGGTCTTTGTTGACTATGCCTCTAGCTACAAGTTTCCTTAAGCTAGCAATGACCACACCTCCAGCAGGTTCAGCGAAGATGCCCTCTGTCTGTGCCAGCAATTCTAGCCCCTGGAGTGCCTCCTCATCGCTGACGCTTACTGCTCCACCGCCTGATTGTCTGGCAACCATTAGGGCATAATAGCCATCGGCAGGATTACCTATGGCGATGGAGGAAACAATAGTTTTAGGTGTGACCGGATGTACATGCAGGGTGCCGGTTTCAAAGGCGTGTACTATGGGGGAGCTACCGGCAGCTTGAGCGAGATACATATGAGTATTCACCGGACCTATCAGCCCCAGCATAGAGAGCTCTTGAAGCCCCTTCCAGATTCTGGTGAACATGAGCCCTGAGCCTGCGGGGGCCACTATGCAGTCTGGAGGCTGCCAGTCTAGCTGCTCGCATATTTCGTAGCCGAGCGTCTTACTTCCTTCAGCATAGTACGCCCGTAGATTTATGTTAATGAAACCCCAGTTGTATTTCTGGGAAAGCTCGGCACATAGCCTGTTGACGTCGTCATAGCTACCATCGACAGTGACCAGGTTTGGTTTGTAGATAGCCACGCTGGTGAGCTTCCCAGCCTCCACGTTGGCTGGCACAAAGACGTAAGCCCTCATCTTTGCCTTGGCTGCGTAGGCGGCGACACTGGCAGCAAGGTTGCCTGTTGAGGCACAAGCCACGGTGTCGAAGCCGAATTCCTTAGCTTTGTTTACCGCCACAGCAACAGCCCTGTCTTTAAAAGAGTACGTAGGGTTGAGGCAATCGTTCTTGATGTAGAGGCGGTGTAGTCCCAGTTCCTCGCCCAGGTTATCAGCTTTGAATAGGGGGGTGAAGCCGGTACCAATGTCCAGCGGCTCACCGTCTATAGGGAGCAGCTGGCGGTAACGCCAGATGCTTCGCGGGCCTCTGGAGATTATTTCATGGTTGACAACCTTGAACATTGCTCTATAATCGTATATGACCTCCAGAGCACTGAGACAGAAGTCGCACACCCTTAGGGGTTGCAATTTGTATTCTTGGCCGCACTTGCGGCAGCGTAGTCCAGTTGCGTATGACATTTGCCCTCCCCTCAAGATTGTATTGCCTGCTCTAGATCAGCAAGCAAGTCAGCTATGTTTTCTAGTCCTACGGATAGTCTGATCAAACTATCGTTGATACCCACTTTTGCCCTGTGGTCTGGGGGCATAGAGGCATGGCTCATCGTTGCCGGGTGTTCAGCCAGTGATGCTACTCCACCCAGGGATTCGGCTAAGGAGAAGACCTTAAGCCTTCTTAAGAAATTCCTTGCTGCTTCAAAACCACCCTTTAGTTCAAAGGAAACGACGCCACCGAAGCCTTTCATCTGCCTCCGAGCGATCTCGTGCCCGGGGTGAGAACTGAGTCCCGGATAATATACCCGACTGACAGCTTTATGTTTCTCCAACCAGTGGGCTATTGCCATAGCATTCTCCTCGTGTTTCTTCATCCTTAATGGTAGAGTGGCGATACCTCGCAGGACCAACCAGCAGTCGAAGGGAGAAGCACCCAGTCCCATGGCATTTAGCAGGAAATGGATTTTCTCTGTCAGTTCGGTGGTACTCGTCACAATGGCACCCCCGACTACATCGCAGTGACCATTCAAGTACTTGGTGGTGGAGTGAACTACTAGGTCGATACCGTACTCGATAGGTCTCAAGAAATAAGGCGTGGCGAAAGTGTTATCCATAACGGTCAAAATGTCATGTTGCTTAGCTATATCCACCACCATTTCGAGGTCGACGATGTTCAGAAGTGGATTGGACGGCGTTTCTACCCAGATCATTCTGGTGTTAGGTTTTATGGCTTTTTCTATACTTTCTCTGTTGTCCATTCTGAGAAAAGTAAATTCCAGACCGAAACGTTGCATCATCTGAAACAGCCGGTAAGTACCACCGTAGACATCGTCGCATGAGATGACATGGGTACCTGTTTCCAAGAGATGGATGACCGCTGTCTCTGCTGCCATACCGGTGGCGAAGGCAAATGCCGCTTTACCGCCTTCCAGTTGGGCGATAGTATCCTCGAGGACCTTTCTTGTCGGGTTAGCCGTCCGTGTGTAATCGTAACCCCGTGTCTTGCCCATGTCCTCGAAAGCAAAGGTGGAGGTCTGGTATATGGGCACGGAGATAGCCCCGTAAGCTTTGTCTGGCCTCTCGCCGGCGTGAATTGCTATGGTCTCAAATCTCATATCCCTGCCCCCTGGGTAAATTCACAGAGTACCTTAGACTCCTCTCCTTGCTGCAAGTCTAAAGCGACAGCGATGCCGCTGGCTAGCTCTAACCTTCTCAGTCGTTGCTCGTGTTCTTCTTGGCGTTTGGCAAGCGTTCCTATAGCTTCAGCTATCGGGTCGGGCAACTTATGATGTTCCAAGTTCATAGGCAGGCTATGCCCATCGCTGACGACTCTCCCCGGCACGCCAACCACTGTAGCTCCTGGTGGTACTGACCTCACCACTACCGTACCAGCGCCGATTCTGGCTCCGTCGCCGATGGTTATGGCCCCAAGAGCTATTGCTCCGGCGCCAATGACCACATTGTTGCCTACTGTGGGGTGACGTTTTTCTTTCTTTAGGCTGGTGCCTCCCAATACTGCGCCCTGGTACATCAAGACGTCATCCCCGATCTCGGCAGTCTCACCTATAACCACACCAGCACCGTGATCGATGAAGAAGCGTCTTCCGACCTTGGCGCCAGGGTGGATTTCTATATTGGTGAGGAAGCGATTAAGGTGAGAAATGAAGCGAGCCAGGAACCTCAGTTTGTGCCTCCATAAGAAATGGGCAATTCGGTGAAACCACAAGGCATGGAGCCCGGGGTAACAGAAGACTACTTCCAGCCAGTTTCTAGCTGCTGGGTCTCTGGCAAGTACCGTTTCGATGTCCTCTTTTAGTCTGCGAAACAATTGGTACACCTCCCTTCTATTCCCTGGACTGTGGTTTACCTACTCATATCCGCCCGTTTACTAACGCCTGATAATTGTGCGATAGCTAGAATAGTAAAACCGATGCCGCTCAATATCATGAAGGTGCCAATACCGGCGAATGCGGTGGTAACGCCAAGCGCCAGCCCGGCCATATAAAGATAGTTCTCCATGTTCAGAGCCTGAGTGTAGGTAAGGTGTTTAGGATTGCTAGGGTCATAGCGTCCGCCAGCAAGTAATGCCTCATATGTTGGGGCAATGTTACGGCGGTGTTCCCTGATGAGATCGGCGGCTGTTTGAGCTTCTGTGGCAGTATCTATAACTTCACCTTTCTTCAGTGCTTCTTGTGGTAGTCCCAGAGTCACCTCTTCTTGGCGCATCGCTTCTCTTATCCATCGCTGCTTATCCAATGCCTGATAGACAAAGGTTGCCCCAAGTGCGATGGACGCTACGGCGATGAGAAACAAAGCTGCGGTGATATATTTAGTTGTCTGCGTCATTATTTCACCTCCTCTCTAAATATTCGATGTCAGATTAGTCTGCTCTTGGAAAAGCCAGGTGCTGAGGTAGCGTTCTCCGGTATCTGGTAGCACTACCACGATGAGTTTTCCCTCGTTCTCCTTACGGGCAGCCACTTGGAGCGCTGCCCAGGTAGCAGCCCCTGAAGAAATTCCGACTAGAATACCCTCCTCTTTTGCCAGCCTTCTTGCTGTGGTGCCAGCGTCCTCATCGCTCACTCGGATAACCTCGTCAATCAAGTCTAGCCTTAGCACATCGGGGACAAAGCCAGCACCGATTCCCTGTATTTTGTGTCTGCCGGGTGTACCTCCGGAAAGGACCGGGGAGTTCGCCGGCTCGACTGCAATGGCTTTGAAACCTGGCTTTCGCTGTTTCAACACTTCGGCAACGCCGGTAATGGTACCTCCAGTGCCTACACCGGCGACCACGATGTCCACCTTGCCTGCGGTGTCCCTCCATATTTCCTCGGCAGTGGTCAGGCGATGTATTTCGGGGTTAGCCGGGTTCTTGAATTGTTGTAACATAATGTAGTTCGGGTTCTCAGCCACGAGCTGCTCCGCTTTTCTTACAGCACCACTCATTCCCTCTGCGCCCGGGGTCAGCACCAATTCGGCACCGAAGGCGGCAAGAAGCTGTCGTCTTTCTACTGACATGGTGTCTGGCATGGTCAGGACAAGTCGGTACCCTCTGGCGGCACAGACAAATGCCAGGGCGATGCCGGTATTGCCGCTTGTCGGTTCAACGAGTACGGTATCTTTATTTATCAGTCCCTTTTCCTCGGCATCGACGATCATAGCAACCCCGATCCTGTCCTTGACACTGCTTACTGGGTTAAAGGACTCAAGTTTAGCCACAACGTTCGCTTTTACACCTCTGGTTAGCCGGTTGAGCCTAACTAGTGGCGTATTCCCGATTAGTTCGGTGGCGTCGTGGGCTATCCCCCTGGTCAGCTTTGGTATCTCGATCGTCTTATACTTGAGTTTGTCGACTTTTGGCAGTGCTTGAGTCATTTTCACCTCCTCTAGTTGTCTTCAACGGAAGACCCTACCATCCTTTAAACTGATTACTCTATGAGCGCAGTTCGCCAATTCCAGATTATGTGTCACCACAATGATAGTTAGTCCCTCCTGGTTCAGCTTTTGGAAAAGCTGATAAATGGCCGCAGCGGTGACGGAGTCAAGATTGCCTGTAGGCTCGTCAGCAAGCAGTATTTTGGGGCTATTGACCAGAGCCCTGCCGATGGCCACCCGTTGCATTTCCCCACCGCTGAGCTGGTGGGGCAAATGACTGGCCCTATTGCTCAATCCGACGATGTCAATTATTTCTTTCACGGCTTCTTCTCTACTATTCTTTCCGCTGAACAGGAGAGGTAGCTCTACGTTCTCTTTGACTGTCAGTGTTGGCAGCAGGAAGAACTGCTGAAAGACAAACCCGATATATTTCCTGCGTACCTTTACCAGCTCTCCTTCCTTCAGACGGCTGACTTCAATTCCGTCCAGCTCGAGATTTCCCCAGGTGGGCTTATCGAGGCAGCCCAGCAAGTTTAGCAAGGTGGTCTTTCCTGAACCTGATGGTCCTACAATCGCTAGAAACTCACCTCTGGGCACACTCAGACTGGCGTCATAGATGGCGAAGACCTTTTCATTCCCTCTGCGGTACATCTTGGTCAGTTTGTTTGCTACTAGTATTTTGTCATTCATTTATATAGCTCCTTATGGCTTCCAAAGGTGATAACCGCGACGACTTCGCTGCCGGGTATATGGCACAGACGATACCGATCACCAGAGAGAAGAGAAAGCACAAGCCGGCAAACTGAGGTTGGAAGGATAGTAACTTACCTGCCGGAGCATAGGGGATTACCTTTTTGACGAATTCTTCAATTACGCTGGAGCCGGCTGTGGCGACAGTCAAACCGAGCACGCCGCCAACGATGGAAATAAGCAGTGTTTCCAAGATCACCAGCTTAGCTATGTCGGTTCCAGATGCGCCAATGGCCTTCATCATTCCGAACTCGCTGACCCGTTCGCCAACGGACATGAGTAATGTATTGGTAATACCTACGGCGCTGATGACGACAGCCACGATGATCACTGAAAAGAGCAGTGTGCGCACCGAGCCGACGATGTTCATTATGGTGCCCAAAATCTGGCTGGTAGTCACTGCCTGAATATCAGGTATCTCTTCCAACTTGGTTGCCACGTCAAATATTTTGGATACATCTGTTACTTTGATGGCTATTGCTGTCACCTGTCCTTGCTTTTGGAATAGCTCTTGGGCTACTTCAAGCGGGAGAAAATGGAAATTGTCATCTTGGCTATCGGTTCGTTCCAGAATGCCAACAATGGTAAACAGTGTTTGAGCAGGGCCAAAGGGGAGTATGTCCCCGACCTTCAGCTTCTCTTTTTCTGCCAGCTCTCGACCGATGACCATGACACCGCTTTCATCATCGGAGAAAAACCTGCCTTCAACTTTCCACCACGACTTTAGACGGGTCATTTCGCTGGCTTTGATGCCGTAGACGATGTGTGGCGTTCCATCTTTGTAGAATTGCTGCAGAAGGACAGGACTGGCAATTTCGACATGTGCAATCTTTTTCACCTCGCCGACATCGGTTTCAGCGAGGTACTTGGGTATAACGCCACCGTGGATGATGAGCGAGGCGGCCTCGTAAGGGCAGCCTTTGGGCACAGCGAGGATGTGGATGCCAAGATTGTTCAACTCGTTAGTGAGCTGTTTCTCATATCCTGAGTTAAAAGAAAGCAGACTGAACAGCACTGCAATTGCGATGGCAATACCGAGTACGGTGAGGCTCGTCCGCCCCTGCCTTCTTAATAAGTTCTTCCATGCCAAGGTAAAGTAATTCAACTGATCCTCCGGAGCTAGAACTCGACCTTTTCGCCAATGATATAGATATCACTGCCTTTTCTGATTACTGTACCGTGAACACGGGCAAAAGCACCTCTCTTTTGGGGTATAGTTAGGTTGCTGGGTGCCAGGTCAACGTATATCGTCGCTGTGTCATCGTTAATGGTAAACCAGCAGCCGGCGCCGCATTGTGAGATAATCTTCCCCTCAATTATCACCTTACCTTTGGTAAAGTTCTCCGGTTGACTCAGGATTTCAGCGATCTTCACTACCCGCGGACTTGATTGCGCTGGCTGAACTATTTGCCCTTGTTGGGATGGTGGGCGCTCACCACTATTTGTGCCTCCGGTTACCGGTTCTTGCCCAATCATTGGTGATTGCGTTTTCGCCTGTGCACAGGCCATCGCAACCACAAGCAGCCAGCCTAATGACAATGACAGAAAAATTTTCTTCCTCATGTTGTACTCACCTCCTTTTATTTCACAACCTTGAGCGAGCAATTTTTTCAATAGCGTTGATGACAGTATCCATTTCCTCCTCGGTATTGAAGTAGCCCGGGCTAAGGCGCACTGTCCCGTGGGGAAAGGTGCCGATGAGGCGATGCACCGATGGCGCACAGTGAAGTCCTGTCCTTACCTTAATGTCAAATGCCTGATCGAGTATCATGCCGACCTCGGTCGGTTCATAACCATCAATGTTAAAAGAGATGACAGGGGCTTGCTCGGCACCATTTTGGGCTCGATAGATGGTTACACCATCTATTAGAGACATACCCTGTAGCAGTCTTTCTATTAGTTTCAGCTCTTTGTTCATGATGCGGTGCAGCCCTTCCTCAAACAGGAATTTTATTCCAGCGCCAAGCCCACAGATGCCAACGCTGTTCAGAGTGCCACTCTCAAATTTATCGGGGAAGACCTCAGGTTGTTCCTCTCTTTCTGAAAAGGTGCCAGTGCCGCCTTCGCGTATAGTATCGAGGTCAATGCGCTCGCTGATATAGAGACCACCAGTTCCCGGTGGGCCGAGAAGTCCTTTGTGCCCGGGGAAGGCAAGTAAGTCTATATGACTTGACTGGACATCGATGGGACACCTGCCAGCAGTTTGGGCAGCATCCACCATGAAAGCGATATTGTACCGTCTGGCTATTTCACCATATTGCTCAATCGGTTGGACAATCCCGGTGACATTGGAGCCGTGGGTCACCACAAGAAGGCGGGTCTTGTCGGTTATGGCTGCTTCTATATCAAGCGGTGACAGCACGCTATCTGCCGCCTTTGGGTGTAGTCGTGTCACCATCACGCCTTTTTGTTCCAGTTTCCTCAACGGACGAACCAGTGAATTGTGTCCGATGCTATCGGTAATCACATGGTCGCCTGGTTTAAGCAGTCCTTTCAGTCCTATGTTGATGGCATCGGTGCAATTGAGCGTGAAGACGATTCTCTCCGGAAGGGGGATGTTAAACAACCGTGCTAGGAGGAGTCTTGTCTCCTCTAATATCTCAGCGGCAGCCAGAACCATACTATGGCTGCCGCGCCCTGGGTTACCGGCGTTTTTCCTTAAGAACCTGTCCATTGCCTGATATACGCTTTCGGGTTTGGGCCAGGAGGTGGAAGCGTTGTCCACATAGATCATCGTTTTAACCTCCTATGTACTTGGCATAAAGTTTGAGAGCTAACGACTCATCGCTGGTGTTTTTGAAGATGGCACGGCCATCGGGGAAGACCACTATCTCGTGTGAGTCGGTAGTGAAGCGCAGCATAAACTCGTTGTATTTCACCTGTCCGTGGGGGCTGAGTCGAAGGGCCAAATCGGGAAGAGAGATGCTCCTGACAACGGGACTAAGCACTTCCACTGCTCTCCCGCCGTCGCAGGGCCTGGTGGCCTTTGCCAATGATTTGCCGGAGAGGAACTCAAATTTGCCAGCGCAAGCAAGGCAACCGCCGCGGTGGTGCACTCTGAGGTGGTGGAATGTTCCTTTCCACACATCTACGGTTAGAAGGCGGCGGTTGATCTCTTCAGCGCCAACTAGCATTTTTATCGCCTCAGTAAACTGGAGGCAGCCGATGGTAGAAGAAACGCCGCTAAACAACCCAACATTTTTAGTGGTGTAGATCCGTTCGTGTGTCAGCGGGCTGCCGAAGACGCATTGGTAGCAGGGAGTTTGCCCGGGGATGATGTCAAGGATTGTCCCCCAAGTACCCACCGCCTTTCCATGCACCCACGATATTTTGTGTTTCATACAGGCATCGTTTATCAGGAAGCAAGTTTCATTGTCGTTCATCCCGGCGA
>Ga0315298_1005740_pt1 | contig 17383 bp, 15 predicted proteins | sample WHS_1_MG_FD_203077 | JGI IMG/M metagenome (GOLD analysis project Ga0315298, IMG submission 203077) | Extremophilic microbial mat communities from Washburn Hot Springs, YNP, Wyoming, USA - WHS_1_MG | ecosystem: Environmental > Aquatic > Thermal springs > Hot (42-90C) | place: USA: Wyoming...
GCCGCGCATGGATGTTCCGTGAACGGGCGTTTGTAAGCAGGCTCTCCCTTGATAGTTTGGATCTGAAGTTCTGGATGCGCGCATTCCCGACTCCGCTCAAAACCTCTGCCGAGTATCTGCCGGGCTACGCGCGTGCCTAAGTGTTCTCCTGCCTGCCTTCTGCAAGGTTCGTGACACTATGGGCAAAACGCTCAAACTACACAGCTGAGCATATGGGTCTGCTACGATTTGAAGAATCTCAAACGACCTATCCTCTAACCCCGACAGAACATAATGCTTCGCCGCCTTTGCGCTCAGCCCCGGGGGTTCCTTTTCTTCCTTGAGCATAGCAGACGATGAATTTGGCAGGGCCATTATATGCCCGCCAGATAGAACGATGTCAGCACCATCAAGGAATTGCAGGCCGGGAACAAATATTTCTGTGGGAACCTTTATACGCTTGTCGGGTTCGAATTCAAGCATGAATGTGCCTCGCTTCTGATTGAACTTCATAAGCGCGATTTTCCCGGCGACCGCCAGTGCGTATGGCCGTACAAAACCTGCGAGTGCCCGGCCTCCGCCGTCTTCCCTGCAGAAAACCGACAGGTCCTCTCCATTCCATCCATCGCCATAGGCATGCGTATTGTCAGCCGTATAGTTCCAGATTGTCGCACTTAACAGATTTGCGTCGAGTCCGTCGCAATAGGCTGAGAGCGCTCGCTCATGAATTTTGAAATCGCCCGTACGATATGCATGGCCGTCATTGATATCGAAGGGCAAACCGAATTCGCCGATTAGTGTGGGCGCATTTCCCATGTACTCTTTCGAATGAGTGGCAATGCGTGCAAGCGCTTCTTTGAAATAGCGCCGTACCGCACGTGGTCCAATTATGACTTTCTGGGTAGCGGAATCGTATGCAATAAAGCCTGTCCAGCGCTTCATCGTGAGGGTGAGGGCGTCATACCAGTGGGTCGCGTTGACAAAATTCCAAGCGGCGCTTTGATTGATTGCGCTTTGATTGATTGTGCCTTGATTGATTGTGCCTTGATTGATTGCATCTTGTTTGAAAGCGTCTGGTCTGATTGTCGGCATGTCGCCCATGGGCGAACTTTCTATGAAAATCATAAAACGCGGCGTTCTGCGTCCGTGTGCGCTAACCGTATCGATGTGTGCGGCATAACGTTCTATGAATGGCTTGAGGTATTTCTCATTGAAGTACGCATGAGGCGAACTTCCTGCGAAATTGTCCTTCGGCGCAAACCACGTGGGCTTTTTCACTACTGCCATGCCGCCTTCGATATCCCACACGCCAGCGCGCCGCCATATACAGATTTCGCCCTCCTTCCACGCGCGCTCACCAGGCGTTCCAAGTGGTTTTCTGCCGACATTCCGCAGGCCGAGGCCTTTGATTCTGATTTCATTTGTGAGTGTTGCAAGCCCTTCGCCGGCGCTCATCGCTTCAAGAGGGGTCGGTGCTAAGCCGGGCAAGACAAAATCGCTTCTGCTTTTGCGAATATCGGATAGACCAATGAATCCTTCACCAGGTTCATTCAAGGAATCGAAACCGACTACATTCGGGTAAGCCGAGAGTCTCTGCGCGAGTGTGCCGAAAGCTTCGATATAATGCCGCTGCAGGAAATCTTGTATGGGTTCGCCGTCTGCCAGCACTCCAGGTGCAAAATCGTTTCCTGCAAAGAAAAGGGTAAACATGGTGGCGCAGCCTAGGCGCAAATGATTCGAAAACCACTGCATCTGCGGGTACTTCTGGCCCATTTCTTGATGTAGCAGTGCAGCCCCAGAGGAATGCAGTCTGCGCGGCTCGAATCCGACCGCTTCGAGCGTCCACATTGGTGCGCCGTCGCCGCCCGTCCATCGCGACCAGACATCCTGATGCGGATCAATGAACAGCGAAATTCCATGCCGCGCAGCTGCTTCTGTAATTCCTTCTATATAATCGAGATATTGAGCATCGTAAATGCCAGGTCCCTCATGCTCGATTGCTTCCCAGGGCACTAGCAGGCGAATAAAATGCTGCCCCCAACTGACCAGCCGCGCAAAGTGCTCATCCGCTTCTTCAAGAGGGAAAGGCCGCCCAATAAACGAAACATGGGCTCCGTCATAGAATCCTTCGCGCAGATGCGTACGGCCATCCGGCTCCTTGGGGACCTTGCTGCTTCCGCCAAGATTGACACCTCTCAGAATAAGCCATCGTCCATTTGCATCGACAAAATGCCCGTTTTCAGCACCAACAATATTCATCGGCTTCCCTTCTGCGTTTCTATGTATCAGCATACGCAAGTCATTGTCCAACAGCAAGAAGTCTCATGCAATTTTTCTCTTTACATGTGCCGAGATGCGTTCTACAATAATTGAGCGCAAACCTTTAAAAGGAGGTATGCATGAAAAAGATTGCATTCGTATCGCTGCTTGCCATGGTCGTGCTGTTCAGTGCAGCAGGCCAGGCAAAGAATGGTCCCATTGCGGACAAGGTGATCTACGATGTCAGGATGGATCAGACCATCGCCATCAAGGACACCGCGGAAGGAAAGACAGATGTCTTTTTCACTGGGCTCGATGGAAAAACCTTCAAAGGTATCCAGCCGTCCGATATGGAAAAGCTGTCTGTCTATGCGGTGCCTTCTGGCTCATGGTCGCTTCTCCTGAACCCGATTCCCAACAAGGCGCCTTACACCTTCGTGCATAAAGACGGACGCACTATCTTCAATCCGCTTGCGATCCGCGAAGTGCGCTATGCTATCAACTGGCTCATCGACCGCAAGAAAATAGTCGACGAGATTTTGCTCGGTGCTGGCGAGCCTGCTATTACTGCCCAGACTCCAGGCCAGCCGGGAACCTACAAGTTCAATCTCGTCCCTGCAAAACTCGGCATGACCGTCCGCGGCAACGAGAAAAAAGCGCTTGGTGATATCGAAGATGCGATGAAAAAGGCTGCAGACCTTCCCGAAAACAAGGGCAAGCTGGTCAAATCCGGCCAGTGGTGGACCTATAATGGCGAGCCTGTGACGATCCGCTTTATTATCCGCGTCGATGATCCATCCGGGCGTCTCCTCGAAGGCCGCTATATCGCAGACCAGCTCGAAAAAGCAGGCCTCAAGGTCGAGCGTCTCGAGTATGACCGCTCGAAAGCAGGAAAGCTCGTGTATTCCGGCGATCCTGCTTCATGGGAATGGTCGATGTACACCGAGGGCTGGGGCGCTGGTGCTACCCGTGCATGGTGGGATGTCACTATCAGCCAGATGTATTCACCCTACTATGGCTACATGCCAGGCGGAATGACAGATGGTTTCTGGAATTACGAGAACAAAGAAATTGATAGGATTGCACAGAAGAACATCAACGGCTGGTTCCTCACTGCTGATGAGTACTGGAACGACAACATGAAAGTCCAGGAAATGGCGCTCAAGGAAGCGGTTCGCATCTATGTGTGCAGTCAAATCCAGTACTATGTCGCCAACAAGGCACGCTTCAATTCCCGCATGCTGTATGGCCTCGGCGACGGGCTCAACAACTGGTCTATTCGTTCTGCAGATGTCAAACCGAATGACAAAGGCGAAAAGGTGCTCCGAGTTACGCAGTATTCTGCCCGCGGCGGACTTTTCATGAGCTCATGGGACCCGGTGGGCGTCGATGGATTCTCGGATGTCTATTCGGCAGCAATTGTCGAAGCTTGCACCGATCCTTCGACCTTTGAAGCGCCCAATTCAGCCAAAGATACGCCGCTCCGCGTCAAGTACGACCTCAAAAATGTCGAAACAAAACTGGCAGCCGGCAAGGAAGGCGAGCCTCCAGTAGGCCTTATCGATGTCGACAAAGCGGCGCTGATCTACAACTCGAAAACCAAGAAATGGGAAACTGGCGTTGAATTCAAGGATGTCGGCAATGGTAAATACGACTATGTGAAGAACAACGCCATCAAGTCCTACAGCAAGCTTTCCAATCTCCAGTACATCTATGGAAAGTGGCACTCCGGCCAGCCTGTCACGATCGCGGATATCATGTACGCGACGGCTTTTGCCTATGAGTGGGCGAACAAGGACAGCGATAACGACAAGTATTACGATGAGGCGTATGCGTCGCAGTATCAGTCTACACTTCCCATTTCCAAGGGTACTGTCCTGAATAAAGACGGAACATTCACCACCTATTTCGATTTCAACTGGCCGATGGACAAGGACAGAGTCGCCGCAACCGGTACTGTAAGCCCGAAAGCGGGCAACCCCGGCCGCCAGACCATGGTTTCATGGGAAATCTATGAGGCGCTTGCAAAACTCGTAGCAGAGGGCTCCAAATCCGGTACCCAGTATTCCTTCTCCAGCGATCCATCGGTTACTGAAGTCGATGTCATCAATCCGAAATGCGTGGCTGACATCAAGGCAAAATTGCAGGACTTTGTAGCTGCCAAGTATGTGCCTGATACAATCAAACAGTGGGTCACACCCGAACAGGCTGTCGCCCGCTACAATGCAGCGATCAAGTTCATCGATACCTATGGCAATGCCTACATTTCGAACGGTCCCTTCTTTATCAGCAAGGTTGACTATAACGCCAACTACATCGAGCTTTCCGCTTTCAGAGATTATCCGTACAAATCGGATTATTTCCCGAAACTGTTCCGCACCACGATTACGCGCATCGATGATGTGAAGGTGCCGGCGACCGCTCAGCGCAATGCCGATGCCAAGATCGACATCCAGGTCTCTGCAGTCACCTATCCTGATGATACAGCCAAAGCTGCCGACAATAAGGCAAAGGTTACGGTCTCCATGATCATGGCCGACAACAGTGAGAAACTCTACACCGCCAAGTATGTCAGAGCAGGCAACTTCCAGGTTGTTATTCCAGCAAAGGATCTTGGTGCTCTGAAGCCGGGCGCCTATACCCTGGTAGTCCAATCGGTATTGGCGAGCGAATCGCCTTCTGTTCAGGCTTCTTCCCTCGTGCTGTTCTGAAATGATTCCTAAGGGGTGCTGTCGCAACAAGGCAGCGCCCCTTCTTCTGTTCATGCTTTTTGCATGTAAGCAAAAAGCGGCGAGTATTTCGACATTTCGTTCAACCAGAAAGAGCAGGTGGCCTTTATGTACAAGTGGTTTGCCCTCAAGCGCGTCCTGAAAGGCATTTTTACCTATATCATCATCATTTTCATCATGTCTGTCCTTTTCAATACTGTAAATGAACAGACAATGCGTGCCAGCATCGAGGATCAGGTACGGGCTGAGTCGATGCGCCTCAAAAATATGCAGCCAAGTGCAATTCAGCGCTTCCAGCAGCAGCGGCGCGACGAGCTCATTCACCTCTATAGGCTGGATCGCCCTCTTTTGGAAAGGATACTGTTTCGGACGTGGAACACGGTTACCTTCAATTTCGGAAAATCGACAATCATTAAGTCATCCCAGGGTGAACGGGATGTCATCACTATAATCGGCGAAGCGATTCCGAGATCGCTTATCCTTTTTACGCTTGCAGCAGCGATAGAAATTGCGGTTGGCATCATATTGGGGCTTAAGAAAGCGCAAAAGCCTGGCGGCACGCTCGATCGCACAACGAGTCTTTTCACCATGATTGTATACGGCATGCCGACATTCTGGCTTGCCATGATTCTCATAATGTTTTTTGTGTATCAGCTGAAAATCTTTCCCTCGGCAGGCATGCATTCGGTACCGCCTCCTCAGGGTATAATGTATTTCATCGATCTTTTGTGGCACATGACTCTGCCGCTCTTGACCCTACTATTGATAGGGTTCTGGGGCGTTTCGTTTGTGGTACGGAATATTGTGTTGAGCATTTTGCAGGAAGACTACATCATGGCTGCCCGGGCACGCGGAATTCCGGAAAACCGGGTACTGTTTGGTCACACCTTGCGGACGGCTGCGCCGCCGCTCATCACGATTTCCGTGCTTTCATTGCTCGCTTCGATTTCGGGCGCGATTATCTTCGAAGGCATTTTCTCGTGGCCCGGCCTTGGGAATCTGTACTGGATTGCCGTTCAGCAAAATGATATCCCGGTGCTTATGGGCGATCTTGCCGTTACGGTCGGTCTGTATCAGTTAGGGCTTATCATGCTGGATCTCACCTATGGATTTATGGATCCGCGCATTAAAGTGGGAGGCAAAGCATGACCTTCGGCGATATCAAATACCGACTGAACGAGTTTTGGTCTGAATTCAGAAAAGAAAAGTCCGGTCTCATCGGCTTAGGCATATTGATTATTGCGTTGCTCATCGTCATTTTCGAGCCGCTTATTCTTCCATGGAAGGATGCAAATACAAAGTGGCGAAGCATCGACTACTGGCAGGATAATTCAGCAAATGCTCCGCCTGCATGGACGAACGCGTTCACCAAACTGAAAGCGCCTGTCACCATGCGCATCGAAAATGCCAAAAAAGAAGAAAGCGAGCTCGATAACGGCGTAAAGCTTATCACCTATACCTTTGATTATCACTATACTGCCGACAAAGCTCCGCTCGATGTGATTTTGCATATTACCGGGCATGGCGACATACCGTTCCAAGTGGCCTTAGAACGCCCTGACGGTGAGACAATCGATCTTGCCCAACGATTTGAGCAGGGCTTGAGCGGCCAGGACATCAGGTTCTCAATCGACAACGACGGCCGCGAAGCAGCCTTCTCATTCATAAAGAAATACGAGAGTGAGGCAGCGCTCGAGCAGCTCACGGGCAATAGTCTGCGGACTGCAGATATAATGTTCAATATTGCACAGCCTGGCATGGCCAAAGAATTCAAGCCGCTCAAAGGCACTTATAAAGTCATTGCCAAGGCGATGCTGGTTGACCCGGTAAACTCGAGTGTGGAAGAGCCCTATATTGTCGTTACTGGCTCGGTATCGGGCCTTCTGGGCACCGATGATTCCAAGCGCGATCTTTTTTCTGGCTTGGTTGCGGGGCTCAAATGGGCGCTTTTAATCGGATTTCTCACTTCGGCAATTTCTGTGCTCATTGGCGTGCTGTATGGCATTATTTCGGCATACTTCGGCGGTGCAGTGGATTCGGTCATGCAGTTTGTTTACCAGATTGTCAACTCGATGCCCGTCTTGCCCGTGCTTATTGTCATTTCCGCAATCTTCAAACCGAACATCTACATGCTGATTCTGGTCATGGTGCTGTTTTTCTGGACCGGCTCGGTGATGACGGTGCGCTCCATGGCCCTCCAGATCAAGGAAGAAACATATATCGAAGCTGCAAAGGCCCTCGGCGCGAAAAAAAGCCGCATCATTTTCAAACATATGGTGCCCATTCTCATCCCTTACAGTTTTGCTTCGATGGCACTTTCGGTACCCAGCGCGATTGTCTATGAATCTTCGGTCAGCCTGCTGGGTCTCGGCGATGCGACAATTGTCACATGGGGTCAGATTTTGCATGATGCCATGCAGGGAGCGGCGATACTCAAGGGTATCTGGTGGTGGATCCTGCCTCCGGGCCTTCTCATCGCAATTATGGGGATGACATTCGCCTTCCTCGGCTTCTCGATGGATAAGATTCTCCATCCGAAACTTAAAACAAGGTAATACCCATGAAAAGCTTACTGAAAGTCGAAAATCTCCAGATGCATTATTTTACTTCCAAGGGAGCCGTGCGTGCCATCGACAATATCAGTTTCGAGCTCATGCCCGGCGAAACCATAGGCCTTGTCGGGGAATCCGGATGCGGCAAGACGAGCCTGGGGACTGCCATTTTAAGAATGCCGACGCCGCCCGGACGCTATGTCGGCGGGAAAATCTTTGTCGACGGCGTAGATGTCATTCCTATGCCTGAAAAAGAAGTGCGCAAAAATATCCGCTGGCAGAAGATTTCGATGGTGTTTCAAGGAGCGATGAACTGCCTGACGCCAGTATATACGATCGGCCATCAGATGATGGAAACGCTGAACGAACATGCCGACATGTCGCGCGCCGATGCAGACAGCCTCATCAAAGAGTACCTGGGCTATGTGGGTTTACCCCCTGAAATAATGGGGCGCTACCCGCATGAACTCTCTGGAGGCATGAAGCAGCGGGCCGTTATCGCAACGGCGCTTTTTCTGAAGCCTGAAATTGTCATTCTCGACGAGCCGACGACAGCACTCGATGTCATTGTTCAAGCGCAGATCATCAACCTGCTCAAAAAGCTCAAAAAGCAGTTCAACCTCTCCTTCATGTTCATTACCCATGATTTGGCGCTCGAAGCAGAGGTGTCGGACCGCATCTGCGTAATGTACGCAGGCAAGATTGTTGAGTTTGGGACAAACGAGCAAATTTACGGCAAGCAGGGGCCGGCGCATCCCTATACCGAGCGCCTCCTGGCCGCAACACCGAGGCTTTTCAAAAAAGTGGATAAACTGCATTTTATCCCCGGCACGCCGCCCGACCTTATTGCGCCGCCAAAAGGCTGCCGTTTCAGCCCACGCTGCAATAAAGCCTTTGGGCGCTGTTTCGAGGAAGAGCCCTCGCTTGTCGAAATCGAGCCAGGACACATGGCAGCATGCTGGCTGCATCAACGCGGCTGAGCAGGAGAATTTATATGGCAGATATCATATTGAGCATCAAAAACCTGAAGAAATATTTCGAGCCGCACCAGAGCTTTGCGCAATCGATTGTCGGCGGAGGACAGAAAAAGCTCATCAAAGCGGTCGATGATATTTCGTTCGATATCCGGCGAGGAGAAATATTCGGGCTTATTGGCGAATCTGGCTCCGGGAAAACAACGACCGGAAAGCTCGTAATGAAGCTCATCGAGCCGACAAGCGGGCAGATGGTTTTCAATGGCGAGGACGTCACACGCCTCGACAAGGAAAAGCTCAAGCAATACCGTCGCAAAGTCCAGATGATCTTTCAGGATCCCTATGCTTCGATGAATCCGCGCTTCAAAATCAAGGATGTCCTCGAAGAGCCGCTCATAATTCACAAGGTGAAGGCGACTATAGAAGAGCGCACAAAGATGATTGTCAAAGCGCTCGAAGAGGTCAAACTGACGCCGGCTGAAGAATATATGGGCCGCTGGCCACACATGCTGTCGGGAGGGCAGCGCCAGCGTGTCGCGACCGCCCGTACGCTCATTCTAAACCCCCTTATGCTGGTTGCGGACGAGCCTGTGTCGATGATCGACCTGTCGACGCGCGCCGAAATTCTTTACATGATGAAAGAAGTGCAGAAGGAGCTGGGACTGACATATCTCTATATTACTCATGATTTGTCTACAGCGCGCTATTTCACTGATCGCATTGCCGTCATGTATCTTGGCCGCATTGTCGAGATCGGCAGGGCGGACGACATCATCGACAACCCTTTGCACCCCTACACGCAGGCGCTTATCGAAGCAGTCCCCGAGCCGGAATCAGGCAAAGTCAATATCATAAAAGAGCTGCCCATCTACGGCGAAATTCCGAGCCCCGCGAATATACCGCGCGGCTGCCGCTTCCACACTCGCTGCCCCTACGCAACCGACGCTTGCAAAACCGAGCCCGAGCCAGCCCTCATGCTCGACGGCGAAGAACACTACCACGCCTGCAGCCGAGCCTACGAAATTAAGGCCGACCGGAGCGCACGTCAAAAAACGGGGTCAGACCCCAATAGCCCCTGAATAATCAGGTCCGTCGCCTGGTCTTCATTGAGCCCGCGGCTCAAAAGCGTTTCGAGCTGTTTCGAGTCGACTGAGCCGATGGCTGCCTCGTGGGTGACATAGGCAAGGTGGTTGTTCACCTGGACAATGGGGATGGCGCGCGCTGCGGCCTCGTCCTGCACGATTTCCTTGCAGTCGACGTGACCGCGGGCATAGGGAGCATCGGCGATAATCTCGTTTTCGATGTTGGCAGACGCTGTGTTCTTGAGGGCGATGTGGCTGGTCAGCACGCCAGTAGCGCCCTCGCCGGAGAGGTGGGCAGCTTCCTTGATGTGGATGCGGTCGGAAGAGCGGCCGAAAATGCGGGTCTTCATGTCGACCGTGGCGTTCTTTTCGACCTCGGCCTCATAGTCGAGCTCGATAACGCCAGCGGCGCCCTTGATAAGCTCGAATTCGGTGGAGAAGCGGGAATCTTCGTGTGCGATGACCTTGGTAATGGGTACAACGGTCACACCGCCTTTTGGCCCGTGGACATGGCGCTCGAAATACGCCAGAGAAGCGCCTTTTTCGAGCGTGATGACAGCATTCATGAGATGCTGGATGTTGACCGCGTTGGGGAAGGTGCAGTTCGCGATGAACTTGGCATGCGCGCCTTCCTCAATCACTGTATCGGTGATGATGCGCTGGATTCCATTGTCCGGGATGAGCCCAAAACAAAAATTGACCGGATTTTTCAGGGTAACGCCTTTTTTGACCCGGATATGTACCTTGACGCCATCTTCGATGGTTTCGGACTCCACGATGAGACCTTCGACGAGATTTTTATTGAGCACTTGATTCCCGTGGATTTCGACATGCGCGACATCGGGCGCAAATGAATGTTGATTGATTGAAGCGAGAAGCTCGGCGAGCAGGGCTTCTTTGTCTGTAGTCTTTTTATCGATAGTCTTTGTATCGGCGGCTGCTTGTTGATTCATGGTGTTTTCCTTTTATCCAACTGCGAGTGTCTGCGATGCGGCTTCTGCCTGAAGCGCAGCAGGCGCGGACGAGTCCGATAGCAGCGTACTGGGAGAAGGCTGACCCACATGAGCGCAGGGCACACATTTCCCATTGAAGTAATCGAACATTTGCGACATCTCGCCTTTGTCGACAAGCGTGCCCGCGCATATCAAGAAGGCGTGATCGGCGTGCTTGAGCACCTCCGGGCTGTGCGTGATGAGAATCACCGTCGAGCCCATGTGGCGCATTTCTTTTATGACTGCAAAAATGTACTTTATCGAATCGATATCGACGCCTGAATCTGGTTCGTCCATCAGCACAAGCCGAGGTTTCATCGCATAGATCGAAGCGAGCTCGATGCGCTTGCGCTCACCGCCCGACAATGTCTTGTCGACTGCCCGCTTCATGTATTTTTCTGGTGCAAGCCCTGCTTTCTGCAGCGCCTCCTCGACAATAGCGCGCGATTTTTCCTTTGCGCCGGCCAGAATGAATTGGCTGACTCCGAGCCCCTCGAAGCGCGCAGGTTCCTGAAAGAGCAGGGTAATGCCCTTGCGTGCCCGTTCATCCACTGAAAGCGCCTTGATCGACTCGCCTTCGAAGAGGATATCGCCCTCGAAATCGCGGTAGCCGGCAAGCCCCATGATAGTATTGGCGAGTGTGGACTTGCCCGCGCCGTTCGGCCCGATGATTGCATGCACATGCCCATCCCAGATGTCCATCGAAAGATTATTGAGAATAGGCCTGCCTTCCTTGAAAAGGCTAAGGTTTCGAATCTCAAGAAGGTTCATTGTTTTGCCACCTTGTCTCTACACCGGCTGCGCGCCGAGTCGGCGTTAAAATCATATCATACTGATAGGAATTTTCGATACAAAAATACCGCCTTCTGCCAAAAAAATCAATCACGCAGGAGCCAGGCTGTTGATAGTTTTGTACGAATTTTATCTCATGGGGATTTCGAGCCCCGCATCGCGGAGCGGTTTGTCGATAATCCACTCAGCGAGAAGCCCTCCCAGAATAGCCAGAATCGGAATCGACGCAAGCCTGAGGGCTGCAAAGGGCAGGCCAAGAAACTTGATCTCGAGCGGCAGAAGCGGTGCTTTAGCCGACCATGCAAAAAGAAACGCGACTACGGACGAGGTTCGTGCGCCTTTCTCCCTCAGGGTTTTCAAGAGGGGGAAAATCACGAAGAGAGAGCCGCCGAGAATCATTGGGAGCGTTGCGGAAAGAAGAAGGCCTTTCCAGCCTGCTTCTTTGCCGAGCACCTTTGATACCTGTTCCGGCGTAAGCCACACTTGGATAAGCCCTATCAGTACGAACACTGCAGCGATAATCGCCAAGACGCCAGCGAAGGTTTTGTACACAATTCCTGCGACATGGACGCCTGCCTGCGGCGTTATAATCGTCGTGCCGAGCCATGCGACAACAGCAAGCGCGATATAGATAATGGCCGACTTCACGAGCTCAGCGCTGCCCTTGTGATTTTTTTTATGCTGTTCACTTTCAGCATGTTCATGTTTCATGTTCATAGCACCACCATAAATACGAGGCCGAGCCCGAATATCAGAAGCAGGGCGATCACGTTTCTGGTGATAGTAAAGCGCGCACCGAACTGCTGAATTTCGAGCGGAAGAGTGACAATGCCGATCAAGATTGCCGACATGACAAAACCTACGACTGCACCATAACTCGCGCCGCTTTGATGCAAAAATCCGGCAAAGGGAAATACTGCGGCCGGTTCTATAAGAGCGAATGCACCCAAAAGTTCGCCGAGTACAATACCCAGCACGCCATGGCCGGATCCCAGAAGCGATGTGAACACTTCTTTTGGCACGAATACTTCGAGTATGCCCATGAGGACAAACACGAACAAAAGCACGGGCAAAACCATGAGTGCTACTCTGCCCGCGACCATCAGAGCTTTCACAGTTTTTTCTCTATTCTTGACGAATGAAAAAACCAGAAGCCCTGCGGCAACCAGAATGTAGATTGTGCTGATACTCATCACACACCTCGTAGGGAAACGTTGCCCCTCGAATCAAGAAAATGGTGTATGCTATGCACGCGTCAGCCTGCCCGCCTGGGCAGCCTCAGCAAGCTCCATGACAGAGCCTTTTGCTGCGAGAAACACAGGCACTTCTTTGTCTTTCAACAATGCTGTGGCTTCGGGGTCGATCGCACCAGCAACGACCGCCCCGATGTCCTGAAACTTTGCAAGGATGAATTGCACCAGCTGTGTGCTGTTTTCGGTGCCGGCCGAGCTGGCATAGGGGTTCGCTTCGGCCTCGAAACCGCCAAATTCCTTGACAAACACAATTTGCCGCGCATGGGCGAAATCGTCATCTACCCATGCGCCGAGTCCGGCACCTTTTGCCATGACGACAATATTCATTTTTTGTCTGCACCAAGCATGTTCTTGATCGAGCCAACTGCTTGTTCAGTGGTCATATTGCGGATATCGACGCCATGAATGTGCTCCTTGCTGAAGCCCGCCGATTCCAAAGCATCGCGGAACATCTTGACCTGCATGGTGGGATCGCAGGCTGCAACGTAGAGCTCGTCGGTGCTCTCACCTTTCAGGAGCGTCGAGAGAAATTTATCGCCATCTGTAGAGCAGAGCTGTGGATGAATGCCGACATAGTCGACGAGCTTTTCGCGCCGTATCGCGTTGCCGACATCGAAAATATTCATTTGCTGGAATGAAGGGCAGTTGCCCTGGCAGACGCACATCAAAAGGCCTTTATTTGCCATGATGTTACTCCATTATTGTATGCATTCTGGCTGGCGGCCGCGGACGACGCCGTTTTTGTGCCGTTCAGCGCATTCGAGATGGTAGGTTCAATTGTCTCCATAATAGGTAATTGCCTCGGACGGGCATATTTTTGAACATCCGCGGCAGAATTCGACACATGCATGCGGCGCAACAACTTTCGGGCCAGGCTCATACACCCCATGCGCACAGAAATCAACGCATGAATTGCAGCTTGCACACTTTGCCTCATCGATTACTGGATACCAGTTGGCAGCCATTCTAAAACTCCTTTGCTTTGTTAGGGTGATTCAATAGTGGAATATTGAATAATTGCAATATATTGCAACTTTGAAAAAATGTCAAGCGGTTCTGGGCAAAAAAGGCACTCTGTGCGATGATGGTACCATAAAGCAGCGAGAGGAGGCCTACCTATGAACTATATCGATCTTCGCAGTGATACCGTCACCTGGCCAACCGAAGCGATGCGCAGGGCCATGGCCCAAGCGCCGGTTGGCGACGATGTCTATGGCGACGATCCTACTGTCAATGAGCTTGAGCGGCTTGCCGCCGAAATGACCGGTAAAGAAGCAGCACTATTTGTACCTTCAGGCACATTCGGCAACCAGTTGTCGCTCTTTACATGGTGTCCCCGCGGCAGCGAGGTCATTCTGGGAGAGCAGTGCCATATTATCCAGCACGAAGCAGGGGCTGCATCAGTCATTGCTGGGGTACAGACCCGCCCGATTTTTGCACCCGATGGCATACTTCCGCTCGAGGCAATCGAAGAGCGCATACGAGGCAATGATATTCATTATCCCCCGACATCGCTCATATGTCTCGAAAATGCCCACTCGTCGGGGCGAGTCATTCCGCTTTCCTACATGAAAGAAGTAGCGCAGTTGGCGCATGCACATGGCCTGCCAGTGCACCTCGACGGAGCGCGCCTGTTCAATGCAGCTGTATCGATGGGCGTGAGCGCTGTGGAGATTTCAAGTACGGTCGATTCGGTGATGTTTTGTCTCTCAAAAGGCTTGTGCGCACCGGTTGGTTCTATGCTCGCTGGAACGCGCGAATTTATCGAAAAAGCAAGGCGCAAGCGAAAAATAATGGGCGGCGGCATGCGCCAGGTCGGTGTACTAGCAGCTGCCGGCCTCATTGCCCTCAAGGATATGACGCGACGCCTTGCAGAAGATCACGAAAATGCGCATTACCTTGCCAGCCAGCTCGCTTGGATACCTGGTATCGAGGTCGAGAAAGAAGCGCTCGATATCAATATGGTATTTTTCAAGCTTCCGGCCGGCATCGATGACTCGGCACTCGTTCGATACTTCAAAGAGCGCGGGGTATTGATCAACCCTCCAGAGCAGGGCTGGTGCCGCTTTGTGACGCATTATTGGATTCATAAAGACGACATCGACAAGGTGATTGGGCTCATGAATGATTTTATTGGCACAAATTGATTTTACGCTGTAAACTTTGTGCAGGGGCCAGGCGAGCCGCGGGTTTTAAGCAGCATGCCAGTCGCGCCGCCGGTGGGTTTTGAGCGAGCGGCATCTTAGCGGCAACTTAATAACATCTTAGCGGCAACTTAGCAGCAGCTCAGCAACATCTTAGCGGCAGCCGGCGGGTTTTGAGCAGTATCCTCGTCGCGGTTTGATGGTTTCGTGTTCTTGGCTGTCGTTCAGATTCTGCTCACATGTACAATCTCGCCGAAATATACGCGGTGGTAGTCTTTTTTCGGATAATTCCCTTCGATAGACGAGTCGAGAAAATGTGCGTGCTCGAGGTCCTGCCAATACATTTTTCTGCATTCGATCACGAGGCTCGCTTCCTTAAAGCAAGGAGCAGCGACAATACGCGACGCCATGGGGGTCAGACCCGCTTCGGCTATTTTATTGCTATCGCGCCCCGATTTTGAACCAATGATCGAGAGGGCAGGCTTGTACTTCGGATCGAAGGCATTCAGCGTGAAAGTACTGAATTTTTCCATAAACTCGAATGTATAGCGCGTGGGGCGAACAAACACCTGGAAAAACATCTTGTTCCATATCTGGCCATAGCTCCCCCATGAAATTGTCATGGCATTGAATGCTCCAGCTTCGAAATCGCCAGCGAACAGCACAAGCCAGTGCTCCCGAAGTTGTGCCGGATCATAATGGAATAGATCTATCGGGATATCTCTTCGTTCCATGATTCCTCTTCAGCGTGCCTGATATCGATATACATGAATTGATTCTTTTCATATGAGGTCGAAAATGCTCCCCACGCACCGCATACTCTCGCATACTATTCTAGATTTCATTTCCTTTGAACTGGCTCATGTACAAATGGTGATAGAAACCGCGCCGCTCGAGCAGTTCCTCATGATTGCCCTGTTCGACGATTTCGCCATTGTTGATGACGACAATGCTATCGGCATCGCGGATGGTGCTCAGTCGGTGAGCGATAACGATGCTCGTGCGTCCCTCCATGAGTCTGAGAAGAGCCTTCTGAATGCGCAGCTCGGTTCGGGTATCGACACTGCTCGTCGCCTCGTCGAGGATGAGAATGCTGGGATTAGCCAGAATAGCACGCGCGATGGAGAGCAGCTGACGCTGCCCCTGGCTCAGGTTGCCGGCGCGCTCGGATAAATTGGTGTGGTAGCCCTGCGGCAGCTGTCGGATAAAGTGGTCTGCCTCGGCCATACGGGCCGCTTCGAAGCACTCTTCATCGGTCGCATCGAGTCTGCCAAAACGGATGTTCTCCAGGATCGTATCCGCGAAAAGAAAGGTGTCTTGCAGAACGAGCGCGAGGTTCCGGCGCAGGTCGGCTTTCCTGATTGCGCGGATATCGATACCATCGATGAGAATCTGTCCTTCCTGAATATCGTAGAAACGCGTCAAAAGGCTGGTAATCGTGGTTTTGCCGGCGCCGGTCGGGCCTACGAGCGCAATCGTTTTGCCGGCTGGAATTTCCAGGCTGAAATTCCGGATGACGATGCGCTCGGGATTGTAGCCGAACACGACATTCCGAAGACGAACCTCGCCCTTGAACCTGCCTGCTGAAACCGCGTCCGGCAGGTCTGGAGTTTCCGGTTTTGTGTCGATGATTTCGAACACGCGTTCTGCCCCCGCGAGCGCAGCCTGAATCGAGTTGTAGAGGTTCGAAAGCTGACGCAAGGGCGAGGTAAAATTCTGAGCATAGTTGATGAATGTCGCGATCATGCCGATACTGACGAGCCCTTTGAGCGCGAGCCATCCTCCGAGGCTTGCAAGCACGATGACGAAGAAACTTCCGAGCACGCCGGTCAGCGGCATGAGCAGCATGGAATAGGAATTGGCATAGACCGCCGATTTGAACACCGCCTTATTCTTTTGACGGAATGTTTCAATAGCTGATTCATTGCGGCGAAAGGCTTTGATCACTTTAAAGCCGGAAATGGTTTCTTCAGCGACCGCATTGAGCTCGCCGAGATCTTTCTGAAGCTCGCGGAACCCTTTTCGCGTATATTTTGCAACAAAATTGCTGAACCAGTACATGATGGGAATCACGATGAGGCTTGCCAGTGCAAGCCAATGATTCAGAATGAACATGCTCACAAGAATGCCGACCATGGTCAGAATGCTTGCGATGAGCGAAATGACGTTCTGCGAAACAGTCTGGTTGATGGCATCGATATCGTTGGTGAGCCGGCTCATGAGTCCACCCGCGGGGTGTGTGTCGAAAAATCGCATTGACAGGGTCTGGATGTGCGCAAAGAGATCACTGCGAAGATTTTTAAGCGCGTTCTGCGAAATTTTCGCCATAATCAGATTGGCGATAATATTGAAGAAGTTGCTCAGCATATATGCAGCCAGCATGAGGAGTGCGGTAACCAGCAGACTGCTCAAGTTCTTGCCGCCGATACTCTTATCGATAGCTCTGCCCATGAGATACGGTCCAGCAAGCCCCAAGAGAGAGTAGAGTACGACAAAGCCAACGACTAGAATAAGCGGAGCCTTGAATGGTTCGAGATATTTCAAAAGCCGAATCATCGCTTTTCGGGGGTCTGCGGCCTTTTCGAATTTTGTAGGCCGCCCTTGCCGCCTCTGGAAGCTCGCGCGAA
>Ga0315298_1005741_pt1 | contig 17382 bp, 18 predicted proteins | sample WHS_1_MG_FD_203077 | JGI IMG/M metagenome (GOLD analysis project Ga0315298, IMG submission 203077) | Extremophilic microbial mat communities from Washburn Hot Springs, YNP, Wyoming, USA - WHS_1_MG | ecosystem: Environmental > Aquatic > Thermal springs > Hot (42-90C) | place: USA: Wyoming...
CTCTAATAAGATCTTTAAATTTAATTTTCTTTTCAGGCATCTTTAATCTAATGACTGGCTTTCTTCCTTCTTTTAAATACTCATTAATAGTTGATTGTGGCAAATTACGACAATGCCCAGAATAACGTGGTGCCATTCCCCGACTTATCATTTCTTGCCTTTGAATTTCTAATTCCTCTCTTGAGCAAAAACAATAATAAGCTTTCCCTTCCTCAAGAAGTTGTTTTAAATATTTTTCATAAATATCGAGTCTCTCACTTTGCCGATAAGGGCCAAACTCCCCTTCTTTATCTGGTCCCTCGTCCCAATAAATCTTTAACCATCTTAAACTTTCTAAAATATTTTCTTCATATTCTTTTTTTGAACGAGTTTTATCAGTATCTTCTATTCTTAAAATAAATTTTCCTCCATTTTTTCTCGCAAATAAATAATTAAATAAAGCAGTTCTGGCGCTGCCTATATGAAAATAGCCAGTAGGGCTTGGTGCCATTCTTACCCTCGGCCCAAAAAGAGATTGAGATAATTGCGGATCATCCATTAACTTTATTATAACACTAAATTTATTAAAGGGAAAGGCTGGAAATTAATTCCTCAGCAATCTCTAATGAAGCATTTGGCTTAGCAAATTTTAAGGCTGATTCACCCATTTCTTTTTTCTTTTTTTCATCTTTTATAATTTGAAAAACTAAATCAACAAAAATGTTTGGCTGAAGATTTTTTTCTTCAATCACAACCGCGGCACCGCTCTTTTGGTATTCATAGGCATTTTTTCTTTGATGATCTTTTGGAGAGTAAGGAATTGGAATAATGATAGAGGGCTTTCCGCTTTGAGCAATTTCAAATATTAAACCACTGCCAGCCCTTGAGACTATTAAATCGCTTAAAAAATAAATATCTTTAAGATTAAAAACTCCTTTCATCGTTAAATTTTCCTCAATAAACGGCAAAATGTGATAAAAACCCTTATTTATCTCTGAACCGATTATTTCTTTAAAAACAATGTCTGCTTCTCTTTTTACCCTTTCATAATCATTCTCGCCTGTTTGATGAATAATTTCTAATTCTTCAATTAATCTTGGCAAAGAATCTAAAATTAAATCGTTGATATGTTGGGCTCCTAAAGAGCCGCCCAAAATAGTTAGAAGTGGTCTTTTTTCATCAATCCCTAAAGATTTTTTTAAAGAAACTTTATCAATTTCTTCTTTGTAAAAAAGCTCTTCTCTTATTGGGTTTCCTACTAACTTCACTTTATTTGCTGGTAAAAAGTTTAAGGTATTCTCAAAACTTACAAAAATTCTCCTACAAAACTTTAAAGATAAGCGATTGGCTAAACCAACTTCGGCATCGCTTTCGTGAAGATAAAGAGGAATGAAAAAAATAATACTAGAAAAAACAACAGGAAAAGAACCAAAACCACCTTTAGAAAAAACTAAATCAGGCATTATTAAATAAAGATAAATAATTGCCTGAAAGATACCAATAATTGTTTTAAAAATATCCAAAAAATTGTTTAAAATATCAAATGGATTTAAAGAACGCCTAATTTTACCAGTAGTTAATGGTTTTATTTCAATCCCTTCTTTTTTAATATAATTTAAAGTAAAATCATTTGGTCCAACATAAATGACTTCAATTGGTAAATTTCTTTCCTGTGATAATTGTTTGATTTTCCTTAAAACAGCAATCAAAGGAAAAGTGTGGCCGCCACTGCCGCCACCAGTTAAAACAATTCTAAAAATTTTATTATTTTTTATCATATTTTTAAAAAATTAAGAAGAAGCAATTTTTGTTAAAATTCCGATGCTTATAAGCGAAGCAATAAGTGACGAACTTCCGTAACTTATAAAAGGCAAAGGCACACCGGTTGTAGGAATTATTTTACTCATGACGGCAATATTAATAAAAGCCTGAAAACCTAAATGAGAAATAAGACCAATCGCAAAAAATTTACTAAAATTATCACTTGCTCTATTTGCTATTTTTAAACCAACAAAAACTAAAGAAAGATATAAAATAATAAGAAACAGAGAACCGATTAAACCAAATTCCTCAGCAATAATTGAAAAAATAGAATCAGTATGAGTTTCTGGTAAATAATTAAACTTTTGAACTGATTTTAAAAACCCCACCCCAAAAATCCCGCCAGAACCTATGCCAATAAGCGACTGCTTAATGTGGTATCCTTTTCCTAAAGGATCTTCTTCCCCTTTTACAAAACCCAAGATTCTTTCGAAACGATAAGAAGTGGTTTTTATTAAATAAACAAAAACAAAAGCGGCAATTAAAACTAAAACAATAGTCTGTTTAAAGCTCAACCCACTTGCAAAATATACTGCCAAACTTGATAAACCAATAACCACGACTGTGCCGGTTGAGGGCTGTCTAAACATTAATAAACTAATTATTCCTAAACTAAAAAGAAAAATTAAAAAAGGTTTTCCAAAAACTTTCCTTTTTTCTGAGGTGCTATAACGACCTAATAAACCAGCCAAAAAAGCAAAATAAGTGATTTTTAAAAACTCAGACGGCTGTAAAGTAAAAGGACCAATTTTTATCCATCGCAAAGCATAACCGCTAGTGACTTTAAAGGGTTTGACAAAGCATAAACCAATAAGGATGACATTTAAAATCAAAAGAAAAAGGGCAAACTTTTTCCAAAATGACAAAGGAATTTTAAAAGCAAGATAAGCTAATAACCCCCCAAAAATAACTCCCTGAAGAATTTGTCTTTTAATAAAATAGAAAACATCATTGTGCTCTTCTTGGGCGACAATAACCGAGGCACTATAAAGACATAAAAGGCCAAAAATAACTAAAATTATCGTTAAAACTATCAGTGGTTGGCGGTAATAATTCTCCATACTCTTTTTATTTTATAACATTTTTCTTTTTTTCTCAAATAAGATAAGATATAATATAACTATATGAGAAAGGTTATTTTAATTTCTATTTTTCTAATTTTTCTTATTCTGATTGGGGGTTTTTCTTATTTATCTTTTAAGCAAAAGAGGGATTTTTCTGGCACTCTTAAATTAAAAGTATATCCTCCTTTTGCCAAAGTTAAAATAGATAATAAAGACTATCCCCTTTTAAACGGTAATCTTAAAACAAAATTAAAAAAAGGAGAACATTATCTCCATGTTTTTTCAACCGGTTATCTTAATGATGAAGAAAAAATTATTATTGAACCTAATAAAATTACTTCAATAGAGGATATTTATCTTTTGCCCCTTAATTGGCCTAAAAAAATACTAGTTGAAAACCAAAATATTAAAGCGCTTTATCTCTCTTCTGATAAAAATCGACTCCTTTATTTATTAGAGAAAAAAGAAAAAAATTCAAAAGAAAATTATCAGTGGTTTATTTTCGATAGGAATAGTAAAGCGAATGAATTAGTTTATGAATCAGATTATCTTCCAAAAGATATTAGTTTTGTATCAAAAAAAATACTTTTTCAAACAAAAAATAACAACTGGCAGATAATTTTGCCGCCAACCAGTCTGTTAAGAGATTTAAACATTGTCACTCAATCACTTAATAGTCTTTTTGAAAAACAATTAAAAGAAAATCCAGAATTTAGTAATAAAAAAATAGAAAGCAAAATTATTAAGGCAGTTTTTCTAAAAAATGATGAAAATAAAGTAATTATTCAAACTCCCCAAAATCTCTTCTTTTATGATTTGCTTGAAGACAATTTATTAAATATCTACGAAGGCAAAACTTCTGATTTTATTTTAGATAAAGATAATCTTTATTTTTTAAGTGAAAATGGTCTTTTAAATAAAGTTTTTCTTAAATCTCCTTTAGAGACCAAAACCCTTTCTCTTTTTAGTTTTGAAAATAAAAATTTAGAAAAAGTTAAAATTTCAAAAAAAGAAAACTCCGAAGAATTTGTTATTTTAAATAGCGACGGGAGATTATATTATTTAATTAGCAAAGAAAATGTGATACCGCAAATTATATTAGATAATGTCGATGAAGGAAATTTTATAAACGAGAAATTAATTGCCATAAAAGAGAAAGGTAAAGAAGATGAGTGGTTAGTTTATAATTTAAAAGATTCAACAAAAACAGTAATTAATTCTCAAATTCCTCCTCTTAATTTTTTTAAAGAAGATTATTTTCTTGTTTTAAAAGACAATAAGTTAAAAATTGAGAATTTAAAAAATAATAGCTTTGTAGTAATAGAAGAGAATGTTTTAAAAGAGGGGATCTTTTTCGATAAGGTACTAAAAACTATCTTTTTTATTTACAAAGGAGGAATTGTTGAAGTTTCCTATTAAAAAACGCGGGAAATACCCGCGTTTTTTTATCTCTTTGCCCACTGAGGCCTTTTTCTTGCTTTTTTAAAACCGTATTTCTTTCTTTCTACTACCCGACTATCTCTGGTTAAAAGATTAAACTTCTTTAAAATAGGCTTTAAGTTATTATCTATCTTTACTAATGCCCGAGAAATTCCTAAACGAATTGCCTCTGCTTGACCAGTTAGTCCCCCTCCTTTTACCTTAACACTGATTAAATACTTATTTTCAATATTAGTTTTTGAAAAAGGTTCTAAAACTTTTTGCTGCAAATTTAATAAAGGAAAATATTCAGCTAAATTTTTGTTATTAATAAAAATTTGGGGCTTATCTTCTTGTAACCTTACTCTTGCTGTTGCCTCTTTTCTTCTTCCTATTGCTTCGATATATTTTTTAAAAACACCGCTTTCGTTTTTTAAAGCTTCTAGTTTTTTAACCGAGGTTTTTTGTTTTGTTTTTGTTTCCTTCATAATTTAAATTTAATCTTCTATTTTTAATCTTTTAAGTCTTTTATCCCTTAATTTATTTTTTGGAAGCATTCCCCTTATTGCCATTCTTAATACTTTCTTTGGATTTTTTTTCCATAAAAATTCCAATTTCTCTTCTTTTAAATGTCCTAAATAACCAGTGTGTCTAAAATATTTTTTTACTTTAAGTTTGGTCCCTTTAAAATTAATCTCTTTTAAATTCTTTACCACGACCATCGTTGTTCCTGCTTTATTTGGTTGATAAGAAGGCAAATGTTTTTCTTGTAGATAATAAGAAATTAAAGAAGCAATTCTTCCTAATGATTGACCTTTAGCATCTATAATTATTAAGTTAGGACTCTTTTTTTCTATCATTTTAATATTTTTATTTAACAAATTCTAAAATAACTAACATTGAACCATCTTTTATTTTTCTTTTTAAAGTTTTTATAATTCTGGTATACCCTCCTTTTCTTAGAAGATAGCGCGGAGAGATTTCATAATATAATTTCTTCGCTGCTTTTAAAGGTAATTCTTTTTTAATTCTTCTAAAAGATTGTAAGTTTTGCTTTTTAGCAATAGTAATTAGTCTTTCTACTTTTTTTTGAGCTTCTTTTGCTTTTGCCAAAGTGGTATTAATTTTCTCTTTTAAAATCAAATTATTAACTAAGCTTTTTACTAAAGCTTTTCTCTGGTCCTTTTCTCGATGAAGTTTTCTTTTTCTAACTAAATGCTTCATAAATTAATTTCCTAAAATTTTTTTATTTTTTTTATTTTTTATTTTTTAATTTTTTTATTTTTTATTTTTTCTTTTTATTCTTTTAAAGTGTAAGCCAAATTTTTTAATACTTTTTTAATTTCTTCAATTGCTTTTTCTCCTAATCCCTCTAAATTATATAAAGTTTCTTCTTTATATCTTAAAAGGCCAGCGAGGGTTTTTATGCCATTATTTAATAATGCTTTTTTGGTGCGGGTTGAAAGATCTAATTCTTCAATAGAAATATCTTTTGGCTCTTTAAGGGTTTTAGTTTTAAGAAATGACTTCTCTCCCTTTTCTTCTTCAATACTAAAGCTTGCTTTTTCCTTTAATAATGAAAAATGTTCGTCTAAAATATTCGCTGCTTTTATTAAGGCTTCTTTTGGAGTGACAGAACCATCTGTTTCTATTTCAAGATATAATCGATTATAATCAGTTCTTTCGCCTACCCTCATATTTTCTACCCAAAAATTAACTCTATTTACTGGAGAAAAAATAGCATCGATTGCTATTGTCCCGATTGGCAACTTTTCTTTTTTTCTTTCTTCTACTTCAGAATAACCTAATCCTTTTTCTACCATTACTTCCATTTCTATTTTTGCTTTTTTATCAGTTAAAGTTAAAATTTTTAAATCGGGATTTAAAATCTCTACTAAGGGATTGGGTTCAAAATCTTTAGCAAAAATTTCCTTTTCTCCTTTGACATTTAGTTTCAAAATCTGGGGCTGATTATCAAAAAGTTTTACCCTTAATTTCTTTAAATTTAACATAATATCAATTACTGTTTCTTTTACTCCGTCTAAGGTGGTAAACTCATGAGGAACGCCTTCAATTTTAAAAGAGGTTACTGCCGCTCCTTCAATTGAAGATAAAAGCACTCTTCTTAAAGCATTGCCAATTGTAATTCCGTAGCCTGGATAAAGCCCTTCTATTTCAAATTTACCAAAAAATCTATTTTCTTCATTAACTTTAAAATTTGAAAAAAGCTGAAACATATTTTTTTAATAAATAATTTTAAAAATTTTTATAAATTTATTAAGAGTAAGATTCAACAATTGCTTGGAAATCAAAAGGAAGATTCAGTTCCTCAATTTGCGGAGCTTTAACCAATTTTGCTTCTAACTTCTCTTTATCAAGTTCTAGATAAGAAGGAGGGGTGAATTTTTTTAATCTTTCTTTCAAGCCATCAAACACTTTCAATTTTAAACTTTTTTCCCTAATAGAGATTTTATCATTTGGCTTTAAAATTACTGAAGGAATGTCACAACGCCTGCCGTTTAAAAGAAAATGACCGTGGCTAACTAGTTGTCGAGCCATTCTTTTTGAAGTGGCAAAACCCAATCTAAAAATAATACTATCTAATCGACTTTCAAGTAATTGGGCTAACATTAAGGGAGTTGACTCTTTCTTTTTTAAAGCCATTTCATAAAAACGCTTTAGCTGTCTTTCGCTAGTACCATAATAAAGCTTGATCCTTCTTTTCTCTAATAACTGTTTTTTAAAAGGAGTAAACTTTGAACCCCTTCTCCTTTTTTCTTTTTTTCTTAATAAAGGACATTTTGGGGTAAAACATTTCTCTCCTTTTAAAAACAATTTTTCACCTAGTGTCCTACATTTTTTACAATTGATATCCATAATTTTATAATTAAACTCTTCTTACATTTACAGGTTTTGGACCATTGTGAGGAACGGGAGTTATATCTTTTATTAAATCAATATTTAATCCTTTTGTTCCTAAAGTATATAGAGCTGACTGGCGTCCGCCACCAACTCCCTCTATAAAAACATCAACTGATTTTACCCCGAATTTCTCAATTTTAGAGATTAACACCTCGGCTACTTTTGAAGCAGCATAAGGAGTTGCTTTTTTAGGACCTTTAAATCCTAACTGACCGCTTGAAGCCCAACAAATTACATTTCCCTTATCATCAGTAAAAACTATTTGGGTATTATTATAAGAAGCCCTAATATAAATACGGCCTTTTTCTATAATTTTATGAACCCCCTTTTTTTGAGTGGTTGTTGTTATTTTCTCTGATATTTGAGAAACATCTTCTCCTGATTTGGTAACAATTCTCTTTTTCCCCATTTTCTTTAATATTTATAAATTATAACTTTAAGGTTAATAATTATTTTATGTTGGTGCAGGCGCTTTTCTTCTGCCAGAACCAACAGTTTTTCTGACATTACCCCTCACTGTTCTTGAATTAGTTTTTGTTCTTTGTCCCCTGACTGGCAAATGCCTTATATGGCGAATTCCTCTATAGGCGTTGATATCTATCAGTCTTTTAATGTTTGCCTTTATTTCCCTTTTTAAATCTCCCTCAATTTTAATTCCCCTTTTCTCTATAATCTCTTTTAAAGTATTTAGTTCCTGGGTAGTTAAATCTTCGGCAATTTTTCTTTCATTTATTTTGGCCTCTTTTAAAATCGTTTTTGCCAAAGAAGGCCCAATACCATAAATATAGGTTAGAGAAACCCAAATCTGTTTATTATCCGGAATATTTATTCCTAAAAATCTCATAATTTTTAACCTTGCCGTTGTTTATGTTTAGGATTAGAACAAATAACATAAAGGCGTTTTTTCCGTCTCACAATTTTACATTTGCGACAAATTTTTTTTACTGAAGCCTGAACTTTCATAGTTATTTAATAGTTAGTTTTTACCGCCACCCCTCATTTTTTAAAAAAAATAACGAAAAGGTAGCGGCAAAAACTTAAATATAAAAACACTTAAATTTATAAACGATAAAGAATACGCCCTCTTTTAGGATCATAGGGAGATATTTCCACTATTACCTTATCGCCGGGTAAAATTTTAATTCTATTTAAACGTAATTTACCAGCAATATGGGCAAGAACTTCTCTTTTATCTTTGTTTAAAGTCACCCGAAAGAGAGCATTTCTTAAACTCTCGGTAACCACTCCTTCTTCTTTAACTGGCCTTTCTTTTGGCATAAACTAATAAAGTTTAACAAAAAAATACTTTTTAGTCAATAGAAATTTTGATTTTTGAAGGATTTTTAGGAATTTTCGACAACCAATAAGGTTTAAGCTTAATACTAATTTCAGAAATTCCTTCGGTATTTTTTAAGGTCTCTAAAATCTCTTTTTGGTTTTTTCCTAAAACTTTGTCTTTAATTTCAGAAGAATTAAGGGTATATCTTAATAATTGTTTCCCTTCTAAATTTAATTCTAATAGTCCTTGGTTAAAATCTGCCTTCAAAAACTTATAACTAAAATTAGGATTTTTATAGAATTCGTAATTTTCTTCTTTTTCTTCTTCTAATTCCTTTTTAATAAAAGAAATTACATCTTCCTCTTTAAAACCGATTATTTTGATTTCTCCCTCAGCACTCACTGTAAAATGCTCTCTAAAATCTCCTGCTTTCCCATCACTTTTTAAATTAGTAATTTTTAAGCCACTTTTAGATTCTTCCAAGTATTTTAAACCCTGCGGAAATTTACTTTCTATTGAATTATTTAACTTCTCAGTTAATTTCTTTAAAATTATCTCTTCTGCTTGGCTTAAATCCTCAGCTAAAATCATCGGGACAGCTCCTAAACTTCCACCACTCATTGGTTTTTTAGAAACTCCATAAAATCCTTCATATTTAGGGGTTCCTTTAAAGCCTACTATTTTAAATTTACAGTCTGGCAAATCGCAAGGGGGAATATTATAATCAGGACCTGGCTTGTCAGCAGTCACATTAACATCAATTGAAGAAGGAACTAATTTTCCATCTTGGGTAGTGGCTCCAGGAATAACTGTTCTTGAATCAATTCTAAAAATTTTTCCATCAGGAGTCTCTAATCTTGTCGTTGCCACTAAAATTTGAGGGGCAGTGGAATAATTATTAAAAAGAGTCACCACCCCTATTGCTTTCTTCTCGTCTTTTCCTTTGCCAGTTGATTTAAAATCTTCACTAATACTTTCATGAAAATTCAAAAGATTGGCAGGAATGATCCCCTTTTCATAATTTATTAAAGAAGCATTACTATCAAAAACTACTTTTAAAGAAAAAGGAACTTCTATTTTTTTAGTAATGATATTAATTTCTGCTCTTGCTAAAACGATAAAACTTAAATAATAAAAAATAAAACCAAAGATTAATAAACCTAAAATAGAAAAAATAAGAGGCTTTTTAGAAGAAAGTTTTATTAATCGTTTAGTTTCAAATATTTCTTCTTTTGGCTTAAAGAAAAATTTCTCTTCGACAGTTTCTTTTTTAAACTCTTCTTGGGGCAGATGCTTTTCTTCTTTAATTTCCTCTGGTTTCTCTTTTAAAATATTAATTTTTATCTCTTCCTTTTCTGGTTTCTTTTTAGTTTTTTTGGGGGTTTCTTTCATAAAACTTTCCTCTTCTTTCTTTTTATGTCGCGAAGGCTTAATGTCTATGATTTTAATTTTTTCTTTTGATTGTTTTTCTAGGGGCATATTTTTAAAATATAATTAATAATAGCAAATTTTAATGCCTTTTGGCAAATTTTAAATATCTTCTATCACTGCCCTGATTCTTCTTATCCCTTTAGCAACTGATTCTTCTTTGATAATTTTAAACTTTCCTATTTCTTTGGTGTTTTTTACATGAGGGCCAGCGCAAATTTCTTTAGAAAATACTTCGCCGGTGATTTTATTTTTTATCTCATAAACCCTTACTTTTTCTGGATAACGTTCTTTAAAAACGCCTAAAGCCCCATTTTTAATTGCCTCATTATAAGTAGTTTCATAAAATTCTACCTCTAAGCCCTCTTCTATTTTCTGATTGACTAAATCCTCTATCTTTTTTATTTCTTCAGGAGTTAATTTTCTTTCAAAATTAAAATCTAAACGCAATCTTTCTGGATTAATATCAGAGCCTTGTTGAATAATCTCTGAGCTCAGAACCTCTCTTAAAGCTTTTAAAAGAAGATGAGTAGCAGTATGAGATTTAACTATTTTAAAAGATTCTTCATTATTAATAAAACCGGTTTTTAAGCCATGACCACCAAATTTTTTCTCCTGGCCCTTTCGAGAGATTTCTTGATGTTTTAAAAATGATTCTTCAAACCCTTTTTTATCAACCTCAAGCATTTCTTCATTAGCCATTTCTTCTAATATCTCTATTGGGAAGCCATAACTTTCATATAAATAAAAAGCAGTTTTTCCTTCAATGACTTTTTTATTATTTTTTCTTGCCTCAATTAAAATCTTCTGCCATTCTTTCAATCCCTTCTCTAAAGTTTTTTCAAATTTTTCTTTTTCTGAAAGAAAAACTTCATAAATTTTTTCTGTATTTTTTACCTCTGGATAAAAATTCCCATATTTTAAAGAAATAATCTCTAAAGCTTTTTTATACCACAATTCATCAAGATTTATTTTTAAAGCAATCCTAATTATTCTCCGAATTAGTCTTCTTAAGATATATCCTCTTTCTAAATTAGAAGGAACAACGCCAGCCGAGGTGAGAAAAGCAATTGCCCGAAAATGATCCAAAATTATTCTTAAAAACTTTTCTTCTTTTATTTTTATTGATTTTTCTAATTCTTCTTTTAAATCTTTAAATAAATCTGTTTCAAAAATTGTTTTATCTTTTTTTAGGGGGAATTGCATTACTAAAGCCAACCTTTCAAGCCCCATGCCAGTATCTACTCCCTTTGTTTTTAGTGGTTCTAATTTTTTATCTTGGTGCATATAAAATTCATTAAAAACCAAATTCCAAATCTCAATCCCATCTACATAAATTTCGGTAGTTGGACCACAAGGTCCTTCAGCCCCAGTTGGGCCCCAAAAATTATTTTCTCTATCTGATAAATACAAATTTCCCTTATTTAAAGAAAAACCAAATTTTTCCCAGGCTTTTATTGATTCGGTGTCTCTTTCTATCTCTTTATCGCCACCAAAAACACTAATTTTCATTCGCTCCTCTTCAATTTTAAGTTCTTCTTTTAAAAATTCATATGCTAATTGAATCGCCTTCTCTTTAAAATAGCCACCAAAAGAAAAATTGCCAAGCATTTCAAAAAAAGTTAAATGCCTTTCATCGCCAATAGATTCAATATCTGAAGTCCTGAAACATTTCTGACAAGTGGCAGTATTTAAACTATTTAAAGGTTCTCCTAAAGTATAATGAATATCTTTAAAGGGGTCTAAAACATTGGTGTAATAAAATTTAAACTGCTGCATTCCGGCAGTAGTAAAAAGAACCGAAGAATCATTTTCTGGTATTAAAGAAGAAGAAGGGACTATTTTATGTTCCCTTTTTTTGAAAAAATCTAAAAATTTTTCTCTTAATTCTTCTGAAAGCATAATAAAAAAATTTATTTTAGAAATTCTTGAAGAATTTCTTTAACTACTTCTCTATCATCAAAGGGAATTATTTTTCCATTAATATTCATTAATTTTTCATCTCCTCTTCCTAAAATTAAAATAACATCTCCTTTCCTTGCTCGAATAATGGCTTCTTTAATTGCTTCTCTTCTATCTTTAATTGCTAAATATTTTTGAGGCTCAACGCGGGAGACAACATAATTTAAAAAATCATCGATTCCTTCTTGGGGATCATTTTTCCCTGAATCATCGCTGGTAATAATCGTTAAATCAAAATTACTAGTTGAGATTTCTGCCAGTTCTTGGCGAATATTTAGAGGAAATTCAAAAAAATTGCCATAAACACCTATAATTCTTTTTGGCTTTAAATTCTTTACTCTTAAAATGACCTCCCTAAAAGCTTGAGGAGTATTTGCTTTATCAACAATAATTTTAAAATCATTTTCTTTAATAATTTCAAATCTTCCTGAAAGAGGTGGACAACTTTCTATTCCTTCTTTTATTTTATGATAATCAATATTTAAATTCAATGCCAAAGCAATTGTTGATAAGGCATTTAAAACATTGTACCTTGAAGAATTTTTATAAAGATTGATTTCAAACTCTAAATTTTCTTTTTTTACTTTAAAGACGAGATTTTTAGAATCTTCTTTAATAATTTCTCCTAAGACATCAGCTGAGGCATTAAGGCCATAACTTATTACTTTTGCTTTAGTTATTTTTTTAAATTCCTCAAAATATTTATCATCTTTATTTAAAATCGCGAAGCTATTTCTTTTTAACAACCTAAATAACAGTTTTTTAGATTCAAGATAATTTTTAAAGCTACCGTGCTCTAATAAATGATGGCAATTTGAGACATTTGTTAAAATTGCTCCTTTAAAATTTATGCCAAAAACTCTAAAATCTCTTAAGCCAAAAGAACTTACCTCCATTACTACATATTTAGTCCCTTCTTTTACCATCTTTTTTAAAAGCCACTGAAGATAAAAAGGATTAGGGGTCGTTACTGGTTTAAACCCAACGGCTGGTGGCTCAATTTTTGTTTTTTCATTAATCCAATAACCGCTCGTGCCAATCAGACCAACTTTATAGCCGGCTTTTTCTAAGATGCTTTTTAAAAAATAAGAGGTAGTGGTTTTTCCATTAGTCCCAGTAATGCCAAAAACTATTAATTTTCTTGAAGGAAAACCATAATATAAATTGCCAAGAAGCGCTATTCCCTTTCTTAAAATCGAATTCCTTTTTAAGGCCTTTATCAAATTTTTCATAAAAAAAGATAAATCTCGTTTTTTATTCTAAAAACTCTTTTAATTTTTTAACTTTTTCAACATCTCTTAATTTTTCCAAAGTTTTTGCTTCAATCTGTCTGATTCTCTCACGAGTAACATTAAAAGCTTTCCCCACTTCTTCTAAAGTATGAGAAATTCCATCTTTTAAACCAAAACGCATTTCAATAATTTTTTGTTCCCTTTCTGGTAAATCTTTCATTAATTCTTTTATTTCTTCTCTTAAAAGGCCTAAGGAAGCATATTTATCAGGAGAAATACTTTTGTTATCAGGCACAAAATCACCAACTTCATTACCCTCTTCTTCATCTCCCACTGGTTGATTTAAAGAAGAGGTGTCTTGTGAAATTTTCATTAGATAAAGAATCTCTTCCACGCTTTTTCCTGTTTCTAAAGCAATTTCTTCTGGTAAAGGGTCTCTTCCTAAAACCTGAGCCAAGTTTTTTCTTACTTTAAGATATTTCGAAATCGTTTCTACCATATGAACAGGAATTCTGATAGTTCTTCCTTGGTCTGCTAAAGCCCGAGTAATCGCCTGCCTTATCCACCAGGTAGCATAGGTGGAGAATTTAAAGCCTTTTTTAAAGTTAAATTTATCTACCGCTCTTGATAAACCAATATTTCCTTCTTGAATTAAATCCAATAAATTTAAACTATTACTTCTATCTCTATATCTTTTAGCAATGGAAACTACTAACCGTAAATTTGCCTCAATCATTTTTTGCCTTGCTTGTTCGTCGCCTTCGGCTACTCTTTTTGCTAATTCTTTTTCTTCTTCTGGAGTTAAAAGAGGAATCTTTCCTATTTCCCTTAAATACGCCTGGACATTATCTGGTAAAGTAATTTCCTCGCCAAAGCTTAGAGCTTCCTCTAATTCTTTTTTAGAGATTTCTTCTTTTGGAATTAACAGGTCTCCGCTTTCAACAACTTCAATATTTGCCTCTGCTAATTTGTCATAAAGAGTCTCTAGTAATTTCAAATCAGTTTCTATTTTAGGAAAGTATTTTAAAATCTCATCTTGGGTTACAAAACCCCGAGATTTACCCCTTGAAATAATTTCGTTTATTTTTTCTAATAACCCCTCTTTAAACTTTCTTTGCTTTGTTTTTCTAATTTTTTTTTCTTTTCTTTTTAAAGGTTTCTTTTTTAATTTTTTAATCTTTTTTTGTTTTTTGTTTTTTTGTCTTTTTTTCATATTGTTTAATTTATTAATTCTTCAGAAAATTTTTTAAATTGTTTTATTAAATTCTCCAGCTCTTTTTTATTATTTGTCTTTTCAGTCTCTTGAATCTCTTTCTCTAATTGGGCTAACTTTTCTTTTATTACTTCTTTTTTAAGTTCTTTTAACCCCTTTTCTATCTCAACTTCTTTTAAAACATTATATTGATTTAATAAATCTTCTTCATAATCTGCCCTCAAAGACAAAACTTTAAATAACTCTAAAGTTTCTTCTTTAAACTCCCCTTCTTCTAATTTTAATTCCTCTCCCTTAAAATCTTTTAAAATCTCTATAATTTCTTTATATTGATTAGGAAAATAATCAAAAAAAGGAAGATAGAGTTCTTTTAATTGAGGATATTTAACCAAAAAAGACAGAAGCCTTTCGGCAATAATTGTTTTTCGAGTGGAGGGTTCTATTAAAGAAAAAGAACTGCTTAATGATTCATTTTCATCTATTATTTCTTTTTTAACATCTGAGGAAATTTTATTTAATTCGTCTTCTAATACCTGGGGACTTATTTCTAAAACTTGGGCTGTTTTTTCTATCCAATAAGCACGGTCAAGCGCATTTTTTAATTTTTTTATTTGGGGTAAAAAATAAGAGGCGATTATTTTTTTTCCTTCTAAATCATTTTTATTTCCTAAACTTAATGCTCTTTCAAAATAAAATTCCATTATTGGTTCTGCCTGTTTAACCATTTTTAAAATATTTGAACTATCTTCTGTTTCTTTTAAATAATCGGCCAAATCTTTTCCTTGAGGAAGTTTTAAAACTTCAATATTAAATTCTTTCTGAAGCCCTAACTCAATTGCTCTTTCATTAGCTTTCATTCCTGCTTCATCCATATCAAAAGCTAAAACTAAATTTTTATTATACTTTTTTAAAATATCTAAATGATAATTAGTTAAAGAGGTGCCGCAAGTAGCTATAATATTTTTTAATCCAGATTGCCACCCCATTAAAAAGTCCATTGGTCCTTCAACCAAAACTGTTTTTTCTTCTAAAGAAAGATATTTTTTACTTTTCGACAAACCAAAAAGAGTCTTACTTTTATCATAAATTAAAGTGTTTGGCGAATTGATATATTTACCCACTTCTTCGACATTTTTAATAGTCTTTAATGGTTTTTTTAGTTCAAAAATTCTTCCAGTAAAAGCAATGACGTTTGAAGAGATATCCTCTATTGGGAAAATAATTCTTGAACGGAAACGATCATAAATATCAGAAACTTCCAATTTGTAGTTTTTTTGTTGATCTTTGCTAGTAATCTGAGGAAATTCTTTTTTTGAAATTACCAACCCTGCCTCAAAAATTTCTTGAGGAGAAAAACCAATATTAATAAGATAATTGGTTAAAGATCGCCATTCGTCTAAAGCAAAACCTAATTTAAATTCTTTAATTGTCTCAAGCTTTAATCCTCTTTTTAAAAGATAATTTAAGGCTTCTTGGTTATTTAATAAATTATGATGATAAAATTCGGTCGCTTTAGTATGAATATCTATCAGCTTTTGTTTTTTTGAGCGAATTTCTTGACTTTCAAAAGATAATTTTACCCCTGCTTTCTCTGCTAAAATTTTTAAAGCTTCTCTAAACTCTATATTTTCTATCATCATCACAAATTTAACAACATCGCCCCCTGCACCACAACCAAAACAATGAAATATCTGTTTTGAAGGAGAAACATAAAAAGAGGGGGTTTTTTCTTTATGAAAAGGACATAAGGCTTTATAATTAGCCCCGGCTTTGGTTAATTTTACATACTGACTAATAACCTCAACAATATCTAATTTGTTTTTAATTTCTTCAAGGGGTGAAAGCATAAATTTAGATAAAAACTACTTGATTTTTGCCTCTTTTTTTAGCTTGATACATTAAATCATCTGCTTTTTTAACTAGTTCTTTAAAACTTCTTTCTCTTCTCAAATTTAAAACACCGATTGAGGCGGTTATTCTTAAACCATTAAAAGAAGCTTTTTCTGTTTTTTTTCTTAATTTTAAAGAAATCTTTTTTGCTATTTTATAAGAAACATTAACTAATAAAACCACAAATTCTTCTCCGCCATAACGACTCACAATATCTGTTTTTCTAAAATTGGATAGTAAAAATTTTGAAAAACTTTTTAAAACCCTATCTCCTTTCCCGTGACCATATTTGTCGTTTATCTTTTTAAAATCATCAATATCTAAAAAAAGAATATTTAAAAACTTGATATCATTTCTTCTTTTTGTTTTTCTTTGCTTAAGTTTCTTTAATGAATCAAAATATCTATTACCAATTTCTATTAAGGCGCGACGGTTATATAGACGAGTTAAGTCGTCTAAATAAACAAGTTTTTTTAATTTAGAATTTTCTTTTTTTAGCTTTTTAATTTCTTCTTTTAGCTTTTTCGCTAAAATAATTTTTTCCATAAAAGCAAAATTTTTGGCAAAAAGATAATAATTCCTATAACCAGTGAAGTTAAACAAGCAATCACGACAGCACCAGCCACTAAATCTTTAATATTTTTTACCCTTTCTGAAAATTGGGGCTCTAAAATATCAAGAGTTTTTTCCCAAATAGTGTTTAAGGCTTCAAGAGAAATTACTAGTCCTATCGCTAAAATTACTATCAGCCATTCAATTTCTGAAATCTCAAAATAAAAACTTAAAAGTATCACTATTATAGCAATAACTACAATTAAAAAAAAGTTCTGCTGACCTAAGGCATATTTAATTCCTTCAAAAGCATAATTTAAACTTTCAAGCCATTTTTTAAAAGAAAGCTTCATCTAATTATTCTCCAAAAATATTTTTTAAAATTTGACTGATTTTATTTTTTTTCTCTTGGGGAATTCCTTTTTTCTCTTTTTCTTTTGGCGCTTCTGGTTTTTTTAAAGTTTTTACTATTTCCATTTTATTTAAATCCTTTAAAGAGATTTTATCTTCTTTTGATTTTCTTATCTCTTTTAAACACTCATCACAATAAATCGGCTTTAAAGGTGATGGCCTAAAAGGAACAATAATTCTTTTACCACAGCGACTACAAACTGTTTCCCA
>Ga0315298_1005744_pt1 | contig 17378 bp, 10 predicted proteins | sample WHS_1_MG_FD_203077 | JGI IMG/M metagenome (GOLD analysis project Ga0315298, IMG submission 203077) | Extremophilic microbial mat communities from Washburn Hot Springs, YNP, Wyoming, USA - WHS_1_MG | ecosystem: Environmental > Aquatic > Thermal springs > Hot (42-90C) | place: USA: Wyoming...
TCTGCGACCACAACGCGACCGTTTGGGGCGCCTGCAGGCGCCTGCACACTTGCGGGCCATGGTGTCCATCCGGGCGGAGGGGGCCTTGCCCGGCGGAGTTCAGTGCGTGCTCCTGCCGACGGCGGGCAGTTCTGCGCCCCGGGTGGCCGAAGAACTGCTCTGCGTGGATGCGCGGGGCAAGGAGCGCGTATTGGTGGTGGATGCCGTGGAAGGGGATGTTCTGACCCTGCACTGTATGCAGGGAAGCTATCTCGTCAATGGCAATGTCTGGCAGAGTCGCCGCCGGCGCCATTGCCGAGGGGTGGTGGCTGGTATCCCCGCAGCGCCCGTGCGGATCGAGCTGGAGGCGGGGGACCTCCTGTTGCTGAGCAGCGACGCCGGGCAAGGGCGGGCGGCGGTTGTCGACCAGCCGGCGCGGGTGGCCTGTACAATCCCCGCGCTGGTGGAAAGACTGCCTCCAGGGCAGGCGGTGTGGGTGGATGACGGCAAGATGGCGGCGGTGGTGGAGGCCCAAGGTCCGGAAGGGGCCCTGCTGCGCATCACCCATGCCAAACCGGGTGGGGCGCGTCTGTTGCCGGATCGCGGCCTGAACTTCCCCGGCCTGCCGCTGAATCTGCCCCCTTTGAGCGATAAGGATCTGGCCGATCTGGACGTCATCATTCCGCTGGTGGACATGGTGGGGTTCTCCTTTGTCGAAAGCGGCGCGCACATGGGGGCGTTGCTGGAGGCGCTGCAACAACGGCAGGCCACCCACCTGGGCATCATTGCCAAGATCGAGACGGCCCAGGCCTTTCGTCGCCTGCCGGAGATCCTGCTGGCGGCCCTGGGGCGGCAGCCGCTGGGGGTGATGGTGGCGCGGGGCGACCTGGCGGTGGAAGTGGGGCCGGAGCGGTTGACGGAGGTGCAGGAGGAGATCCTGTGGTTGGCGGAGGCCGCGCATCTGCCGGTGATCTGGGCCACCCAGGTGCTGGAAACGCTGACCAGGAAGGGCAGCATCTCCCGCCCCGAGCTGACCGACGCCGCCATGGGGGTGCGCGCCGAGTGCGTCATGCTCAACAAGGGTCCCTTCGTTGCCGAGGCGGTACATACCCTCGACGACATCCTCACCCGCATGCAGGACCACCAGCGCAAGAAGTTCACCCGCTTGCGCGCGCTGCACTGGCAGGATGGCGGCTGAATCCGCGCAGGAGCGGCCCATGGCCGCGATTTCCCCCGACGGCGGGGTGATGCGAATCAGGTTCAGGACAGCGGCGCTTGCCAGAGGCTGTCCCAGCTTTTCTGGGCGGCAAGGCCCAGGCGTTGGGGAAGGGTGCTTTTGCGCTGGTAATGGACGGCGAGGACCTTGGCGCGCTTGGCGGCGTTCAACAGTTCGTCGTCGCTGGTGCCGAGGGCGTCGATGAGGCCCAGTTCGAGGGCCCTGCTGCCCAACCAGGCCTCGCCGGTGGCGACCTTGGCCAGGTCCAGTTGGGGGCGGTAGGTCTGGACGAAGTCGCGGAAATGGGCGTGGGTTTCTTCCAGTTCCTCGCGCAGCTTGGCCCGGCCGGCCTCGGTGTTTTCGCCGAAGAGGGTGACGGTGCGCTTGAACTTGCCGGCGGTGAACTGCTCCATGTCGATGTTCTTGCTGCGCAGCCAGCGGTGGAAATTGGGGATCTGGGCGATGACGCCGATGGAGCCGATCATGGCGAAGGGGGCGGCGACGATGCGATCCGCCACCACCGCCATGAGATAGCCGCCGCTGGCGGCCACCGTATCCACCATCACCGTCAGGGGCAGCTTGGCCGCGCGCAGGCGCAGGAGTTGCGCCGCCGCCAGCCCATAGCTGTTGACCATGCCGCCGCCGCTTTCGATGCGCAGCAGGACCTCGTCGCCGGGCTGCGCCGCCTGCACCACCGCGCTGATCTCCTCGCGCAGGGCGGCGAGGGCCGAGGCGCGGAGATCCCCCTTGAAATCCAGGAAGTAGGCGCAGGGCTTGGTGCTATCCGATTTGGCCTCGGCCTTGCGCTGGGCCTTGCGGGTTTTTTGCCAGGCCTTGCCCGCCTTCCTGGACAAGCGCGCCGCCTGGATGCTGTCGCCCATGGCTTCCAGTTGGCGGTTCAGGTCCGTCACCTGGATCTGGCCGCCGCTCTTGCCTTTCCGCTTGCCGATGGCGACCAGGCCGCCGGCGATGATCAGGATGGCCGCGACGATGGTGGCGGTGTCGGCGAGGAAGAGGGCGTAGTGACTGAGGAAGTTTTCCATGGGTGCATGGTACACGAGGGCCGGGGGTAAAAAAATGCCTGCCCTGGGGGCAGGCGGAGGTGTGGGTTAAAGACTCGCTTACCGTTGCGTCCAGGCGCGGGTGGCGGCACCCCCATTGAAGGGCGGGAAGAAGTTGATGGACTGCGGCGTCGTTCCGCCTCCCGCACCCGGCAAGAGGAGCTTCAGGCCGGTGGGGCTGGACGTGACCGTAGGCTGGGGGGCTTGTCCCGCCACCTGGATGCTGACCACGCTCGCGGCAGTGCCCGTGAAACCAAAGGGATTCGTGCTCGGCACCGCGCCGGTCAGGTAATTCACTGCGGTAATCCAGGATGTCCCGTTACTGCTGGTGCAGGGATCGGTACTGCTGGCGCCAGGCACGTAACTGGTGAAGATGACATCGCCAAAGACCAGCAGCGGATTGACGATGACCCGCTCGCCGGTGATGGGCAAGTCGATATACCAGCCCATTTTACCGCCAGGGGCGCTGGAATAGGTGACGGGATTGCTGGTGCTGGTGCGAGTGTTGTAGGTGGTGCCGCCCGTAGTGTTGGATGCGGTGGTGGTGCTCAGGGTCTGCTGCACGAGACTGGTCCGGGTGATGGGCGTCGTCATGGTGCCCGGATAGGTCTGATTCACGTCCCATACGCCGTAGAGGCTTTGGGTCAGGTTGTCCGTGGTGTCGCTGGAAAAGAGCCATTGGCCGGTGCCGAACATGACGCCGATGCGCCCCTGCGTGTCCTGGGAGACGACGGGCGTGGTGGAAATGGGTTGACGATTGCCGCTGCTGTCCGTGGCCACGAACATGGGGCCGCCATTATAGCCCAAGGTGGGCGCACTGCTCGGGGACTGGGTACCCTGGGGCGGGCTGGCGTTGGTGGGGAGCTTGACCTTCCAGACGTCGCCCTCGTTGTCGGTGACATAAAGCGCCTGGGCATAGCCGGGGGAATTGAAGCTGGCGGCGGCAATACCGGCCACGGAAAGCTGGCTACCGGGGACCTGATTGGGCAGGGTTAGCGTCGTGAGCAGACTGCCGTTGTTGGGATTGACGAAGTAGAGGTAGCCATTGCCGCTGCTGGTGGGCGTGCTCTGGTAGCCGGAACCAAAGACCACCACCCAGCCCATGCTTTGGGTCTTGACCAGGAGCGGCTGGGAAATAACGTAGCCCATGGCGCTGAAACCGCTGGTGCTTGGCGTGATCTCCCAGGGGGAGAGTTGGCTGGCCGTTGGTGTCGGATTGGTGACGTTGAGGGCGTAGATGCCCGGAACGCCGCGCCCCTCAGACGCCACCAGCAAGGATTCCCAGGCCGTACAGGTGCCGCTGTTGCCGGTACCGGAGCCGCCTGTGCAGAAATCCCCGATGGTGGGCGTACTGTCCATGAGATATTGATGGCTGAAGTTGCTCAGGCTGATGCGCTGATCCAGATAGGGGAGGACAGCATTGGGGATATAGGCCCAGAGTTCCTTGCCGGCATTTTGCTGCGCCGTGCCGCTGGTGCATCCCGCCGGCGGGGTGACACCGCTGGGGTAGGAGGCGGCGCATGCGTCGATGGCGTGGAGCATGCCGTCGTTGGCCGGCGTGTAGAGGACCGGGATGCGGTTGGCATTGGCGGCGGCGAACTGCCCGTAGCCGGGAAAGGTGTAGTAGAGGTTGGGCGCGCCCACATATTGCGGGGAGGCGTCGATGATGTCACCCAACACCTGACCGTTGCGGTTGCGGAAAAGGACACCGTCCTGGCTGGTATCGCCGCTGATGTTGGCCACCACCTGGGCGATGGTGGCGCCGGAGACATAGGCCGGATTGGTGAGGGCCGTAGTTTGCGTGCTGCTCAGATTGGCCGACGTAAAGCCGACTGCGCCACTTGATCCCAAGGTGTAGATAATACGGTTCGTGCCTTGGGCGCTGATGTTGCTCTGTGCGCTCCAGGCTGCCGTAGCGTTGAAAGTTCCGGTATTGGGGTTATACAGATAGGCCTGTACATTGCCCGTCCAAGTTCCGGAGGTGTAGCTGGGCACGTAGGCGATGCTGTTCTGGGCGAGCTGGGTGCCGGTGACGGCAACGGAGGATGTGCTCTGGGTGCGGGTCTGGATGTTCTGCAGAGCGGCGTTGAGGCTGTCGGCCAAGGATGTGGGATTGGTGGCGGAATAGTAATTGCCATGGCCGTTGATGCCCGCGTGCCACAGATCGTCGATGAGCGCAGGATTGTTGCCACCTTGGGACGGAAACGGATTAGGCCAATTCAGCGTCCCGGCTTCTATTTGTTGCAAAGCGCTTGGATAAGGCAGGGTCCCCTGCACACCCATGCCCACGGTGAAGGTCGCCATGTGCTGCCAGAAGGCAGGGTCCGATGGGTTGGTGGGGACGTTGCCTGGCATGCCCGGTTGGAGGTCATTTTCCCAATACCAGAACGCGATATTGGCGAGAGAATTGCTCCATTTCGTAGAATTGCCGGAGCTGGTATCCTGATACGGAGGATTCGGGGTGTATTGATATGTTTGTCCACTGGCTCCGGTCATATTTGGTCCCGTCACGTCATCGGCATTCCCCACGGTTTGACCGTTGGCGGTGGAAATGGGTGAGTTGGCGCCATTGCTGCCACCATTGTCATCATTCCAGCCCCCATCCGTGACAAAGACGGTATAATTCTGCCGACAACTGAATACCTTTTGCCCGTAATTTTGCGCTTCTTCATTGCTGGGCCCCCAGGGGGCTTTACCTTGGCTGGGTGTCTGCATGAGCCAGTTCCCGACCGCAGAGAGCGCGAGGCGAGATGGCGTCCCTTGCGGTGGAATCTGCTGGTCGAAAAGTTGAGTCAGAAAATTGTTGCGATAATTGAGAGAGAAAAGCTGTCTTGTGCTATATTGCGGAGAGCCGGTATTATTTTGGCCGCGATCGGTGATGTTGTTGATGGTCGCAAAATCCACCCGGTAGTTGTCGGGGAGCTGCATGAACGCCTGGCTGACCGCCCCTCGCGCCATAAAAATATGATTGCGGTAATACTGATACCAGTTGGCATAATTCTGGATCTCAGCCGAGTAGCTGCGGGTAATTTGCTTTCCCGAAGCCGTGATGAAAATGTAATTTCCGTTTTGGTAATAGGTATGGTTGGGCAATGGATTTGCGGGCAATGACGGCGGCGTGATGCATGCGGCGTTCCCATACGGATTGGTGGGTGCGGGGCTGGGGCAGATTTCTACTTTTTGATAGTTGTTGATGCTATTCTGACTGGATGTGCTATTGTTGCCAAAATAGTTGAAGTATACGGCCGGCCAGAAGCCGTGTTGAGGATTTGGTATGGATTGATTATTAAAATAGGCGTTGTATATTTGGTAGATATTGTTTATATATTTTCCATTATAATATTGAATAGAGCCATTATAAACGAAATACCAACTAGTGCTGTTATTGCCTGCGAAGCCGTTATTGGACGCAGTACTTTGCGCATTTCCGCTGTTATTCCAATTGGTGAAATCCCGGTATCCAGCCCCAGAAGGGATGGCCGGGTTCAGCAAGGTTTGGGTTGGATCGGCATTGGGCATGAGCCAAAGATTGAGCTGTCCGTTCCATACGCATGCCCTCCCTGCCACCGAAGGGGTGGGGGAAGTATTGGGGGAGTTTGGGTAAGGCGCGGGGCAGGCCCAAGGGGTATAGTTGGTCGCCGGATTGTAATAGATGGGATTGATGGCAGCCGAGCGGAACTGCGCGGCGAGGATATCCTGACTGCTGAAGGAAGGAATTTGATCGCCGTAGGTGTTGGCGCCGAAGAGGTTTGAGTTTCCTAGTGGAAATCCATAATCCAGTAAATAATTATTAAAAGCAGATTGCAACCAATATCCTTGACTTCCGATCCAATCCCATTGCATGGAGCCGGAATCGTCGAGAAGAAAAATAAGATTGGGTGCCAGACTGCTGGCGTTGCTTATCCCTAAAGGGATTTGCGGAAAGGGCGAGGAGGCTGCGTATGCCTGGGCGCCGGCGAGCAAGGCGCCGAGGATGGCGACGCCGAGGATGCCGGCTTTGCGGGGGCTCTGTTGTTTGGATGAGTTTTTCATTGGGAACTCCTACTGGGCCGGCAGGGCGACGGTGTAGCTTTGGATGACCTGAGTGTGGCTGGCGTTGGGGTCCACGCCGGCGATGAGGAAAGTGTAATAATACATTTCCCGGAGCATGGGTGGGGCGGAGGGGTTGAGGCTGACGCCCGCTGCTGGTTGGATACCGATGGTGTTGCCGTTGGTGCTGGTGGCGAGGATGGCGTAGCGCGTCTCGAATCGGGTGCCGGACAGGGCCCCCGCCGTGGGATTGCACCAGAGGCTACTGTTGGCGTCTTGCTGAAGGGCCTGGGTCAGGGTGGCTATGCTCTGCTGGCCGGGGATGTAGCAGCAACTATTGCCGCCGCCGCTGGCGCAAGGGTTGCCGGTGGTATTGATGGACATGACGGGTAGATAGCCGCGGTTGGTCTGTGAAAAGCTCAGGGCTTGGGTTAGCACATTCTGATAGGTGTTGGCCGCGCTTTGGGCAGCCTCGGCACGGAAGCGCAGGTTGCCGGCCACCATGGTATCGGTGCGGGTGAGGTAGATGGCGGCCAAGAGGATCATGGTTAGGGCGACCAGGACCAGCAGCACCAGAACCATGGTGGCGCCGCCCTCGCGCGGGTGGATGGCGTTGGGCTTCATTGGGGCACCACGAAGAAGTTGCGCAGGGGAACGCTGCTTTGCAGCAGGGTGTAGCGGTGGTTGGGCTGAATGCTGACGGTGGCGCCGGAGGGCATGGTGAAGGTGCCCGGACCGTGATATTGACGGTCGGAGCGGCTGTCGCCGAGCAATAAGGCCAAGTTGACGCTTTGCAGGATGTTGCCGGAGGGATCGTTGGGGCCGACGCATGCTTGGGGCTGCAGCACGTTCTGATAAACGCACCGCACATCCATGGCGACGACCCCGCAGGCGACCGGCTGGGCGACGGGGTTGCCGGGGGTGAGGCGCTGCAAGCTGCCGAGAGCGCAGTTGGGTGTGGCGTTGCCGATGCTGTAGGTTTCCGTACCGCTTTGAGTGGTGGCGACATAGGCGATGGCGGCATAGGGGCTGGCCTGGCTCAGAGTGATGGAACTGGGCCCCACGGCGTTAATGCTGTTGCCACTGCAGCCGCCGCCACCTTGCTGGGCGCGCAGGAGCAAAGGGGTGTTTACGGTGAGCGCGCTGGCGGTGGTGGCGATAAGGCTGATGGTGGTGGCGCCGGGATCCACGTTCCCCAGCGGAATGCTACCCAGGCCGATGCCGGTGCTTACAGTGGAGATGGTGAGGGATGTGGCCAGCCCATTGGCGGCGTAGTTTGCGGATATGGCCGGCATGGTGGCGCCGCAAGCCTGGGGCTCGAGTCCGTATCCCGTTTCCGACAGGTCATGGTCCATCATGTACAGCGCCACCCGCCCCTGTTGCCACATATCCTGGGTGGCGGTCGTCTGATTGGTCTGGCGGGCGATGCCATTGAAGATGCCGTAGACGGCGATGGCCACGATGAGCGAGATGACCATGGCCACCATGAGTTCGACCAGGGTGAAACCGTTTTCGCGGAGGCTGTGGGCAGGCATGGTCAAAATCCGATGGGGACGGTGAGGGTGTAGGATTCAGGGCCGAAGCGCGCCGACCAGCGAATGACGATGCTCGCGGTGCAGGCGCAGGGGGTGGCCGGCGAACAGTTGTTGTTACCGAACGGCCCTTGGTTCTGGCCTGCTTGGCCGCCGTTGCTGCCATCTATCGGGCTGCATAGAATATTGCTGATTTGGCCTGTTCCCTGGGGGAGGCCCGCATCGGGGAGGGGATTGCCATTGGCGCTCGTGCCGATAATGCTCTGCTGCCAGCTTTGGACGTTGGAATAGAGGGGGCCGGTGGCGGTGGTGGAAATGCCCGCCGCGCTGACCTGGGTGTTGTCGTACTGGAGGATATTGGCCGTACTGCTGCCATCGCCCAGCGCGGTCCAGAGATAGCCGGTCATCTGGCTTGCGGCGTTGTTGGCGGTGGTGAGATATTGGCTGTTGGAGTTGAGCTTGACGATGGCGGCCTGGAGATAGGCGAGGGCCAGTATCCCGAAAGCAAAGATGGCGATGGCGACCATGACCTCGATGAGATTGAAGCCGCCTTCGGCGGGCGGATGGGCAGATCTGACTTCCTGCCGCTGCGGCCGCGCTTTTCGACTCATCGGCATTGCCCCGCTGTGCTGCCCTGCAGGCAGGAGAGGATCCGCCCGCCGGCGCTGACGATGACCAGCCAGGTGTTGGTAGCTGGGGTGCCGGGATCGGCATAGGTATAGGTGCCGCCGAAATTGCATCCAGCGCCCCCCAGGAGATTGCCAATGGGGCTGAAGCAGAGAGTGCTGCCGGACACATTGCAACCCACTTGGGGATAGTCCCGTTGAAAGGCGACCTGATTTTCCTGGGGTGCTTTGGATGATGCGGGGGCGATCACCGACCAGGAACAGGCGGGCGCCACCGCGCCGGGATTCCCGCTGAGCTTGACGGTCACGGTTTGGTTTTCCTTGATGGCCTCGGCACGGGCCCATTGGAGGTCTTGCTGCAGATGGCCAGCGGCACTTTTGACGCGACTATTGACCAGAAAGATGCTGAAACTCGGCATGGCGATGGCCATGAGGATGGCGGCAACGGCAATGGTGACGACGAGCTCCACCAGGGTCAGCCCGCGCTCTTGTTGCATGCCACGCCCATTGCGACCCATCCCTCCCCCTTCTTGACGACTTTTTTATGCTCATTGTGAATAGTTAGACCTTTTCCCGTGCTTTGCAAGGTCTTTGCGGGGTGGTGGGTGGGGGCGGGGCGGTTGCGTTTTTGCTACACTGCGCTTATGGCTTGTTTGCTGCGGTGGGGAGGGGGTGTGGGCATGGGGCGCATGGGGCTCGGGGCCTGCTTGGGTCTGGGGGCTTTGCTCTGGGCGGCGGGGGCGATGGCCGGTGAGCTGCGCTTCGCCGTGCGGGGCGTGCCCCCGGATCTGGCGGCCAAGCTGGGTAAGGCCTTGCCGGTCACGCCCTTGTCCCATCCGCCCGCCGGCATCGAGGATGCGCGGCTGGCGGCGGGGCTGCGCCTGAAGGATGCGCTGGAGGCTTATGGTTACTATGGCGCCGAGTGGACGGCACGGCAGCAGGATGACGGCCATGGCCAATATACGGTGACCTTTGATCTGCATCTGGGTCAGCCCATCCGGGTGCGGGCGCTGACCTTGGGCGCGGCGGGGCCGGGGGCGGAGTTGGCGCCCTTGCGGCGGCTCCTGGGGCGTTTCCCTTTGCGGCGGGGGGGGGTGCTGGATCAGGTGGCCTATGAGGACTGGAAGGGGAAGGCGCTGGCGCTCTTGCAGGCGAACGGTTATGCCCGGGCGGATTATGAGCGGCATGAGATCCTGATCGACCGCGCGGCGTTGTGGGCGGAGATCTATCTGCTGCTCAACACGGGTCCGCGCTACCGCTTCGGGGCGGTGCGCTTTACGGGGGCGGCGGATTATCCCCGCTGGTTTGTGGCGCGTTATCTGACTTTCCATCCGGGGGACTGGTATTCGCCGGCGCAGATGGCCTTGTCCCAGACCAATCTGCGCAACGCGGATCGCTTTTCCGCAGTGCGGGTGACCGCTGATGTGCAGGGGGCGCAGGGGGACGCCATCCCGGTGGAGGTGCGCCTGGAGAGCCTGCCGTCCCAGCATCTGAAGCTGGGGGCGGGGTATAGCACGGATCTGGGGCCGAATCTGGCCTTCACCTATGAGAACTACAACGTCTTTCATCGCGCGCAGCATTTGCATGTGTCGGTGCTGGCGGCGCAGCGCAGCCGGGATATCGGGGCGGCCTATACCTGGCCCATCGGGAGCCAACTGGGCTCGCAGTATGTGGCGAAGGCGCTCTATCAGAATCAGCAACTGGTGGCGTATCACAGCAACATTTTTGATGTCGGCGGCGGGCGCCAGTGGTCCCTGGGCATGAATCAGACCCTGGAGGCCCTGCTCTCTTTCCAGCAGAGTACCTATAACGTGGGCGGGGTGGCGGCCAATGCGCGCTTCATCCTGCCGTCGCTGCAGTACAGTACGCAGCAGTTCGCCAATCTCTTGCGGCCCGTCAACGGTTATTCGCTGACGGCGAAGATGGAGGGGGCGAGCAAGGCGTGGGGGAGTGCGGCCAACCTCTTTCGCCTCAGCGCCGATGGGGTCTGGCGCACGCGCCTGTCCCGGGACTGGGTGCTGGGTACGCACGCCAGGCTGGGCGGCCTGTGGCTGGCGGGGTCCATCAACGCCGTGCCCCCGGAACTGCGTTTTTTTGCGGGCGGGCAAAACAGCCTGCCGGGCTATGCCTATCTCTCCCAGGGGCCCCTGGCCAGCGATGGCACGGTGCAGGGCGGCCGCTACCTGCTGGTGGGGGGGGTGGATCTGCAGCGCTTCGTGAGCAAGGACTGGGCGGTGGTGGCCTTCTACGATGCGGGCAATGCCTTTGACAGCGTGGCGCAGTTCCGGGCCTTGCAGGATGTGGGGCTGGGGGTGCGCTGGTATTCGCCCTTTGGCCCCATTCGCCTGGATCTGGCGCATCCGTTGATCGCTCCGCGGACGCCGGCGGTGCGCGTGGTCTTTTCGGTGGGGTTCACCCTGTGAAGTGGAAGACGCATCTCTGGATCGGCTTGCCGGCCTTGCTGTTGTCGCTGCTCCTGGTGGCGGGCTCCTGGTGGCTGCTGGAAACGACGGGCGGGGCGCGCTGGGCCCTGCAGCGGGTGCCGGGCCTGCAGGTGCAGCGGGTGCAGGGGCATCTGCTGGGGGCGATGGATCTGCAGGGGCTGCGCTGGCAACGGGGCGGAAGCACCTTCCGGGCGGCGGACCTCGCTTGGCGGTGGCGACCGGGGGCCTTGCTCTGGGGGGAGTTGGATTTTGCAGAATTGCGCCTGCGCGGGGTAGCGCTGCGCTTGCCGCCCTCGCCAAGCCAGGCGCCGCTGCCGCCGTTGCAATGGCCGGCGCTGCCGGTCTGGTCGCGCCTGGCGAGTCTGCGGATCAGCCGTTTGCAGGTGGAGCAGTTGCAGGTCTTTGCCGGATCCGTTCAGAGCTTGGCGCTGCAACACGCGCTGGCGACGGATCTGGCCTGGCGGCACGGGCGTTTACTGGTGCCGGAGTTGATCCTGGCCCTTCCCCGGGGCCGCCTTCATCTGGCGGCGAGCGCGAATCTGGTGCAACGCCACCTGCAGGGCCTGGGGACATGGGTACAGGGGCCGGCGTTGCGCATCGCCTGGGGGCTGAACTGGCGGGGAGTGCGGGATGATCTGACCCGGGGGCCTTTCGCGGTGCAGATGGAAGGGGAGCAGCCCATGGTCCTGACGGGTTTGGTGCGCATCACGCCCCATCACCTGGGTTTGCCTGCCCTGCGTCTGGTGGACCCCGTTCTGGCCCGGCCGGCCCTGGGTTCGGCGCTGATCGCCCTGCCGGCAAAGACCGGCGAGGAGGCGCGCCTGGCGAGCCAGTGGACAGGGTTGCTGCTGCGGCAAACGCCCTCCTGGCTGCCCCCTTCGGCGCTGTCGCTGCAATTGCGTTTGCAGGGCAGCAGCGCCCGCTATGCCGGAACCCTGGCCCTGACCGGGGACCGTGCCCTGGGCGATCTGCAGGGGGCGCTGGCGGGCGATGCCCAAGGGCTGCGCTGGCAAGTCGGCGGGACATTGCTGGGGGCGCAGTTGCGCAAGAGTCTCATCGCTTTTTCCTGGCAGCCGCACATGGCCCTGCGAACGACCCTGGCTTTTCGCGGCCTGCGGCCGCAGCGGTTGGTGAAGGCCGTGCCGGGGAATCTCTCCGGTGTGCTGCGGGTGGAGGCCCGGCAGGGGGCAGGGGGCTGGTCCGGGGAGGGCGATCTGGCGCTGGCGGCCAGTACCCTCTATCGGCAGCCGTTGTCGGGTCGCGCGCAAGTGCATTTTTCACCTAGGGCGTGGGTGCTGAAGGAGGCCCGTTTCACTGGCCCGGGCCTGGACCTGAGCGCTAGCGGCGATCTCGCCCGGCGCCTCGATTTCCGCGCTCAGGTGGCTCGTTGGCAGGGGTTGGCGCCGGGCATGATGGGGACGACGCAGTTTTCGGGCTGGGTGGCGGAGGGAAGGGGGCGCTGGTGGGGTGCGGTGCACGGTGAGGGCCGTGCCCTGGGTTATGGGGGTGTTCGGGCCGGCGCGGTGCGGGTGGACGCCAAGTTGAGCGCGGCGCAAGCCTTGTCGGCGCAGTTGCAGGTGACGCGGCTGCTGCTGGCCGGCCACGGTCTGGATCTGCGCTTGCACGCGCAGGGCCGTCTGGCGGACTTTGGCGTGGCGCTGCGTGGCCAGTGGCAAGGGAACCGGCTGGATCTGGGCGGGCAGGTGCAGCATCTGCCTAACGCCTGGGCCCTGGCGGTGGCGCAAATGGCCCTCCAAGGCGGCCCTCTCGGCGACTGGCGTTTGCAAGGCCCCGGCAGCTTGCGCTGGGCGCAGGGGGAGGTGGTGCTGAGTCCGCTGGACTTTGCCAACGGCCATGGGGCGCGCGTGGCGGCCAGCGGCCGTTATCTGCCATCGGCGCACAGGGGCCAGGTGGCGCTGGATGTCCATGCCCTGCCTTTGGATCTGCATGCGGTGGCGGCCAAGGCCTCGCTGCGGGGCCTGCTGAACGCGCGCTTGCAGGCCCGCTGCCAGGGTGTTTGCCAAGCGAGCGGGCAATGGCAATTTGCCCAGACGCAGGTGCGCTGGCAGGGGGGGGAGGGCGCCGCGGAGGAGATCATGCTGCAGCGTTTTGATGGGCAGGTGGCATGGTTGCCCAACGCCCTCTCCCTGCAGGCGGATCTGGCCTTGCCCGCAGGGTTCGGTTCGGCCAGCGTTGCCCTGCATAGCCCGGTGACCCTGGCCTTGCCATGGCGCTGGAATGGTGCCGCCCCGCTCCTGGGGACGGTGGATGCGCAGTTCGGCCCGCAACTTTTCGCCGCGCTGCCGGTGGGCGGGCTGCGCATGCGCAAGGAGGGGCAGGGGCATTTGCAGTTGCAGGTGAATGGTAGCTGGGATGCGCCCCGGTGGAGCGGCAGCGGGCAGGTACGGGGAGCGGGGTTTTATGTGCCCCAGGCCGGACTGAATGTGCAGGATCTGGGTTTTCATCTGCAGGGGGACGGGCGGCAGTTGCGGGTGAGCCGGATCTCGGCCCGCTCGGGCCAGGGGCAGGTCCAGGGCCAGGGAACGCTGGACCTGGCGGGGCCCAATCTGGAGCATTTCGCCTTCCAGTTTGCCGGGCAGGATTTCAGCGCCCTCAACCTTCCCGAAGTGCAGGCCGCCGTGGCGCCGAATCTGCGGGTGACGGGTGATCTCCAGGCCGTGCAGGTGGATGGAAGCATCCTGACCAACCGCCTGCGCATCCTCGGGAATGCCTTTGGCGGGCCGCGTCCGTCCAGCGATGTGGTGTTTGTCAAAGCGGTCAAAAAACGCGCGGGGCCGGCCTTGAATGTAGACCTCAAGATCGCCCTGGGCAGTGACGCAAAGGTCCTCATCGGGGGCTTGAGCGCCAATCTGGCGGGGGATCTGGCGGTACGCATGCACAACGGCCAGGGGGCTAATGTGGAGGGTACCCTGCACATGGTGGACGGACGTTACACCATCTATGGGCACGCCCTGGAGTTTCAGCGCGGGGTCATCGTGTTCCATGGCCCCGCGGATCAGGCCAGTCTGGATGTCCTGGCGGTGCGCACCATCAAAAACAGCAATAGCTTCAGCGTGGATAACACGCCCGTAGAGGCCGGGGTACAGGTCACGGGTACACTGCAGTCTCCCCAGGTGCAGCTCTATTCCAAGCCGAGCATGTCGCAAACGGATACCCTCTCGTATCTGGTGCTGGGTACGCCCAGCAGCGGCCTGCAAAGCCAGGATTCCCTCCTTTCCGCAGCGGCCGGGGAGCTGTTCTCGGCGAGCCGCGCGGCGCTCTTCGGCAACGCGCTGACCGGTACGGGAGTCAACGTGGGCGTGACATCGACGGGAGGATTGAGCGGGGCCATGGTCACGCTCGGGCATTATCTTACGCCGGACCTGTATCTGAGCGTGGGCCAGTCGGTGCTGGGAAGCGGAACGGTGGCGCGGCTGCGTTATCGCATTACCCGCCATATCGAGGCGGAAACCGAGAGCGGCACCCAGAACGGCCTGAACCTTTTTTATCGCATCGACTTTCGCTGATGAGGGCGGCCGGTGCGTGATATAGTGCGGTCATGGAAACGCGGGATATAGTGGGACAGGATGTCGTGCTGGTGGGCGCCGGCGCGGTGGGGCTGGTCAGCGCCATGGTGCTGGCCGAGGCGGGAATGCGGGTGACCTTGCTGGAGAAGGGCCGGGTTGGGCAAGAGGCCTCCTGGGCGGGCGGCGGGATCCTCAGCCCGCTTTTCCCTTGGCGCTATCCACCGGAATTATTGCGCCTGTCCGGTTATAGCATGGACTTGTATCCGCGATTGGCCGCGGAACTGCAACGGCATACGGGCATCGACCCAGAATGGGAGCCCTCCGGTTTGATCATTCTCGATGATGGGGCCCAGCGCATCCCCGCCGATGTCGTCCCCTGGGGCGCGGCCTGGGGCCATCGTTGGGTCCTGGAAGGGGCGGCGGCAGCCCAGGAACGCCAAGCCGGGCTGCGGGCTTCGGCTCCCGCCCTGTGGTGCCCGGAGGTGGCGCAGATCCGCAATCCGCGCCTGCTGGCTGCCCTGGTGGTGCGCTGCCGGCAATTGGGTGTGCTCATCCGGGAAGACGTTGCCGTGCAAGGCTTTGCCCAGCGCAAGGGGCGACTGACCAGCGTGGAAACCAGCCGGGGATCGCTACCGGCAGGGCGGGTGGTGGTGACGGCCGGGGCATGGACCGGCCGCCTGTTGGGCCATGCCGGCATTCCCGTGGCCATTGAACCGGTGCGCGGGCAAATGCTCTTGCTGCAGGGGCAGCCCGGGGCACTGCAGCATATCCTGATGCGCAATACCCATTATATGGTGCCGCGTCGCGATGGACTGATCCTCGTGGGCAGCACCAGCGAAGCCGTGGGCTTTGATAAGGGCGTTACGGAGGAGGCGCGCGCGGCGCTGCTGGCCTTTGCCCGGGAGGTTTTCCCGCCGTGTCGCCCCTATCCGGTATTGCGGCAGTGGGCGGGCCTGCGGCCCGGCAGCCATGCCAGTGTACCCTATATCGGTGCCATCGCCGGCTGGGAAGGCCTCTATGTGGCGGCTGGTCATTTCCGCTACGGTCTCACCAACGCCCCGGCGACGGCGCAACTGCTTACCCACGCCCTCGTCGGGCAGCCCGCAGCCATCGACCCCAGCCCCTATTGGCCGGGGGCGGAGCGCAAAAAATTAGATCTTTCCGATCCCGGTTAATATGGCTATAATTATAATAGGTTTAAAACTGAAAGCAGGTGCATGATGAACGCATCACCATGGAATAAACAGAAGGTACTGGAGGTTTTGCGGGACGCCGGGGTCAATCCCACGAGCCAACGCGTGGAGATTGGTTATGCCCTGTTCTCCTCCTGCGCACACCTGTCCGCAGAAGAGATCATGCAGCGGGTGAACGCCGACTATCCCGTCGTCTCCAAGGCCACCGTGTACAATACCCTCGGGCTCTTCGCGGAGCACGCCTTGGTGCGGGAAGTGATTGTCGAGCCGGGGAAGGTCTTCTACGACCCCAACGTCTCCGCCCATTACCACTTTTACTACGTGGATAGCGGCGATCTCATCGACATACCGGCCTCCTCCCTGGAAATCAGCAACTTGCCGGAACTGCCGCCGGACACGGAGATCGAACGGGTGGACGTGGTCATTCGCGTTCGCCGCCGCAGTACCCATTAAGAGCGCTGGCCGCCAAGCGTTCCCATCGCCCCATGGGCGGCACTTGCCTTTTGTCCGCTCTTGTCGGAGAATACGCGCTCCGGGTTGTTAGCTCAGTTGGTAGAGCAGCTGACTCTTAATCAGCGGGTCGTGGGTTCGATCCCCTCACAACCCACCAGTAAATCAATGACTTACAGAAAAAGCTCTGTAAGTCTTTTTTGTTTAGTAGACCTATAGTAGACGCCAGGAATCCATTTCCGTCCAAGATCCTGCTACACCAGCGGCTCCAGCTAGCGCCCCACTCACCCCCACTTGTTGCACACCTCGGCCTCTGGCCGTAAGCGTCCGGCCAACCCACCTATACCGCTGGGTGTAGGTCAAGCTATGGTTGAACTCTTCCAGTTCCAGGGAAGGAGTTCGTGGAGCCGGTTGTTAGGCCAGGTGGGGAGTTTTTCGAGCACGTCGCAGAGGTAGTCGAAGGGCTCGACACCGTTCAGTTTACAGGTTTCGATCAGGGTGTAGAAGGCCGCCGCGCGTTCACCGCCGGCATCGTTCCCGGCAAAGAGGAAGTTCTTGCGGCCGATGGCTACCCCACGCAGGGCTCTTTCCACAGGATTGTTATCGATACCGATCTGGCCTTCTTGCAGATAGAGGGTCAAGGCCTGCCAGCGCTTCAAGGCATAGCCGATGGCTTTGGCAATGGCGCTCTTGGCAGCCACCTGCATCTGTACTTCGGTGAGCCAGGCATGGAAGGACTCCAGCAAGGGGCCCGCTCGTTGGCTTCGGATCCGGGCCTTTCGTTCCGGGGGATCGTCCTGGATCTCGGCCTCGATCTCGTAGAGCGTGCGGATGCGCAGCAAGGCCGCTTGGGCGATGGGACTGGGGGCACTCTGGTTCACGTCGTAAAAATGCCGGCGCACATGCGCCCAACATCCGGCTTCCGTGATCCGCCCCTGGCGGTACAGGGCATCGTAGCCGCTGTAGTCGTCGGTCTGCAGGATTCCCTGCCAGTCGCCCAGGAAGCGCTGCGGATGGATGCCTTTGCGGTCCGGGCCATAATCAAAGACGACGATGGGATGCGGGGCATCCGCCTGACTGCGGTAGACCCAGAGATAGGCCTTCTGGGTCTTGCCGCTGCCGGGATTGAGGACCGGTAGGGGCGTCTCGTCGGCATGCAGGATACTCCCTTCGAGCAGCGCCCGTTTGCAGGCTTCGGCGAGAATGCTGAGCCAGTATTCTCCCTGACCCATCCAACTGCAGAGGGTGGAGCGGGACAGCGGAACTCCGGCACGGAGGTATTGGGCTTCCTGCCGATAGAGGGGGATGTGGTCCACGTACT